>PDWJ01002363.1_pt1 | contig 20346 bp, 20 predicted proteins | sample 1430881 | NCBI WGS metagenome assembly PDWJ01 (sample SAMN01162460, study PRJNA174530) | Oral metagenome, whole genome shotgun sequencing project. | biome: Marine environment; feature: Marine mammal; material: Swab sample of the gingival sulcus; isolation source: swab sample of gingival sulcus... | reverse complement strand
ATACCACAGAAAGCCCCCAATGCTTGACCATGAGTACCTGGACAAAATCTGTGAAATTCCGCTTGCGGTATCGGCCTGCCCCACTGCGGCCATCAAACCCTCCAAACAAACCCTGGCAGACGGAACCAAAGTAAAGTCTGTTGCAGTTAATAACAGCCGCTGCATGTACTGCGGCAACTGCTACACCATGTGCCCCTCCATGCCTCTTGCCGATACTGAAGGTGATGGTATTGTACTGATGGCTGGTGGTAAAGTATCTAACATAATCACAGATCCCAAGTTCTCCAAAGTTGTTGTGGGCTTCCTGCCTAACGAAATGCCCCGCTGGCCGTCCATGACTGCTGCCATTAAGAGAATTGTTGAAGCTTACGCTGCAGGTGCTAACAAGTACGAACGTGTGGGTGACTGGGCGGATAGAATTGGATGGGAAAAATTCTTTGAAGTTTGTGAACTTGAATTTACCCATCATCTAATTGATGACTTCCGTCAGCAGGCTTACATGAGTTGGCGTCAGTCCACTCAGTTCAAATTCTAATTTGAACTTGAATATGTTTAGTAAATAAAACAGGATGAGCCGGAGAATATTATTTGTTCTCCGGCTCATCCCTTTCTTTCACATTAAAGGAGAAAAACATGAGTGAACTTCTTGACAATCAGGAATCGGCACGGGATGCAGTCGTAGAGTGGCTGACTAAAAAATCCAAATCCAAAACCAAATTTTACATAAAAGATTTCTATAAAATCTTCCCCGATGATAAACCTAGAATGATTAAAAAGGTTGTCAATAAAATGGTTGAAGACGGCATCTTAGAGTTCTGGTCCTCCGGTTCCACTACCATGTATGGTCTCAAGGGTGTTGGCATCCAGCACGAATCCGAAGGCGAAGAATAGAAAGTTAAGCCGTCCATGTTATACAGTTGGGGAAATGTCCCTGGAGTTGTGATTGCCGGACTCAGGGGTGGTTCTGGCAAAACAATTATATCCCTTGGGATAACTGTAGCATGGCGGACGAGGCAGTTCAAAGTGGCCCCTTTTAAAAAGGGACCCGATTATATTGATGCCGGCTGGCTGTCCAAGGCAGCCGGTCACCCCTGTTACAACCTGGATACCTATCTTTGCGATAAAGATGTGGTCCTGTCGTCCTACCTTAAACATACCCGAAATTTTGATATCGCAGTGGTTGAAGGTAACCGCGGGCTTTATGACGGTATCGATATTGATGGTACCACTTCAACCGCCGAACTTGCCAAATTGTTGAACCTGCCCATCTTGCTGGTCATGGATTGCACTAAAAGCACTCGAACGATGGCTGCCCTTCTCATGGGCTGCATGAAGTTTGATGCGGATACCAATATATGTGGTGTGATTCTAAATCGGGTGGCTGGAAAACGTCACGAAAAAAAAATTCGATCCAATATCAAACGGTTCTGCGATATTCCAGTATTTGGAGCCTTGCCCAAATTAGCGGCTGAAGATTTTCCTGAGCGGCATATGGGGCTGGTTACATTAGAAGAACATGCGTTCTCCGGTAAGGCCCTTGAAGATGCCAAACATTCGGCCGCCAAGTATATTGATTTAGACGGCCTTTATGCAGCGATAATGGGGATACATGGAAAGAAGAATGAGGCCGCAGCAAAGAAGGCATCTGAAATTGGATCCCACACTTATGAAATCAGCGTTGACCAGGAGAAGGTCACCATTGGCGTTGTTCGTGATTCTGCCTTTCAATTTTATTATCCAGATAATATTGAAGCCATTGAAAAACTCGGGGCCGAAATTGTTTTTATTAGCCCTTTAACTCAGAAAACGATTCCAGATGTTGATGCCATTTATATGGGGGGCGGATTTCCAGAGACCCATGCCGCACAGTTGGCAGATAATTACGTGTTCAAAAAACAATTGAAGGGGTTGTCAAAAAAAGGACTTCCCATTTATGCTGAATGCGGCGGATTTATTTTTTTAGGGGAAAGTATTGAGCTCAACGGCCAGGTCTATCCCATGTCCGGGATTTTGCCCGTCCGTTTTGGGTTGTCGAAAAAACCCCAGGGCCATGGATATACGGAGGTCGAAGTGGCCCATGAGAATCCTTTCTACCAATGCGGTGAACGCCTTAGGGGACACGAATTTAGATATTCCCGCATTACTTCCATTGATTATATGGACCAGAATATGGCCTTTCGTATGGAACGGGGTAAGGGAATTATAGACAAAAAAGACGGTTTTTTTAAGAATAATACCTTTGGTACATATACCCATCTTCATGCCCTTGGTTCCCCCTCATGGGCTCCGGCGCTGGTTAACAAAGCCAAGTCGTTCAAGGCGTCAAAGTCATAACTCAAGCTTTATTGTACAAAGGGCCTAGGCTTTTCCAAAGGTTTCACTTGGAAAAAATGGCCCCGTCGAGGCAGTTTACATTGGAAATTGCATCGACAAAAAAATATCGACACCTTTTTGTCGATTTGGCTCCAATAAGCGCCTCTCCAGGTTGCCCAATGAATGATTTTGTTATGGATTTATTGAATACTAGTGCGCTGGAATAAAACGATCTGGATCGATTGCCGATCCAGATCGTCGGTAAGATTTTGACCTCGAGAGATTTTTATATATAAGTATTTTGTAACTTTCTGGATTCTTACGGTATTTCTTTCGGTCTAAAGCCTGTAATTTGATAACCCAAGGGCGGCCGAGGGCCGTTATATGAAAGAAGGAATTTAGCCCTTTCACTTCTTTCATGATGTATTGTGGACAACTTGCAGTAACAAACTGGGGCGGCCCATGGCGTTTATTTGGCGGCAAAGTTTTTCAGTTTATTTTTTACCGCATTGAGTTCCTGTGTCAGGGTCTCGGCACGACGATTGAGTTCTTCCTGAGTTTTGGGAACGGTGCCCTTTGATGTTGAGGATGTCGCATTTCTATTTTTGAATCCAAAGCCCCTACCATATCCATTAGGAGCGCTATTTCGTCTGCGGCAACCGCATCGTCCAGATCTGGCACCCTGATCCTGTTTAGGGCGGGAGTTCTTTGAGACACACAGCCCTTTCCTTTTTCCTGTCATGGGTCCCATATTCTCAGGTCCCCTACGATTTAAACCTGGCATAATCCTCCTCCTTCATTTCATATTTAGTTTTTGGCGGCCATGTCGCCTGCCTCTACCCATGCCCCGGTCCCGCATTTCATAGCAGCCCCCTTGAACAGTGAGGCGTTTGGCAGTGACCAAAGATTGGGCAATTTTAAATCTGGCTGCCTTGAGTATCCGACCAACGGTCTGTCTGGATACCCCCATAACTTCGGCAACCCCTGCCTGATCATAGTTTTCGTAGTCAATAAGTTTGACCGTCTCAAATTCCTCAAGTGTAAGAAGAACCTCACCTGTGTCCCGGAGGCCCTGGGGCTTAAATCCTTTAACCATTGGTCTTTCGGAGATACATCTTGGACGTTTTGGTCTGGGCATATTGACTCCTTTTATGATCATTTGACCATAACTATAAGCCCATTTTGAAACGGTGTCAAGTAAATAATGATCATTTGAGCATAATGATGCGTGGGTATGCAAGGAAGTACCATATGCGGTAGATTTTGATACCTTGGAAAACTAAAAAGGCCATGGGAATCATCCCATGGCCTTTTTAGTTTCGTTATATTTATTTGGGATTATCGAACACTGTCTATCAGGGCGATTAGTTCTTTTTGGATGCAGAAGTAAATGTCTTCGTCGCTGCCATATACGTCAATCACATCTTTGTGATCAATGAGTGTTTCTACCACAAAGGCGGTGAGGTAGAGGCTGGCGATGTTGGGATTGGGAATCAGGGTTCGAAAGGGGGCCACTGCATAATCGATGTCAAAGTCTTCGGCCTGGCAAAGGGTGTCTAGGCTGCGGATAATCTGGTTTTCAATACTGGATTTGCTGACCGTTTCAATGAGTCCGGATTCAATCAGTTTCATGGAGACTTTGTTGCTGAATACTTCTATATTATCCCTAATGGCTCCAATGGTTTTTATCCTCTCTCGCTCTTTGGACGATTCTATTTTTGACAAGAGTTTTGATTCCCTGTTTCCGGTGTAAAACATTTTTGCCATAATATATCCTTACATTGAGAAAACCGTTAACTACTTAATCCTTAATTATATTAAAATGTCACACCTTTAGCAAGGTGAAAATAGTATTATTTTCTTTGATTTTCGGCAGGGAATTCTAAATTTTGGAGGATGATCTGAACGCTGTTGGGTTTAAATTTGTTGACCTTTAATTTGAATATAATGCGGCTGTAGAAGTTCGGCAGATTGGTTGTATCCGGCAGGTTGAAATGAAGGGCCTCCACTTGGGTAGTGCCCGATTCTCCCTTGAGTATCATTTTTCTGTGGCAGGTGCCGATGATGTGTGAGGATGCCACCCACAGGTTCCGGGCCAGAAACACTGGTTCCGGATTTGCTGTGCCAAAAGGCATCATGGATTCAATGGCAGTGGCCAGCTCAATGGTCATGTCTGACAGTTTAAGTTCGGCATCCACCTTGATACGGCTTAAAAAATCCGTTTCAGTGTATTGGGTTTCTAAATGTTGGACCAGGGCAGGTTTTAGATGGGCCAATTGTTCTTTTTTTAGGGTGAGGCCTGCAGCCATGGCATGGCCGCCGAACTTTTCAAGAAGATGAGCGTTTTCGGTAAGGGCTCTGTGGATATTGATGTGGTTTACGCTCCGGCAGGATCCCACTGCCTGGCCGGCCTCATTCAAGGAAAGAAGAATAACGGGACAGATATATTTTTTAGACAAGCGTGACGCCGCAATACCCAGTACTGACTGTTCCCAGTGTGTATCCCACATGACCAGAAGTCTGTCGTCCAGTAATCCGGGATCAAGTTCAATCCGGGTTTCAATCTCCTGGACGATTTCTCGCTCAATGCATTGGCGTTTTTTGTTTAGTTCCTCCAGAAGGTTTGCACCGGCATCGGCCTGGGCTGGATCCCGGGAGGTCAGGTGTGTGACGCAGATTCTGGCATGGGAGATGCGGCCGGCCGCATTGATCCGAGGGATGAGTTTGAAGGAGATATCATCGGCATCCATACGATTTAAATCCAGATGGGCCGCCCGTGCCATGGCACGAATCCCAGGGCGGTTTCCCTGAATAATTTGTTTCAGGCCAGCCACGCAAAGTGCGCGGTTTTCTTTAATCAGGGGCACCATATCCCCCATGGTGCCGATGGTAAATAAATCCAGGAAGTTGACCAGGGAAGGTTCAGGAAATTGTTGCCAGACACCTTGGTCTCTGAAAAATTTGCGCAAGGCCATGACCAGGTAAAAGGCAACGCCCACACCGGCCAGGTAATCCAATCCGGCATTGCAGTCGGCCTGCTTTGGATCAATCACAGCAACTGCCTGTGGCAGGGTGTCCGAGGGCTCATGGTGATCTGTGACAATAACATCGATATCCTCTAAGCTGGCCGCTGCCACGGCCTCGTGGGCAGTAATCCCGCAATCCACAGTGATAATCAGGTCCACGTCCATATCCACGGCCATTTTGACATGGTCGGGTTGCAGGCTGTACCCCTCTTTGGTACGGTGGGGGATATACCAGGCCGGGGCCGCCTCGATCATGGAAAGAAACTCATAGATCAGGGATACCGCTGTGACGCCGTCGGCGTCAAAATCACCAAATACCAGTATTCGTTCTTGGTTGATTAACGCAGTATAGATTCGTTTTACCGCTTTGAGCATATCCTTCATGTCAAAGGGGTTTTTCAGGCGGCTGAAATCCGGATTCAGGAAAAATCGTGCCTCATCGGGATCGGTGATGCCCCGATCCGCCAGCAGCCCAGCGACCACCGGGTGGCAGTTCAATGCTTTGGTGAGACTGGATATGATGTGTTTATCCGGGGTCGCATATGTGGTCTGGGTCTCCATAGATCAGTGAGGGGTTATATCTTTTGGGTATGATTCTGTCAATTCTCTGAAATCTAAATTGTAAACAACCCATTCAGGCTAAATAATATTTGAGTATTAAATATCAATGGTGGTATATTAGATTCTTTATGAGAATATCATGAAGGGCCTGTCAAAGAAAAACATGCTAGTAAAAGAATTCAGGGTGGATAAATCTAAAATTGGATTTATTCGATTTATTTTTGAAGCCTATGAAGGGGTTGCCGTGGTGACCACGTTGAATCCTAAAGTGGATGATACCCACGGCCATATTCAACTGACCATTGCCCCGGATCGACAGGAAACGGCCTTCATGGTGGTAGAGGATTTGAAAAAGGATTTTTGTTTTGAAGCCATCTGAGTCAAAAAAAAAGGCATATATCAATACCATCGGATGCCAGATGAATGTGTATGATTCTGAAAAGCTGGCGGGTATTTTGACTGCCTATGGCTATGAAAAAACTGATAATATGGATGACGCGGACCTGGTGTTATGCAACACTTGCGCCATCCGGCATAAGGCTGAAGAAAAGGCGTTCAGTTTTTTGGGACGCTTTGCCAAAGAAAAAAAAAAGCGGTCCCATCTGATTACGGTAATGGCCGGATGTGTGGCTCAGCAGGAAGGTGAAAGGGCGTTCAGCCGGGTTCCCCATTTGGATCTGGTGCTGGGTACCCAGGCCTTTGCCCGGTTCGGGACCCATCTTGAGGCCTTGGCCGCAGGAAAACGGCGTCTTGTCGATACCGCAGAATCCGATGTGATTTTTGAAACCATGCCGGATACCTCAGGGACGTATGAAAATGAGGTATCAAAGTTTGTAACCATCATGCAGGGGTGTGAAAATTTTTGCACGTATTGCGTGGTGCCCTATGTGCGGGGCCGGGAACGAAGCCGTGATCCCGAGGCCATTGTGGATGAGGTACGTGTGCTGGCACAGGGTGGGATCAAGGAGATTACTTTGTTGGGTCAGAATGTGAATTCCTACGGGGGAAAGCGGGCTGCTGTGACATTTCCTGAGTTGCTTCGACGGGTCAGCCAGGTGGACGGTATTGAGAGAATCCGTTTTGCTACGTCTCATCCAAAGGATCTGTCCCAGGATCTGATTCAGACCATTGCGGAAGCCGATAAAGTCTGCAATCACCTGCACCTGCCCGTCCAATCCGGCGCCAATCGCATTTTGAAGAAAATGAACCGGGGCTACACCCGGGAGACCTATCTGTCCAGAATAAACGCGCTGAAAGCGGCCTGTCCACAGATTGCCTTGTCCACGGATATGATCGTGGGATTTCCGTCGGAAACCCATGAGGATTTTATGGACACCATGGCCTTGCTGGATGAAGTCGAGTTTGATTCCATTTTTGCATTTGCCTATTCGGCCCGTTTTTCGGCGCCTGCGGCCAAATTTCCTGATCAGGTGGATGAAACGGTTAAAATGGAGCGGTTGAACACACTTCTGGCACACCAGGAAATTTACACCGAAAGGAAAAACAAGGCTACCGAAGGGAAAATCCTTCAGGTGCTGGTTGAGGGAGAAAGCCCAAAACCCAGGGCCGGGTTTGCAGCCGCCTATCCCGACATGAAGCAGATGTTTGGTAGAAGTGAGTCCAACAAGATTGTGCATTTCCCATCGGACCAGGCTAAAATTGGCGACCTGATCAACATCCGCATTGACAATGCCTATCCCCATTCCTTGTGGGGGGAAGTGGCTGAATGCTGAATGAGACATTGACCAAGATGAAAAAGAAATCCATGAAAATCGGAAGAAATCAACCGTGCCCCTGCGGTAGTGGGAAAAAATTTAAAAATTGCTGCCGGAATAAAAAGGTCGAGGTGTCCCTTACAGAGGAATATAAAAAACGGTACGATATTATTTTAAAAACCCCTGAACAGATTGAGGGGATCCGCAAGTGCGGTGAATTGCTCCTTGAGATCATGGACGGGGTTGAAAAAATGATTCAGCCAGGCCTGAAAACCGATGAGATTAACACCTTTGTTCATGAAGAAACCATCAAGGCCGGTGCCATTCCTGCTCCCTTGAATTACAGAGGGTTTCCCAAGAGTGTCTGTGTGTCTATCAACGAGGTGATTTGCCACGGCATTCCTGGTGAGCGGGTAATCCAGGACGGAGATATTGTAAATGTGGACATCACGCCTATTCTCAATGGATATTATGCCGATGCCAACAAAACCTTTTTTGCCGGCACCCCGTCCCCCCAGGCTGAAAAAATCGTGGCCGTAGCAGCAGAATCCCTGCGTCGGGGTATTGAAATCGTGAAACCCGGTGCCACCTTGGGTGATGTGGGGTATGCCATCCAAAGTTACGCCGAGGGACAGGGCTGTTCCGTGGTTCGAGAATTTGTGGGCCATGGGGTAGGTCTTGATTTCCATGAGCAGCCCCAGGTGCTTCATTTCGGCAAACCGGGCAAGGGCGTGACGCTGGTGCCGGGCATGGTCTTTACCATCGAACCCATGATTAATCTGGGAAAAAGGGATCTCCATGTCCTGGAGGACGGCTGGACTGCCGTGACCAATGATGGGTCTTTGTCTGCCCAGTTTGAACAGACCCTCCGGGTGACCGAAACTGGATATGAAAGCCTTACCCCGTACAAGCTATAGGGGCGCTTGGCGAGCATTTTAAATAAAATTGTATGGGTTGGGTGTGTTAAAGTATGCTGAACAGGTTGTTTTCTGTGGGGTATCTTGTATTTATTGGGATGACTTCGGTCGTGTTCTTTTGCTTGGCCATGGTGATCCGGCTTCTGACCTTCCCCTTTGACCGCCGTCGGATCATAACAAATTTGTTCAGTGCCTTATGGGGGTCGATATACATCTGGTGTATGCCGGCTTGGGGCGTGAAAATCATTGGCCGTGACAAGCTTTCTTTGGACAAAAATTGCGTTCTGGTTTCCAATCATCAGAGTCAGCTGGATATTCTCGTGCTTTACCGCCTATTATTTCCATACCGCTGGGTATCTAAGGCCGAGGTGTTCCGTCTGCCGTTCATTGGCTGGAACATGCGGCTCAACGGCGACATCCCGCTCAAACGTGGGGATAAATCCAGTATTGCAGATATGATGGCGCGATGTGAAATCCTGCTCAAAGAAAATATTTCCATCTTTTTTTTTCCAGAGGGCACCCGATCACGCGATGGACGGCTGAAACCCTTTAAACCGGGCGCGTTCATTCTTGCCAAAGCGGCAAAGGTACCCATTCAGCCCATTGTATTGAATCATACCCGTCAGGTCCTACCGAAACACTCATTAACCATCAGTGGAAAACATGAGATGGAAGTAAAGGTGCTAGACGAGATCCCATATCATCGATTCGAAAAGATGGCACCTGAAGATATTGCCCAAATGGTTCGAAAGATCATTGCTGTCCACGTCCATGAGATGCAGGATCAGACAACCGATACCTTGTGTTGATTCAATCTGCTAAATTGGTTCATCCTAGGGCTTGTCTTTGGTTGGATATGAACTGTTTAAGATAGGGGTAAGCCTGGGACAGCACCATTCCCGCAAACATAAAGCAACATCCCATAAAGCTTCGGCTACTAAGCGTTTCATTCAGGAATAACCATCCGCCAAGGGCGGCAAAGGCAGATTCAAGGCTCAGGATGATGGCCGCATGGGCGGGGTCTGCATGCTTTTGTCCCACCACCTGCAGGGTGAATGCAATGCCGACAGACCCCACGCCGCCATAAAAAATCGCAACGGCGGCCTGTCGGATGCCATCAAGGGTGATGGTCTCAATGGCAAGTGCTGTAATCATGCTGAAAGCAGAACAGAATACGAATTGGAAAAACGCCAGTTTTATGGCATCGGTTTTTCGGGAAAATAGGCCCACCACCAGCACATGCCCGGCCCAAAAAAATGCACCAATAAATACAAGTAAATCACCGTAAGCAATTGTGAGAGCGTCGGTGATGCAAAGGAAGTATAGCCCTACAGCAGCCAGGGCCGCACCCATCCAAGTGCCGGTATCGGGCATCTTTGCCCAGAACAGCCCGAGCAGTGGAACGATAACCACATAGAGTCCGGTGATAAATCCGGCATTTCCCGCCGTGGTGTAGACGATCCCTATCTGCTGGAGGGAGGCGCCGGAAAATAAGAAGAGTCCTGCAATCAATCCCCTTAAAACCAGCGGTTTCAATTCTGAATCGGGTGGCGTGGTGCCGATGCGTTTTTTTCGACGGTCCAGAACCACAATGAGCGGAATCAAAGAGAGACTCCCCAAAGCAAAACGAATGCCGTTGAAGGTAAAGGGTTCCAGATATTCCATTCCCACGCGCTGGGCCACAAACGCCATTCCCCAGATAATGGCTGCAATGACCATCAATCCGTTGGCCTGCATTTGTTTTACATTCATTGCATCACCCCCTTTCCAGTAGATAATATAGGACTACGAAACTTTCAGTGGTAAATTCGCGGGTGTTAAATGGCGGCACGCATGGCAGCAATGGTTTTTTTATAATCCGGGGTATTGAAAATGGCGGATCCGGCCACAAAAGAGCGGGCGCCGGCCTGGTAAACCGCCTGGATATTTTTGGCGCTGATACCGCCGTCCACCTGGATAATCGCATCTGAACCATGCGCCTTGAGCATTGCCGAGAGCTGTTTGATTTTTTCAATGCTGGCATCAATGAATTTTTGACCACCGAAACCGGGGTTCACACTCATGACCAGAATAAAATCCAACTGGTCCACAATATATTCGATACTGGATAGGGGGGTGGCTGGATTCAATGCCACACCGGCCTTTACGTTAAGACTTTTGATTAACTGCAAGGAGCGGTGCAGATGGGTACAGGCTTCGACATGAACGGAAATGTAATCGGCGCCGGCCTTGGCAAATTCCGGGATCATGGCATCGGGCGTTTCGATCATTAGATGGACGTCCAGAACCAATCCAGACACTTTTTTGCATGCTTCCACAATGATGGGACCGTATGTGATGTTGGGGACAAACTGCCCGTCCATGACATCGATGTGGATCCAGTCTGCACCTGCATCTTCCACACGGTTAAGTTCTTGCCCGAGACAGGTAAAATCAGCGGATAAAATAGAAGGGGCGATGAGGGTCATAATTTTTCTCCTGTTTAACACTCAGGGGTTGGCATTCGTTTCAGTCTGGCGGTGAAAAATCCGTCCATACCGGTGTGGTTGGGGTATGTTTTGAAAGAAAACTGTTGCGTTTCAGGGGCAGAGAACCAGGGTAACAGCCGTTGGAATTCATCTGGATCTGCAGTGAAATCCTTGCGCTTTTTTAGAAAATGATCCATCACGCCTTCATTTTCTTCTGGTTCACAGGAACACACGGCGTAGACCAGCACCCCGCCAGGTGCAACAAAGTTAGCAGCAGCATTAAGCACTTTTTTTTGCAGGGCTGCCATTCGCTGGATATCATTTTTGCGACGCTTCCATCGAATATCGGGGTTTCTTCGCATCACACCAAGACCGGTGCACGGGGCATCTACAAGGATACGCTGGAAATAGCCGCCCATATCTTCCAGCCGGGCCTTGGTGATATCAAAGGATACCGTTTTAATCAGGGTAAGGCCCAGGCGCTGGGCTTCTGCAATAAGACCTTTTTGTTTTTCAACATCGGGGTCATTTGCCACAAGGTCTCCCTTGTTTTTCATCAGCTGGCCCATGTGGCAGGTTTTGGTACCAAGGCCGGCACAGGCATCTAGAATCCGCTCCCCAGGTCTGGGATCTAGCAGGGTGGTTACCAGTTGGGCTGCTTCATCCTGAACCTGGAACCACCCTTGGTCAAATCCGGGAAGGCATGAAACCGGCCTGCCAATTGCTGTGATGTTAATCCCTGAGTCACTATAATGGGTGACGTCCGCGAATATTTTTTCCTGGTCTAAGGCATTCAGCATTGCATCCCGCGAGACGTTTAGATGATTTATCCTGAGCGTAATGGGTGGGATTCCAAGGGTTGCACGGCCTATCTTTTCGGCATTTTCTCGACCAAATGTGGACACCCATCGCTTGCCCAACCAGGGGGGAATGCTGCAGGTGGCGGTCAGCCAGGTTGTAAATTTTTTTCGTTTATCCGGCAAGGCCAAGGTGCTGTGTTCAGTAGCCGTTTTACGGAGTACGGCGTTGATAAATCCTGCCGCTTTTCTTCCTACTTTTTTTTTTGAGAGTTCCATGGTGGCATGGATGGCGGCAAAATCTGGAATCCGGTCCAGGCAGACCAGTTGAAACACGCCAAGTCGCAGTAGGGTAAGGATGATAGGGTCAATGCGGTCAATGGGGCGATGGGAACAGGCCTGGATGATGTGATCTAGCCTGCCCCGGTGACGGAGTACACCAAATACCAAGGCATTACAAAGGGCACGATCTTTAGCACTCAATGACTCTATCAGTGCCGAGGCTGCTTCAATAGATCGATCCAGGGTTGCTTTCTTTTTTTGACCAGATTCAATCAGTTCAAAGGCCAGGGCCCTTGGATCCGTCTGTTTAGATTCAGTGCGCATTGCCAGAGTCATTGGTTAGCTGAACCGAGCAGGCAAGTCGATTTGATGGCCTCTAAGAAAGGCGTCTGCCGTAAGGTGTTTGCCTGAGAATCCCATGAGTTCAAGAATCAAAACGGTGTTCTGACCCGTTGCCACGGATATACCTTTGGCAGTACAGGCAAGGATGTCACCTGGCACGGCATCATCCTTGATCGCAGGGCCTGGAACAGCCTTAAAAATTTTCAGTCGCTTCTCCCCAAGATGGGTAAATGCACTGGGCCAGGGTGTCATTGCGTTGATATGGGCGCAGACTTCTTTATCTGTGCGGCCCCAATCAATTTCACCATCTGATTTTTTCAGCATGGAGACATAGGTGGCATGGTCATGATCCTGGGGGATGGGGGTGAGGGTTTTGGCATTGACTTTGTGGATGGTTTCCACAATCAGCGCGGCTCCCATTTGAGACAGCCGGTCGTGAAGGTCCTGGGCCGTTTCGCCAGGGTCAATGGGAGTGGCTGATTTCAACAGTATGTCTCCAGTGTCCATGCCTTTGGCCATGACCATGGTGGTGACCCCGGTTTGCTTGTCCATATTCATCACTGCTGCCTGAATGGGAGCGGCGCCTCGGTACTGAGGCAAGAGGGAGGCATGGATGTTGATGGGATAGATCCGTGGAATATCGAGAATGTCCTGGGACAGGATCTGCCCAAAGGCCACCACCACAAAATAATCTGGGGACAGGGCGGCCAGTTTCTCTTTGCCTTCCTGGGTGTTCAGTCGCTCGGGCTGGTAAATTGGCAGACCAAGTGCTTGGGCCGCAGTCTTGACAGCAGAGGGGGACCGCTTTTTCCCTCGGCCTTTGGGCCGGTCGGGTGGGGTGACAACCAGGCATATCTCAAGGGTCTTATCTTCTGCCAGGGCTTTGAGGGGCGGCACAGAAAACGCCGGTGTGCCCATAAAAATAATCCGGGTTTTAGTCATGAGTTGATGCGTCTTGCTTCTATTTCTTTTTGAGTTGTTTTAACCGTTTCTTCTTGTACATGGCCCGTTTCAAAGAAGATATTCTGTCAATGAACAAGATCCCGTCAAGATGGTCTATCTCATGTTGCATGATCACCGATAAAAGACCGTCGGCATCGAATTCCATTGATTTCCCGTCAAGATTCTGAGCCCTTACCGTTACCCATGAATGGCGCTTGACGTCAGATCTGTAGTCCACAACACTTAGGCACCCTTCATTCTCGGAGATAAATGTTTCTTTGCTTTTGACGATGATTTCGGGGTTGATTAATGCCGTGAATTCTTTTGCTTGCTCCAGTTGCTGTTCCTGGGGTGGCTCTTGGTCTGTTTCGCTTTCTGGTTCAGGTCGTTCAGCCCGGGAATCATATACAATGATCCGTTTGTTGATGCCCACTTGGGGGGCGGCCAGGCCGATACCCGAATCATGGAACATGGTTTCACCCATATTCTCTATCAATGTAAGGATATCTTCAGTAATATCTTTTATAGGGGCCGAAGGTTTGGACAAGGAGGCTTCCGGATATTTGACGATGTCTAGAACGGCCATTTTATTTCAGGATCTCCTTTGCTTTATGTATGTCTGCCTCAATTTGTTGTGACAATTCGTCAATGCTATTGAATTTTGCTTCATCCCGAAGCCGGGCCACCATATTGACACGGATACGGGTACCATAGAGATTGCCCTTAAAATCAAGAATATGAATTTCAATGGTGAATTTTTGATCACCAAAGGTTGGTGAATAACCGATGTTGGCCACACCTTTGTGATGGCCGTAATCCGTTTCTACGGTAACGGCATATACCCCGAGTTTGGGACAGAGTTCATCATGGAGTTTAATATTGGCCGTGGGAAATCCCAATTGGCTTGCACCCCTGTTGCGGCCTTTAATAACCTTTCCCCGGATTTGGTAATGGCGGCCAAGGTACCTCATTGCCTTTTCCACTTGGCCTTTCATGACAATCTCACGGATGCGGGTACTGGAAATGCGTTCTTTACCGGTTTTGGTATCGTTGACCCAGTCAACAACAATGGTTTCAAATCCCAGATGGATACCTGCGGTTCGCAACAGCTCGACCGTGCCCGATCGATTTTTACCGAATGAATAATCCTGGCCGATGATAACCGCTTTGGTACCAAGTTTCTCAATCAGGATTTTTTCTATAAAATCCTGGGCCGAAATAGCGGCAAATTCTTTATCAAATGGAATGCATAGCAGGACATCAACCCCCGATTGTTCAATAAGTTCTAATTTTTGATCATGCCGGGTGATCAGTGGCGGGCTTGAAATGCCCAAGGCTCTCAGGGGATGTGGTTCAAAGGTCATGGCCACTGATGTCCCTTTGAGTTCCTTTGCTTTTTCAATGGACTGAGATAATAATGTCTGGTGCCCTTTGTGGACGCCGTCAAAGTTGCCAATGGTCACCACTGCATTTTTGAAGGGCGTCTCAATTACATCCAAGTTTTCAATTAGTTCCATGTCATCCTTCAGATGTTATCAAAATGTCGCTGACAAACGTCACAGACAGATATTTATATCCCAACCGCCATTCGAACGCAACGTTTAAATGCGACTTAGCGGGGTGTGCGCAGGTGGGTATTGGGTCTTATATTTGAATGATAGCGAACGGTTGAAAACGTCCATTGTCTGGACACGAAAGAACAATGAAATCTTTAGGACATGGCATGGGGTATTGTCGGCAAATTATCGTTGAAATGCCCCGTCTGCCCAGGTAGTTATATTGAAAAAAGAAGAAAAATTTAGTTGACAAGCCAAAGACCTTGCTGTATAAACCGTTTCGTTGATTTGAGACGTGCCGAAGTGGCGGAATTGGTAGACGCACTAGTTTCAGGGACTAGCGAGCGTACGCTTGTGGGAGTTCGAATCTCCCCTTCGGCACCATCTCAAAATAGTCCGCTTTTCGATGATCTTGATTCCAGGAATTCTATTCTATTTTTGTCTAACTGACGAAACTAAATTTAAAAGTGAAATAAAAAGTATTTTCCCAAATTATCATAATGTTCCGGACTGCAAAATTCGCAACCCAGAATATTAGGCGATATAATTCGTTTAACCTTTACTGTTGTTTCCACTTTTGAGTGGAGCGGATCATCTAATGTAAATTTAATGGTTATAGTGCTGTCTTTTTCAGGCGTTACGGTTCCAAACAGTTTAACCCTTAAACCCTTCGTGGATAAATCCATCACCATCAATGGGACTTTTTTGCCTCTTGCATCAAATAAGTATCCATGTAATTGCTTGGGCTTTCTGATACAACGTCGCCTTTCAAGCAATACATAAAACTGATGCTGACATTTACATGTGTATTTTAGGCGCACTTGTGTATGATGGCCCATGAACTTTGAAACATCTTTTAGGTATGAATTATTACATTGGGGGCAGGGAATTGAGGCCTGTAAACTTGAAGTTACATATATTTTAGTGTCCATAGTGATCGTTTCTCCTTTCCAATGGGGGCCTTTTCTGTATGCCATCCATAAAAAGGCAAAACTTCATTTTACTTTTGTTAAGTTTGATATAAATAAGCATATCACATTCCTATCTATTTGTGGAAGAATTATGTTAGATCTGGGAGACGTTGTTTTTACTTGCAAAAATATTCCGAATAATATATTTAAGCATGACGATATGCCTGGGTGGCGGAACTGGTAGACGCAAGGGACTTAAAATCCCTCGGGGCTGAGCCCTGTACGAGTTCAATTCTCGTCCCAGGTACCAGATACTATTAAAGGAGGTAACCAAAATTGGATACCTCCTTTTTTGTGTGCTGAACATATGCTTTCAACAAGTTCGTCTTTTACAGGATTATTGTATGCTTTTTCATTTTGCGTCCCGCTGAATTGATTGCCTTATTGCTATATTAGGATGCCATTTTAAGCAGGTGACTTGAATTTTAAGGGAATGCTTAAGAAAATAGGCGTGTCCCCGCCATTAAACGTCTTGTGCAAGAAGAGTAAAGCCGTTGAAAAATCAACGGCTTTATGACTTTTTTGGTGGAGCTGAGGGGGATCGAACCCCTGACCTTACGGCTGCCAGCCGTACGCTCTCCCAGCTGAGCTACAGCCCCAAAAACACTGGGATATATATCTGCTATGTATTTTTATGTCAACATAATAATGTTCAAAAAAGATGCGAATCCTGGTATGGTAAGCACATAAATTAAACCGCAGGTAGAATTCATGTCAAATATTACATCTCCTTGGAAGCGTCAGAAAAAAAAACGAAAATTTCGTCAGAAGGCATCACCTTCCAGACAGTCCCATCCCTTTGTAGCAGAAGATCCAGACGCTGTGGTGGGGCAGTTTCACCATCTGCCGGTGAAAAATTTTTCTGATTATGGTGTGTATTTATGCTTTGGCCGGGATCGGGTATTACTGCCCAATAAATATGTTCCCAAGGAAATTCGTAAGGGGAATAAGATTCGGGTGTTTGTTTACACCGATTCCCAAGACCGGCCAGTGGCTACCACACTGGCCCCGGCAGGTGTGGTGGGGGATATTGTTGCGCTGAGGGTGAAAGCTACGGCTCCCTTTGGCATTTTTATGGACTGGGGGCTGGAAAAAGATCTGTTGGTTCCACGCAGTCAACAGCAGTCCAGGATGACTGTGGGAGAAACTCATCTGGTGAAAATTTGTCTGGATGAATCATCCTCCAGAATATATGGATCTACGTTAACCACATCGCTGTGTTCTGGAGAACACCTGAATCTTGAGTATGGTGAAAAAGTGGATCTGGTGATCCATAGCATCACGCCCATCGGGTATACCGCTTTGATTAATACGGCCCTTGTGGGAATGTTGTATAAAAATGAAACCTTTGAAGAACTGGCTGTTGGGGATCGGTGTCAAGGGTATGTGCTTAAAGTTAGAGGGGACGGTAAAGTAGACCTTAGTTTGAAGCCGCCAGGATACGCCTCTGTTGAAGGTTCCAGTAAAACAATTATGGCGGTGCTCCATGAAAACGGTGGGGTGAGCCCCTGCTGTGATAAAAGTAGCCCCGAGCAGATCAAACAGGTATTTGCCATGAGCAAAAAAGAGTTTAAGCGCGCAGTGGGACACCTATACAAACAGGGGCGTATTAAATTGGATAAAACTAAAGGGATCCGCCTCAAATAACGATTCTGGGCCGACCTGGTAAGTCTCCATGGTCAGCCTGTAGTTCATCAAAAAAAACGAATAGGTTAATTTAGATCACGGATAAAAATAATATAAATGGAACAGATTATTCGCAATATTTTGACGTCCCGGGTTTATGAGGCGGCCATTGAAACGCCTTTAGATGAAGCCAGGACATTATCGGAAAAACTGAACAATACCATTTTGCTCAAGCGTGAAGACCAGCAACCGGTCTTTTCTTTCAAACTGCGCGGGGCATACAATAAAATGGCTAATCTTTCCCCTGAGGAAAAAGTCCGTGGGGTAATTGCCGCTTCGGCTGGGAACCACGCCCAGGGGGTTGCATTTTCCGCTGCTTGTCTAAAGAGTCGGGCATTAATTGTAATGCCCTTAACTACCCCTGAAATCAAGGTTGAGGCTGTTAAGCGGTTCAACGGCGAGGTGGTGTTACATGGTGATAATTATTCCGATGCGGCCGAATATGCGCGAGATCTGATCCAAAAAACCGGTATGACCTTTATCCACCCTTTTGATGATGATTTGGTCATTGCCGGGCAGGGCACTGTTGCTGATGAGATTCTCAGGCAGAACCCCGGTCGATTGGATGGTGTGTTTGTTCCGGTGGGCGGCGGTGGTTTGATTGCCGGAATGGCGTCATATATTAAGGCGTTGCGTCCTGAAATCCGTGTCATTGGCGTTGAACCTGAAGACAGTGATGCCATGGCCCAGTCGCTTGAAGCGGGGCGGCGGATTTCATTATCTTCAGTGGGGATTTTTGCCGACGGAGTGGCGGTCCGGGAGGTTGGTGAGAAGACCTTTTCAATTTGCCAAGATCATGTGGATGAGATTATTCGGGTCAATACAGATGAATTGTGCAGTGGCATCAAGGCGGTTTACCGCGCCACCCGGTCCATTGCAGAGCCCGCAGGGGCTTTGGGCATGACAGGTCTGCTCAAATATGTTCGAAAAAACAAGTGTCAGGGACAGACCTTGGTTGCCGTGAATTCCGGTGCCAATATGAATTTTGAACGGTTGAGGTATGTGGCTGAACGTACCATGACCGGCGAGCAGCAAGAAGCCTTGTTTGCCGTGACCATTCCCGAAACACCTGGAAGCCTGAAACGGTTTTGTCATGACCTTGTGGGTGACCGAAATATTACCGAGTTCAACTACCGACTGTCCGACCGTAGTCGTGCGCATATCTTTGTAGGTATCTCCATTGGCAGCAGAAAGGAACGCAGATACTTTAGTGAAAAATTGACCCAGGCCGGCTATGAAAATATGGATATCACCGATAATGAGCTTGCCAAAACCCATATCCGCTATATGGTGGGCGGCCGCTCCTCTCAAGTGAAAAATGAACGGTTGTTTCGGTTTTGGTTTCCAGAAACGCCGGGTGCGCTGGTACGCTTTTTGGATACAACCGGGGGCCATAGAAACATATCGCTATTTCATTACAGGTTGCAGGGCGGGGATTTCGGGCGGGTGCTCATTGGTTTGGAATTTCCCGAAGGGCATGATTCAAATTTTGATGCCAGACTGCACAAATTGGGGTATACCTATTTTGAAGAAACTGAAAATCCTGCCTATCATCGCTTTCTGTAAGGGTGCTGGCATTGGAGCGGGGTCACCGGACCCAGGGGAAGATAGATTCGGTGACTGATATTGACTTAGTGTTTGATCATCTCTGCAATCTGGAAGGCCACTTCTAGGCTCTGTTCTGCATTGAGCCGTGGATCGCAGGTGGTGTCATAGCGATTTTGAAGTTCCTCGCTGGCAATATTTCGGGCACCCCCCACACATTCGGTAACATTTTGACCCGTCATCTCAAGATGGATGCCCCCGGGGATAGTGCCTTCGGCCCAGTGAATTTCAAAAAATCGGGTAATTTCCAGTAAAATGTCATTGAAATCCCTAGTTTTGTGACCGGAATTTGAGGTGAAGGTGTTGGCGTGCATGGGATCACAGCTCCATACAATATGATAACCCTCTTTTTTCATCTCTCGTAGCAATGGTGGCAGCTTTTTTTCAATCGTCTGAGTTCCCATCCGGGTAATCAAGGTCAACCGTCCGGGCTCGTTTTTCGGATTCAATGTATCAATCAACTCTTTGATGTTCTCCACATCATGGTCCGGTCCAATTTTAACACCAATCGGGTTGAGCACCCCTTTTAGAAATGCAACATGGGCATTTTCTACCTGTCGGGTCCGCTCTCCAATCCAGACCATATGGGCCGAGCAGTCATACCAGTCTCCGGTGGTGGAATCAATCCGGGTCAAGGCCGCTTCATATGGCAATAGCAACGCTTCATGGGAGGTGAAAAACTGGGTTTGATCGATCTGGGGAATGTCCGTGGGAATCCCGATAATGTTTATAAATTTAATGGCCTGATCGATCTGTTTGGCCAAACGGTCGTAGGACCGCCCCATGGGGGATTGGGCCACAAACTCCTGGTTCCAGGCATGCACCCCGTGCAGGGTGGCGTATCCGCCCCGGGTAAAGGCCCGTAACAGGTTCAGGGTGGATGCGGCCATGTGGTACCCTTTCAGCATATATTTGGGATTGGGAGTGCGGTCTTTGAGGGTGGGCGTAATTTTATTGACCATGTCACCACGGTAAGAAGGCAGTTCAACCCCGTCCACAAGTTCTGTATCTGAAGACCTGGGTTTGGCAAATTGTCCTGCGATTCTACCCACTTTGATGATGGGTTTTTCACCGGCATAGGTCATGACAACGGCCATCTGAAGCAATACTTTAAGGGTCTCTCTGATGATAGGGGCCTGGACCTGGGAGAAGTTCTCCGAGCAGT
>PDWJ01002362.1_pt1 | contig 20353 bp, 18 predicted proteins | sample 1430881 | NCBI WGS metagenome assembly PDWJ01 (sample SAMN01162460, study PRJNA174530) | Oral metagenome, whole genome shotgun sequencing project. | biome: Marine environment; feature: Marine mammal; material: Swab sample of the gingival sulcus; isolation source: swab sample of gingival sulcus... | reverse complement strand
CTTGAAGCGCGCAACCTTAAACGGAGAGTTATTGCGCAAGGTACAGATGGAGCAAGACTATATTGACGAAGAAATTTCGAGAGAACAACTCTTAGCCGAGTCTTTGGAGCGAGAGCAGGAAGAGCGGAAGCAAAAAGAAGAGGAGCGTAGACAAAAGGAAGAAGCAAAACTTCGGGAAGAGGCAGCGAAAGAGCGAGAGGAAGTAGCCAGACATAGAGAGGAGCTAGCTAGACAGCGCGAAGAAGAGGAGCGCAGACAGAAAGAGGAGGCAAAGCGAAAACTTGCGAAAAAGATGATTAAATATGGTGAATCTGTTGACGAAATAATCGCAGAAACGGGGCTTTCAATAGAGGAGATTGATGAATTGAAAATGGGTGACGCTTAATGATCAATCGTGTGGTAAGAAAATCAAAAAAATTATAACTGAATGCTTTGAGATTCGGACTTTTTGGATCGAGGTGAAATTATGTGTGGCGCGAATATATAAAAACTGTACTTTTGTCTGTTTGTTCGTTTTATGGAAGAATAGTATTTGGTAGAAAAATACTAAAAACAGTAAAAATCAAGCCTATGTATTCCTATATTGAAGGGGAAATTGTTGAAAAGACTCCTACTTATGCCGTTTTGGATGTCAATGGTGTAGGTTATTTGTTAAATGTTTCACTAAATACTTTTAGTGCTATTGAGAATTTGGATCGTGCGAAACTATATACGCATCAAGCGATAAAAAATGAAGCTACAACACCGGTGGGATTTGTTTTGTACGGTTTTTTTGAGGAGCAAGAACGCGAACTGTTTCGGCATCTGATTTCTGTTTCCAGAGTGGGGGCGAGCACCGCGATGCTTATGCTTTCGTCTTTGAAGGCTGATGAAATTTATGCTGCAATTATTAATGATCAACCGAAAATTTTGCAGTCTGTGAAAGGAATAGGTTCAAAAGCTGCGCAACGAATCATTGTAGAATTGAAGGATAAGTTTGAAAAAGAGGTTCCTATTATTGAAAAAATGACTGTGAAACACAATACCAATAAGCTTGAGGCGTTATCTGCATTGACGATGTTAGGTTTCAATAAGAGTGCTGCGGATAAAGTTCTTGATGATATTATTGGTGCTGATTCTGAGGGGATTTCTGTTGAGGAGTTGATTAAAAGATCATTGAAGGTCTTGTAGAAATTGATATGTTTTTTATCAATTTATAATGGTTAAATAGAATAAAAGTGCAACATTAAAATATATATTGGTGCAAAATCTAAATAAGCTAATCAGGGTATTTTTCATTATAATGGTTTCCGGACTGTTCTGGACAACCTTTGTTGGGGCTGTGGGCTCACCTATGCCTCAAATTGCGAATCCGCCGGACACTGTGATCTCAGGTGAAAAGGATCTTCCATTTCCTTTTAAGGATGAAGGTACTTACCAAGATCGAGGGAATCAAAGTGGCTTGTTTCTCAAACGACCATCGAATATTACTACTGAAATTGAATATGATCCGGAAACAGGAACCTATATCTTGAAAGATAAAATTGGGAATTTGAATTATCGAGATCCTCTTTCCATGGATATGGATGAATATCGAAAGATGGACTTGAACAATTCTCTTTCTGATTACTGGAAGGAAAGATCTCAGGCTGTTTCATCAACCGGGGGATTGTTGAACCTGAAAATGCCGATTGGCGGTGAAGTGTTTGACAGAATATTCGGTAGCAACAGTGTTGATATTCGACCACAAGGTTCGGCCGAACTTAAATTCTATTTGGAATCACAAAAGCGTGACGACCCTTCCTTGGGCGAACGGCAACGTCGAGTTACTAATTTTAAGTTTGATCAGGATATTCAAATGAATGTTATCGCTAAAATTGGTGATAAAATAGAATTTAATGCAAATGTGAATACTAAGGCTACGTTTAATTTTGAAAACAAACATAAGCTGAAGTATGAAGGTGATGAGGATGAGATTATTCAGCTGATTGAAGCCGGAGATGTTACCTTGCCGCTCAATAGTACTTTAATTACGGGTAGCCAAAGCCTTTTTGGTTTGAAAACACAACTTCAATTTGGTAAGGCAACTGTTACGGCAGTTTATTCTGAACAAAAGTCACAAGCATCATCCATCACCCTTCAAGGTGGGGCGCAACAAAATCGCTTTACTTTGAAAGCCGATGAGTATGAAGAAAACAAACACTTCTTCCTCTCACACACATTTAGAGACCATCCGGTGTATGGTTACGAAGCAGCATTAAAAAATCTTCCGATTGTTAATTCTAGTATCAACATTACCAAAATTGAAGTTTGGCTCACAACCCGAGGTCCGGCAAATGAGAATAACAGAAACATCTTAGCTTTTGCTGATTTAGGTGAGACCGACAGAGTTCATTTTGATGGTGTTGTTCCTGTAAGCGGTGAGGTTTTTCCTCGTAACGAGGCGAACACCTTGTTTCGATATGTGAATGATACATCCCAAATGCGAAATCCTGTTCGGGTAGCTGAATATTTGAAATCCAAAGGATTAAGTGGTGGTACTGATTTTGAAATTGTTGGTTTGGCAAAACGCCTCGACCCTTCGGAATATACGTTTAACCCTTACTTGGGTTTTGTTTCCATAAACATGGTAGTGCCTAGTGATGCAGTACTCGCCGTAGCGTATCAATATCAGGTTATTGGTAGCGATGAGGTGTATCAAGTGGGTGAATTTTCTGATGAAGGGGTTTCGGGTGATAAAAACCTTTTCGTGAAACTATTGAAACCGACAGCCGTAAATACCAATCTTCCGCTATGGGATCTGATGATGAAAAACGTTTATTCAATAGGCGGGTATCAGATTAATCGTGAAGATTTTATGTTGAATATTCTCTACTCCGGAAATAGAAATGGTGTTCCAACGGGATATCTGAATGAAGGTCCTAAGGATGTGAATGGTGTTCCTCTTTTACGCGTGATGGGACTTGATCGCTTGGATACTAAAAATGACCATGTGAAGGGTGGTGACGGCTTGTTTGATTTTGTCGATAATGCCGCAACATCAGGAGGAACAATCAATAGTCGCAATGGTCGTGTTTACTTCCCATCGTTGGAGCCTTTTGGTTCGCACATACGAGAAGTCTTTGGAAATGATGAGGAGCTTGCAAATAAATATGCTTATGAAGAACTGTACCGATTAAGTAAAACTCAAGCACAGCAATATCCTAAAAAGAATAAATTTTTGATTGAAGGTATGTATAAATCTTCAACAGGCTCTGAGGTTTCTTTAAATGCTCTCAATATTCCGCAAGGTTCTGTGCGAGTTTCTGCGGGCGGTATTCAGCTTGTCGAAAATCAAGACTATACTGTTGATTACACATTGGGACGTGTTCGTATCATTAATGAAAGTATAATGAACTCCGGTACGCCGATTAATATATCGCTCGAAAGTCAAAATATGTTTGGAATTATTAAGCAGCGTTTGATGGGAGCTCATGTTGATTATGAGGTTGATAAAGATTTCAATTTGGGAGCTACCGTGTTAAATCTTCATGAACGTCCGCTTACTTTTAAAACAAATTTTGGTGATGAACCAATCTCGAATACGATTTGGGGGCTTGATGGTCATATTCAAAAAGAATCACGATTGTTGACGAAATTGATTGATGGCTTGCCTTTGATTGAAACAAAAGAAATTTCTACAATAACTGCTGATGCCGAATTTGCACACTTTATTCCGGGGCATTCAAGTTATATCGGCGAGGAGGGAGTTTCGTACATCGATGATTTTGAAGGTGCTGCGTCAGCAATTGATATTCGAAATGTGGGAAATTGGTTCTTAGCATCTACGCCGCAGGATCAAACTTCGCGAACCATGTTCCCTGAGGCTGCTCCGGGAACCGGAATAAAATACGGATATAACAGAGCAAAAACCTCGTGGTATATGATTGATCAGGTTTTTTATGATGGTACATTGTTGAAGAATGTGGTAGATACTACCAGCTCATCCTTATCCAACCATTTTGGTCGTCAGGTCTTTGTTAATGAGGTTTTCTCAGGTCGAGATGTGCAAAAAGGACAGCCGAATTTACTTCCGATTTTTAACGTTGCCTACTACCCTGATGAGCGAGGTCCTTACAATTATGATGTGGAAGGTGATCCAAGTTATTCTTCCGGAATTAATGAAGATGGAACATTGAAAGACCCGGCATCACGTTGGGGGGGAATCATGCGTAAAATTGACTCGCCCGACTTCGAAGCGGCTAATGTTGAGTATATTGAGTTTTGGATGATGGATCCGTTTGTTTATGATAAAAATCATGAAGGAGGAGACCTTTATTTTAACCTTGGAGAGATTTCTGAAGACATCCTTCGTGATGGAATTATGACTTTTGAGAATGGTCTGCCTGCAAACGGAAACTATGCTGATGCTGATAATACGATTTGGGGTTTTGCTCCGGCAACACGAGACCTTACCGGAGCCTTTGATAATCAAGAATCGGCACGCCAGTATCAGGATGTTGGTTATGACGGTCTTACTGATGAGAACGAACGTGTGTTCCTAAATAACAGTTATTTGAATCAACTTCGTACGCTCTATGGAGAGGCTTCTCCTGCATATCAGAGTGCTCTTAGTGACCCATCAGCTGATAACTATCATAGCTATAAAGGTTCTGATTATGACTCCGATGACTCTTACAGAGATATTACTAAAAGGTATAAAGATTACAATAACCCGCATGGTAACTCGCCAACAGATTCGCAGAGTGAAGAAGGCTATCTGACCATGCAAACCCGTCAACCGAATAAGGAAGATATTAATGGTGATAATACATTGACTACAGTTGAAAATTATTATCAATACAAAGTAAGCCTTCGCCCTGAAGATATGGTTGTCGGAACAAACTACATTACTGATAAAGTGGTTGCAAACCCTGAATTGCCAAACAAGTCGAAGGGAGAAGTAACATGGTATCAGTTTAAGATTCCGGTAAAAAGACCGGATGCCGTAATTGGTAGTATCCAAGGGTTTAAATCTATCCGATTCGTACGTATGTTCTTTAAGAACTTTGACGAAGATGTGATTTGCCGTTTCGCTAGTCTGGAATTTGTTAGAAGTGAATGGAGAAAATATGAAAAAGTATTGCTTTCTGATGGTGAATATGTTATCAATGAAGACAACTCCTCATTCGACCTTGCTTCAGTAAACATTGAAGAGAATGGTGATAAAGACCCGATTCCGTACATGTTGCCGCCTAATCTTGAAAGAGAAAATAACAATACTTCTTATACAACATACCGATTGAATGAGCAGTCATTGGTTATGGAAGTGTGTGATCTTGAAGATGGGGTTGCGCGGGCTGCATACAAAACAACAGACTTTGACTTCCGTCAGTATGAAAAGTTGAAAATGTACTTGCATGCCGAACAAAGCTATGATGATTACACCTATAAAACAGGAGACCTCTCTTTCTTTATTCGATTGGGATCTGATTATACGGACAATTATTATGAATATGAAATTCCTTTGAAGTTTACGGATTGGGAAGCAAATACCGATACGGAAATATGGCCGGAAGAAAATAATATGGAGTTGGAGTTTAAGAAACTGATTGACTTGAAAAAATCTCGCCGAGAGGCAATGGAGCAAGAAGGTTCTGACGTGTCTACAATCCGACCATATATTAAATATGACGGTCAAAATAAAATGATTATCCGAGGTGTGCCAAACCTTGGCGATGTGAAAGTCTTGATGATGGGGATTAAAAACCCTAAGCGTGCAGGCATGGATGGTGAAGACGATGGCTTAGCAAAATGTGCTGAGATTTGGTTGAACGAATTGCGCCTTACCGATTTCAATGATCAATCCGGTTGGGCAGCAACAGGTAGAGTGCGAATGAACCTTGCTGATGTGGGGGATCTTACACTTTCAGGTTTGCACTCAACACCGGGTTTCGGATCGCTTGATAAGCAATTGAATGAACGCCAACAGGAAACTGTAACGCAGTTGGATTTGGCAACAAACATCGATCTTGGTAAACTTACAAATGAAGAGTCCGGTTGGAAAATACCACTCCATTACGACTATTCTGTTATTACGGCGAACCCTCAGTACAATCCTTTAAATCCGGACATCTTGTACGAAGATGAATTGGCTGTGCTGGATAAGGACGAAAAGAAAGCGTTTAAGGAGGCAACTCAAGATTATACGCAACGACGAAACTTAAACTTTATCAACGTTCGTAAGGAAAGAGTAGGTGCTACCAAAAAACCGAAGATTTATGATATTGAAAACTTTGATGTCAGTTATGCTTATTCCGAGTTGAATCAGCGCAATGTTGATATTGAGTTTTATAATAAGAAAGAATATTCCGGAGGCTTTGGATATAATTTTAGTTTTTCACCAAAAAATATTCGACCATTTAAAGGCTCTAAACTCTTTAGATCAAAATCATTGAAGATTATCAAAGATTTTAATTTTTATCCAATGCCAAAGCTTTTCACATTCCGTACGAATATGGTGCGTGAATATAGTGCGAGAAAATTACGAAGTAAAAGTATTGGCGATATTAAGGTTAATACCAATTACGTAAAAGATTGGCAGTGGCGCAGAGTGTACGACTTGAAATGGGATTTGTCGAGAAGTTTGAAACTGAGCTACAATGCCAATGCCAATGCATGGATTCATGAGCCACCGGGGGTTATTGATCGAAGCAATAAAGATGCATATAAAATGTATCGTGATAGTGTTTGGAATGACATAATGAACTTCGGGTCGATGAACAGGTTCAATCAAGATTTGAGTGTTCAGTATAATGTGCCTATTAATAAGATTCCAATTTTTGAGTGGATTACTATGAATGCCAGCTATAATGCGACATTCATGTGGACTGCAAGTCCGAAAACTATTCAGAGTCAGTTGGGAAATACAATAGAAAATTCAAGAAACATTCAAGTGAACTCAAACTTCAGAATGCAAAACTTGTATAAAAAGATCCCATACCTGAAGGAGTTAAGTAGAAAAAATAAGCGACGAGGAACAGCACCGCGTCCGCCAAGGTCGAGAACAAAAGCAGGCAAAGACAAAAATAAAGAACAGCTTGCAGACAGTACAGATCAAAATAAACCGAATTATTTTAAGATTATAGCTGATAACACTTTGAAATTCTTGATGATGTGGAAAGATGGAAGTATTTCATACTCTGATCGAAGTGGAACAATGCTTCCCGGATTTATGCCTGAACCAAATTTATTTGGTAATAACTTTAACTTAAATGCTCCGGGGCTTGGTTTTGTCTTTGGAATGGAAGATGACATTAGATATCAAGCAGCGCGTAATGCTTGGATAACTGATGACACGCTATTTAGCAATCCGTATATGGTGAAAAATACTAAAGACCTTAGAATACGTGCTAAACTAGAACCGATCAAAGACTTTAAGATCGACCTTACGGCTGTTAGAACAGAGGTGTACAACCATACATCTTATTTCAAAGCTGATGCTCTTGGCTCATTCTTTGACGAAAATGGTAATGTGAATGAATTTTCAGCGATTGAAAGCGGTAGCTTTAGCATGTCCTTTATGATGATTGGTTCGTCGTTTGATAAGTTTGACACGGCGAGCTATCAAACAGCCTCTGTGCGTAGGATGAAAGAAATGCGTTTGGAAATTGCTGATCGTTTGGCTGCCGGCAACCCTTGGTCACAAGGTCGTGTCGATACAACAGGATTCCCGAATGGGTACAGCGCTACTTCGCAGAGCGTTTTAATACCGGCTTTGATGGCGGCATATACCAATACTCCGGCATCCGATGTTTCATTGAATCCGTTTCCGAAAATACCTCTTCCTAACTGGAATATTCAGATACGAAGCTTGAATAACATTGAAGCATTGAAGAAGTATTTTAAGAATATTAACATTTCACATTCTTATCGTTCGGATTATACGATCGGTTCGTATCGTACGAACATAAGGTATGTTGAAAGAGATGGATCGAGTTATGAAAAAGATCAAGCAGGAAACTTTTATGCTCCTCAGGAAATGAGTGTCGTTAATCTGAAAGAACAGTTTAATCCGCTTATTGGTATTGATGTGACAATGGTGAACCAATCCACATTCCGAGCTTCCGTGAAACGCGGCAGAGATCTTTCGTTGAGCTTTGTAAACAATCAACTTACGGATGTTCAAACACAGGAATATGTGGTTGGAGTTGGTTATAGATTTAAGGACGTTAAGTTTAATATTCGTACCCGAGGAGGTAAAAAACCGTTGAAAAGTGATTTGAATGTGAAAGTAGACTTTAAGCTGCAAGACCAGAAAGTTATTCTTCGTCAGCTTGATGTTGAAGGTCAAGATATTCCTTCAAGAGGACGGCAGCAAATTAGCTTTAATGCTTCAGCAGAATATACGGTGAACCAACGATTGAATTTGCGATTGTTCTATGAGCAAAGTATGAATAATCCGTTTATTCAAAATCAAATACCAACCTCTAATACCAAAGGAGGTTTAAGTCTCCGATTTACGTTGGCACAGTAAAAGAAAAGGGGCGCTTTGATTAAATAAAGTGCCTCTTTTTTTATTGAGAAATTAACTAAATTCTAAACCTACTTTTAAATACCACTATTACAGAGAGATAAAATCGTGCTAAAAAGAGATATTTTTTTTCTTAGTGATAGAGATTTTTTTACCTTTGATGCAGAAAATTGTGGAATTGTAACAAATATAAATATCAAAGGTTATGAATGTTATTGAAAATTTGAAATACACTAAAGATCACGAGTGGTTGAAAGTGGAAGGTAATGTAGCTACTATCGGTATTACTGATTTTGCTCAAAAAGAATTAGGTGACATTGTTTTTATTGAGGTAGAAACGGAAGACGAAACTCTTGATAAGGAAGAGGTGTTTGGAACTATTGAGGCTGTTAAAACAGTTTCTGACATGTTTATGCCTGTTTCAGGTAAGGTTCTTGAGTTCAATGAAGCTCTTGAAGGTTCTCCGGAACTTGTGAATCAAGATCCTTATGAAAAAGGATGGATTATCAAAGCTGAAATTTCTGATCTTTCAGAATTGGATAACCTTCTTTCTGCTGAAGATTACAAAAAGCTTATAGAAGCTTAGATAAACGACAGTGTAATTTGTACATTTGGGAAGCCTGAAATAACAGATTATGGGTATTTCAGGTTTTTTTTTACGATGAAAGTAAATTATCAGAACATATTAAAAATCCATTATCCGTGGTTGCTTTGGTTGCTGATGGTGCTTATTCTGACCGGAATACCCGGTACATTTATTCCGAAAGTACCAAACATCGCTGATTTGTTTTCGCCCGATAAAATTGTTCACTTTATAATGTTCGGGGGATTAACTTTTCTGTTAATGCGTTCATTCTTAAAGCAATTTCCGGAACGGGGACTTCGTAAATCTGTAATTATTTATTGCTTAATTTGTGGCATAATAATTGGTGCTTTAACGGAGGTGATGCAACACTATATTTTTATTGGTCGGAATGGAAACTATGTGGATTTTATTGCTGATGTGATAGGTAGTTTTGTTGGTTTAGGCATACTATTTATTCAAAAGCAAAAAAAATAGACTCATTCGTGAGCTATTTGAAAATTTATTAATAATTTAGCAGTGTATAGTTAGATGCACAAACAAATAACATAATAATATGGAACTAAAGAAGTCGACAAAGGCAGATCTTGAAGGAAAAAGAACAATTTTCATTCAAATCGGTTTGATTATCGCTCTTGGAGTCGTATTCTTAGCATTCGAACGTAAGACCTACGATAAGATTGAGGTTGACATCGTTCAGCGTGTGGCAGAAGAAATTCCGGAGGAAATCATACCAATTACAGAACATGAACCACCACCACCACCTGCAGCACCACCACCACAAACAACATTAATTAATATTGTGCAAGATGATGTTGAAGTAGATGACGATGTAATCATTGATGTGGATGTAGATGAAGATACTGAAATCGAGGAATTTACTCCTATCGAGGAAGAAGAAGAAGAAGTTGTTGAAGAACGAATCTTCATGGTTGTGGAAAATAACCCTGAGTTTCCGGGAGGTGATAGAGCTCGTATTAAGTTTTTGAGTAAGAATATTTCCTACCCAACGATGGCAAAAGAATCCGGTATCCAAGGTACTGTTTATGTTACTTTCGTTGTTGAGAAAGATGGTAGCATTACCGATATTCGAATCGCTCGTGGAATCGGCGGAGGATGTGATGAGGAAGCTCTTCGCGTTATGAAGAAGATGCCAAATTGGAAGCCGGGTAAGCAGAGAGGAAAACCTGTACGTGTACAGTTTAGTATGCCAATTAAATTCACCCTTCAAGGGTAATATTTTATACGATCTATTTAAAAGCCTGATGTTTTATGTCAGGCTTTTTTTTATCCGTTAACTTTCTTACTCCCGCCTTTGGCTGATTGCTTTTTTATTTCGATCGACCTTCGTTTATCTTTGTTCGGAAAGCAGCTAAAATGTCTGCTTTTCAATTCATAATAGTGTTGCATTTCGACCAATTGGATAGTTTATTTTTTAACTGTTTAAGAATCATTATTATGAAAAAAATTATTTTCAGGAAAATTCCTGACCCTTAACGTAGTCTTTTGAAAAACCCTATCTTCTAGGGTTTTTCTTTTTCGTGAAAATGTAAATAGACCATCTTGGCTTTTGATGCTCCTATTACTTTACGAATCTCGTCCTCACTCGATTCTTTAATTCGTTTTACAGACTTAAAATGCCTTAGAAGGCTTTTAGCACTTTCTTTTCCAATTCCTTTGATGTCGGTCAAAGCTGTTTTGATTGTTCCTTTTTCTAAACTTTTCCTGTGATGTGTTATTCCAAAGCGGTGAGCTTCATCACGCAGTTGCTGAATGATCTTTAGTGTTTCCGATGTTTTGTCGAGATACAAAGGAAGTGAATCGCCCGGATAATAGAGTTCTTCCAGTCTTTTTGCTATTCCGATAATCGTAATCTTGCCCCTCAACCCAAGCTTTTCTAAACTTTTTAAAGCTGAACCTAATTGACCTTTTCCTCCATCAATAACAATGAGTTGCGGTAACTCTTTCTTTTCATCTAGCAGGCGTTTGTATCTTCTATAAATGACCTCTTCCATCGAAGCAAAGTCGTTGGGACCTTTGACTGTCTTGATGTTATAGTGGCGGTATTCTTTTTTGGCAGGTTTCGCATTTATAAAGCAGACCATCGCTGATACGGGGTAATCTCCTTGGAAATTCGAATTATCAAAACATTCTATTCGGTGCGGAAGTTCCGTCATGCGTAAATCTTTTTTCATGGTCGTAAGAATGCGCTTGCTGTGTCGCTCGGGGTCAACCAAATCCTTTTGTTTTTCTTTCTCTAAGCGATAATATTTCGCATTTCGGGTTGATAGTTCTAACAAAGAGCGTTTGTCTCCGCGCTGAGGAATGGTAATTTTTATGCTGCCCAGATCTAGCTCAGGGTCAAAAGGGACAATTAATTCTTTCGCATCAGAGTTGAATTGTTGGCGGAAGTTGCTTATTGCCAATTGCAGAAGTTCCGTGTCCGTTTCGTCTAATTTTTTGCGAAGTTCCATTGTGTGCGTCTGTACAATGCAGCCGTTTACGACTTTTAGGAAATTCACAAAGCCCGCTTTGGTGTCTGAGATTATTGCTATTACATCCACATTGTTGATAGCCGGATTAACGACTGTCGATTTGGCTTGGTAGTTTTCGAGTAGTTCAAGTTTTTCTTTAGCTATCTGTGCTTTTTCAAATTCAAGTTTTTCGGCATGTTGCATCATCAGTTTTTTCAATTCTTCGGCAACCATGCCTATGTTTCCTTTGATAATGTTTTTTATCTCACGAATTGTTTGATTGTAGTCGTCTTCACTCTGAGCTCCGATGCAGGCTCCTTTGCAGTTTTTCAGGTGGTATTCGAGGCAGACTTTAAACTTGCCGGATTTTATATTTTGTTGACTGAGCTTGTGATTACAATTCCTTAGTGGGTATAATTGTTTGATGAGTTCAAGGATGGTTCGCATCATGCGTGTGCTGGCGTAAGGACCGAAATAATCAGAACCATCTTTCACTACCTGTCTTGTCGAAAACACCCTTGGAAAAGCTTCGTTTTTTATGCAAATCCAAGGGTAGGTCTTATCATCCTTTAACAAGACATTGTATCGAGGTTGGTATTTTTTTATAAGATTATTTTCTAACAACAGCGCGTCAAGCTCACTGTTCACCACCATGGTTTTGATGTCGTTAATCTTTTTTACCAAAACCCGTAGCTTTCCGTACGATCCGATGTCTTTGTTGAAATAAGAACTTACTCTTTTTCGGAGGTTCTTTGCCTTGCCGATATAGATAATTGTTCCATTTTCATCAAAGTACTGATAAATGCCGGGCTTTTCCGGTAAACTTTTAATTATTGGTTCAAGCTTGTTGTAATTATTGTTTAGCTGCTTCACGATTCTTTATTTAGCCACGCATCCCATCCTTGGGCAGTTAGAGGCGTGCTCACACCATCATCACTTACGATGTTTGCACTGTTTTTTATGTCTGTCATGTGTCCAATAATGCTTACTTCTTTCAGGTCTTTGATCTTGTCGTAGTCTGATTGCGGAATCGTAAATAATAGTTCGTAATCTTCGCCGCCACTCAGTGCAGCAACGACAGGGGAAATGTTAAACTCATTCGCTAATTGAGCGACGGTGGTATCAATAGGAATTTTCGATTCGTAGATATTAGCACCGAGTCGAGAACGTGTACAGAGGTGCAATACTTCCGAAGCAAGACCGTCCGAAACATCAATCATTGCCGAAGGTTTAATGTCTAAGGCTTTAAGTTTGTCAGTAATATCCTTTCGGGCTTCGGGCTTTAACTGTCTACCCACAACATAGTCATAGCCTTCAAGGTCGGGCTGCATGTTGGGATCTGCTTTGAAAGCTCGTTTTTCTCTTTCCAAGAGTAACAAACCCATGTAGGCAGCACCGAGGTCGCCGCTAACGCAAATAAGGTCGCCTTCCTTCGCGCCGTTTCTGTAAGTTACTTGTTTTTTACTTGTTCTGCCAATTACTGTGATCGACATAAAAAGCCCTTTCGGACTTGCTGTTGTGTCACCACCTACCAAGTCTACTTTGTATGTGTCGCAAGCAAGTCTGATGCCTGCATAGATTGCCTCAATAGCTTCAACAGAAAAACGATTTGAAACTGATAAGCCTATGGTCATTTGTTTTGGCGTTGCGTTCATGGCATACACATCCGAGAAATTTACAACTGCAGCTTTGTACCCCAAGTGTTTCAAAGGAGCGTACGTAAGATCAAAGTGAATCCCCTCAATCAGATTGTCGGTCGTCATAACAATAAGTTCATCGCCGTTGTCAATAACCGCGCAATCATCACCGGCGCCCATGATTGTGTCCTGATTTTTGATCTTAATATTTTTTGTGAGATGATTTATTAATCCAAATTCTCCTAAATCCTTTAACTCTGTTCGTTTTGTTCTGTCTTCAAACATTTTATTCTTCTAAATAATTGATGGGCAAAGATACTTATTATTCCTGTTTTTGCTCAGCCAAACATCTCTTTTAACAGGGCAAATGCATCTAAAGTAGAAAAATCTTGAGCCGCATTCCTGGCTCTTTTATAAACCTAGTCACATCGTAGCCATTTATCCTAAATCGTTTTTCTTTTTCAATCTTTTCCCATTGCTCTTGAGTTACAAAAAATACCCCATATCCATTATCAAGAAACCTACTCATTATGAAAAGAACCCCATCATTATGAATCATAAAGACCTGTTTTTTCGTCAGCATCCATTATTTTACTAATCAACTGCTTTTGTTTTTCTATTAAACTCTTTTTATAGGCAATCCTCATATTTGATTCGTCTATGTTTTCCAACTTTTGTGAATTTCATTTCTCCTGATTCTAACAATTTGATTACATGAGGTCTTGAACAACCGAGCATTTCGGTGCAGCTTGAGTTGTAACTACTGTTGCAATAGGCACAATTGAAACTGGTCTCTCTTGACTTGCCTTTTTAAGAATTTGTTTTAATAGTCTCAAAGCACTAAGTGGAATCCTTATTTTCTCATGTGTTTCTTCTATCTCAATTTCTGGATTTTAATTATTAATTTGAATTAAACTACAAGGTTAATCGAAATAATCGAAACAAACAAATTAAACGAAACGCATCTAAAGTTGTAATACTTTAAACATATAGCTGTTGTTTCATCCAATCATTTTCCGTTTACCTTTAATACCAATTTTCGTATCATCTTTTTTAATAGATTCAGGACTATTCTGTTTAAAATAGAAAAATTTTGAGCCGTATTCCCGGTTCTTTTACGCAAATGATCTTCGTTGAAGGCGACATTTAAAACCCAATGTTGGATTCTATTTGTTCATTGTTTTTGTAATTATCCTGAGGGGATAAGATATTTATGGAAATTTGATTTTATGTGTATTTCGACCCCGAAGGGGGTCGTATAACATCTTCTACTTTTGCTATAAACATTTGAATCCCTCGGATTCTGCGGGTAGTTTAGAGGCTGTCTCCTACTAGATATGACTGAAAAAGATATTCGGGACTTTCATAATAAATACTGCTGTTAAAGTCTTCAATCTTTCGAGATAACCACGAATTGTAAACCTCTATTAGTGTTTCAATAGCTGACTTGTTTTCTTTTTTGCTAATGGCGATAATTAAACGCTTGTACACTTTGCCTATGTCCCAATGTGTTGGTGTTGAATATTTTGCGATCGAAATGTTGTCAAATACACCTTCTTCTATATTGTGTTTCTCAACAAATTCAAATGTGAGTTTGTCTAAATTTTCGTTGTGGTAAATATCTGCTAAGTCAAAAATGCGCTGTAATTCATCTTTGCCCAGAGCATTTACTATCACGTTTCTGTGATTTTTTGTTTTTCTGCCGATGTATTCAATCAACGAACAAAGGAAAAACAAATTATTTGCGACTTTATCCTCTCTACCTATCATAATTCATTTACTATTTTAGATTCTGTAAATTGTAATGTTTTCAAAGCGTTTTCATTACAAAAACAAACTTGGTGAGTTGGATGTTTGAATTTTGCTAAAACCCAAAACTGCTCTCGATTAATTACTCCATCAATAAAATCTGAAATATAATTGTAAATCTGGTCATTAGCCATTGCTCCAATTACAATATCATAATTATGCTTCTCTCCTGAACGACATTTAACTATAAAATCAAGCCATTCCTCAGTCATTGTTTCAAATACAAGCATGTTCAATGCTTTGTTTGGCGTGTATTCATAAATCGAAACAACAGCTGTATCATAACGACTCGTCCATCGTTCTGCTTGTTTTTCTAATTTGGTACAATAAAATCCTTCTCCAAAATCTTTTAGAAATTTACTTTTTATAATTTCGGGGTTATTTATTTTTTTAAAACCTCCGTGATATACTTCCATATAAGTAAATTTTACAGTCTACAAAAATAAATAAAAGATAGAATTTTATTGAGTTAGTTGTTGATTTGCCAGGGCAAACGCATCTAAAATAAATTACAATTGGTTGTCAGTACTTTAGATTTTTTGTGTTTTGAAAAATAATAATTATTCGAAAACTAACTAGTTGAATAAATAGGTGTGAAAAATTTAGATGTGTTTGCCCTGGAATGCAGAAGGTGTAGCCGATACAATGATTGATTTATTATTACCTTACAAAAAGGTGGTAAAATCAATAACAATGGATAATGGCATGGAGTTTTCGGTGCATGAAAGAGTAGCAAAAAAACTGGAAGCAAAAACTTTTTTCACGCATCCATATTCATCTTGGGAAAAAGGGCAAATAGAATATACCAACAAATTAATACGACAATATTATCCCAAAAAAGAGGAGATTAATGAGTTTAAAATAAAGGATATCAAGAAAATACAATACAAAATAAACAGAAGACCTTGCAAAAATTTAGGATACGAAATGCCTATCAATATTTTTGCTAGACTCGTAGCATAGAGAAAATTGCATTTGGTAGTTGAATGTACCGAATGTACCTAATTGTTTTTTTTGTTTGCTTTTGTGTGTATTATTGTTGTAACTTTGGAGATGATAATAAATGGAGTTCGGTGTTATGAGGATAAAAGATATAGAACAACAGGTAATTAACGAGTTCTCCCTCTATGAAGATTGGATGGATAAGTACAATTACCTAATCGAAATGGGGAAAGAGCTGCCGCTGATTGATGAAAAATATAAGGTTAAGAATAATTTGATTTCAGGGTGTCAGTCTAGAGTTTGGCTTCATGCTGAATATAAAGATGGAAAGATATTTTTTACGGCTGATAGTGATGCCGTAATCACCAAAGGGATTATTAATATTCTTGTGCGTGTAATGTCGGGACAACCGGTAGAGGATGTTATTAATGCCGATTTTGCCTTTATTGACCAGATTGGCTTAAAGGAACATCTTTCGCCAACACGCTCAAATGGTTTGATGAGCATGATCAAACAAATTCGTTTTTATGCGATGGCTTTCAAAGCGAAATACACTTCTTAATTATTGATAAGACTATGAACAAAGAAGCACTAGAAGCTAAGATATTAGAAGTTCTCAAAACCGTTTACGATCCTGAAATTCCGGTGGATATTTATGAGTTGGGTTTGGTTTATGAGGTTTCGGTTGATGATAATGCAAATGCAAAAGTAGTGATGACTCTTACTGCCCCCAACTGTCCGGTGGCTGATTCGCTTCCTGCGGAGGTGCAATATAAGGTTGCAACTATTGAAGAAGTCAATGATGCCGAGGTGGAACTTACTTTCGACCCTCCTTGGTCAAAAGATATGATGTCTGATGAAGCCATGTTGGAACTCGGCTTGTTGTAGCAGAATATTTACCGACGTGAATAGAAACCGATGTTATACGTTTGTATGGTATCGGTTTTTTTGTGATTTAAACTTTTCGGAGACCTCATCCACTTCTGATGAAATCTTTATTTATTTGTAAATCAACAGGAAACGATTGTTATTCAGAAAGACTTTTTTTTACGAAAAATGCTTGAATTTATCACATAATCTTAGTACATTTGATAGCTATTACTAGATGTTTAACTAAAAAGTAAAAGTATGAAAAAATTATTAACAATGGTAGTAGCTGTTTTTGCATTTACGGCTACATTCGCAGGAAACTCAGATTTGTTTAGCTATGACAAACAAGCTCTGAATGATGAATTTGTTACAATTGACAATCTGGAATCGTATGTTTGTCAGAATGATGTAAAATCTTATGATGAGATTCTGACTTCAAACCAGGCGTTGTCTGATGAACTTTTGGCTGCCGGTTTTGTGGCTAATCCTTCCGATTTGAATTTTGGAATTGACGATGTGGATTGGACTTCATTTGCTTGGGGTTTTTGTTGCTGGCCTGTAGGTTTCTTTACTGTTTTGTTGAAAGAAGAAACAACTAAGGAACAAAAGCTATCCTTCTGGATCGGTTGTGGAGTTAGTGCTCTTATGAGTTTTGGCTCTTCATTAATGACAGCACTTGTTCGATAAAAAATCTGTATATCTCACTTACATACCATTGAATGCGAAACAGCATACTTAATTGGTGGTAGCGTAAGCTTTATTGATTTTTTCGAAAAAAGGAAATATATGTTGAGAAATGTTTTCTTATTCATAATGATAAATTTGGTCGTAAGTGTTGGTTCTTACGGCCAGATTTTTTCGAGAGTAGAGGCGGATTTTTCTTTAAAGGAAAAACGTATTGACGGATCAAAAAGCCTCACAATGGGGAGTGTCTATTTTGATAAAAATGTTGGTCAGATTGTTTTTGATATTAAATTTCCGGAGTCTTTTGTGGTGGTGATTAACGATTCGCTGATGCTTAAAATTAAGGATCATCAGGTTGTTGATCGTAAATTGGCTCAAGGCATTGTCTATTTTTCCATATTCAATCTTAGTCTGAACGGTAATTTGCCTTATTTCGGATTAAAAGACAGTCCCTACGAACTAACAAATATCGAAAAAGAGAATGATATGGTAATCTCTACTTGGGATTTTCCTGAATTAAAGAATAAAGGAAAAATGATGCTGTCTCAAAAAAACAAGAAACTCTTTGGTGTTGTCTCTTTTGCCGGACAAGACACTGTTATTTCAAAACAATTCTTTGAGAACTATATCAATATTGATGGAGTGGACTTTCCACAACGCGTTGTTCAGTTTATGTATCTTGCAGGTGAAGAGGATATTAAAATTACAAATTATAAAAACGTAATTATCAATAATGAAGAAAATGAAGAGTTTTACAATTATCCTGTTCCTTACTTTGAGTAGTGTAGTGTTTTCTCAAAGCCGAAATGAGGTTTTGCGCTTATTAGAAACTACCAAAGAAAAGAAAGGCGAGTTTGACTATGACTTTACCTTGGATGCTGATAATGAGTTGCAGCTGCTTTTGTCTAACTCTTTTGTTTTTTATAAAAAGTTTGTTTCATCTCAGGATATGGGAAACTGCGCTTTTAATCCTTCATGTTCCGTATATGCAATATCAGCAATTCGTAACCAAGGTTTGGTTTTTGGTTTGATAAATTTTTTCGATAGATATGCCCGATGTCATCCTTTTTCAAATCAGCATTACGAAAAAGATAAAAATCATAGACTTCTTATTGATCCTGTTAGAAATATAAAATATGAATATGTTCACTAAATTTGGTGTGTTGAGGAGGATCGTTTTAATTTTTATTGCAATTGTCGCTATCCCTTCGCTTTATGCGCAGGATATTTATGATAAAAAACATTCCAAGAAGTATGCAAACTTCTTATTTATGAGTACTGAATATCGCTTGGCGGTAAATGAGTTTGAACGCGTGGTATTCATGGATAAGGATGATGAAGAAGCAAAGCTTCACCTCTTGAAATCTTATCGACTGTCTCAACAATACGACAAAGGCTTGAAACGGAGCACATATTTTTATCCGTTTGTAACACAAATGCCTCAAGAGATTTTTATTGAATATGCTAAGATGCTGTTGCTTACAAAAAGTTTTACACAGCTCGATGCGCTGCTGAACTTGCCCTTGCGTTTGAGTTCCGACAATTTGTGCTTACTAAAATCTGCTTCTTGCATCTCTCAGGCAAATTGGCGTGATGCTGAAAATTATGTTTCCAAAATTCAGGAATCGAACGAATATTACAAGCCTTTATCTTTATTGGTTCAGGAAGGAAAGAATATAAACTATAAGAGTCCTTTGCTGAGTGGTGCATTGTCCGCACTTGTTCCCGGCATGGGAAAGGTGTATTTAGGCTATTGGCGCGATGGGCTTCTTGCCTTGCTTGCCACCGGAGTTTCATCGTGGCAAAGTTACAGAGGCTTTAATAAAGAAGGAATTAGCAGTGTTTATGGCTGGATTTACGGATGCTTGTCTGTAGGTCTTTATATTGGGAATGTCTACGGCTCGGTAAAAGCTGCCAATAAATATAATTATGTAAAAAATCATGAAATACGACAGCGTATCGAGAAGGTTTATATCAACCATTAGTTTGTTCTTCCTTGTCATGCTTGCGCATAGTCAAACGGTCGATCAGACCTTTATGCTTGCCCAAGAACAACTGAGATTGCACAACTACGAAGAAGCCTTGTCTGCCTATCATCGTGTTGTTTATTTTGATGAGGGAAACTACAAATTTGAGTGCGCCTTGGGAATAGCTACTTGCTATACTTCTTTGGGGGAGAATGCTAAAGCTCTGAATTATTTTGATGTGGCTGCATCGCTCGCCCCATCGGATAGTGCCAAATTTGAAATCCTTTTTGATAAGATAGAATCTTTTTTGTTAGACGGAAAAGTGAAGTATGCACGAATGGAGCTCTATGGAATATCAAATTGCACAAGTAAATATTTTCGTGACAAATATACTTTTTATGATGCCGTCATTTCGTTTAGGTTGGAAGAATACGATGCTGCTTGGAATGGTTTTGCTAAACTCGTTCCGAAAGATGAGGCAACGCGTAATGTTTTGGACAATCTTTATCAAAAAAACAAAAGGGCAGAACGTATTAATCCAAACACTGCTCGTTGGCTAAGTCTTTTCCCCGGACTTGGACAGTTCTATGCCGGTAATTATAAGGACGCAACAAACTCGTTACTTCTGAATGCTGTGTTCCTGACACTATATATTCATGTGTCGACTACCTATTCTTTTGTTGATGGACTTCTTTCTGTTTATCCTTGGTTTCAGCGTTATTATATCGGAGGTTTTCAAAATGCAAAACGGATTGCTATCGAGATGAAAAACAAAAAGCATAACCAAGTTCTTCAGGATAGGTACATTCAACTACCAAATGCAATTTTCTCTATGCTACGAATCTAGCAAAAATATTGATAGGTATTTCGTATCCTAAATTTTTGCGTGGTCTTCT
>PDWJ01002358.1_pt1 | contig 20366 bp, 20 predicted proteins | sample 1430881 | NCBI WGS metagenome assembly PDWJ01 (sample SAMN01162460, study PRJNA174530) | Oral metagenome, whole genome shotgun sequencing project. | biome: Marine environment; feature: Marine mammal; material: Swab sample of the gingival sulcus; isolation source: swab sample of gingival sulcus... | reverse complement strand
GTGGTCTTTTCCTCTGGTTGATGGTTTGGGTTTGGCGACTGCCAATTAACCATGTTCAGGCCACCTTTTCATTTAAATGTGCGAAAAATATTATACGTTATCATATCCCAACAGGTTAAACTCTTTTTTTGAGTACAAATCACGTAGACACAAAAACGTACTTACAAAAGTACTGACAAAAAAAGAGGGTTGTCAAGGCAGGAAGTGGGAGTATATGGGGGATAAAAAGACACAAGAAAAGCCGCAAACCCTTATAAGGCTGCGGCGTTATGAACGCTGACGCCAGAGTATGAAAAATCAATATGGTGCCGGAGGTCGGAGTCGAACCGACACGGGGTTGCCCCCGCTGGATTTTGAGTCCAGTGCGTCTACCAGTTTCACCACTCCGGCAAGGTGCTCAGTCTTTTACTGTACCCGGGTTTTCCCTGTCAAGGAGAAAGAAAACGAGCTTGTCACTGTCAGTCAGCTGGAGCGTCGAGTACAATGTTTCTGAGCTTATAAAAATAGTCCAGTCCGGACCACACGGTCAGCCCCAAGGCAACATACATGATCAACAACCCGAGGGTATGTAACTTGGGAATAGGTAAGAGGTTAGCAGGGAAAATCATGACGCCCAGACCGATATACTGCATAACAGATTTATACTTTCCCAGGCCGCTAGCAGCGACGACAACGCCTGATGCCGAAGCCATGCTCCGTAGCCCTGTTACCAACATCTCACGACAGAGTATAACCAAGGCGATCCATGCCGGCAGCTCGCCCAGAGGAATAAGCATAATAAGCGCAGTGGCAACTAAAACCTTGTCAGCAAGTGGGTCCATAAGTTTACCCACCACCGTTACTACCTCGTATTTTCGAGCATAATACCCGTCAACGAAATCTGAAACAGCCGCCACCGTAAAGACCAGACAGGCGGTGAATGCAATGCCGGTGGTCTGTTCCAGAGCAAGCAGGAAGGCCAGCAGCGCAGCAAGCACAAACCGTACGCCTGTTATCAGATTAGGGACGGTGTAGAGCTGCCCTCGGTTCAATTGATTGTCACCATTTCCCGCAGGCTGATACTCGTCTGCGACATGTTATGAGTTCTCTTGTAGGCCCGATAGGCGTTCATTACCTTGGCGACATAGCGGCGAGTTTCTGGAATTGCCGGTAATCCGCAACCCGGTTTTACCCTACCTGGTCCGGCATTATAGGCTGCCAGTCCAAGGGTCACATCGCCGTTATAGGTGTCCATCAATGCACGCAGATACCTGGAGCCGCCATAAATATTCTGCCAGGGATCAAAGGGATCATGCACGTTCAGTTCACGGGCCGTTCCCGGCATGAGCTGCATCAACCCATGGGCGCCCTTGCTGGACACGGCATAGCGGTTGAAGTTCGACTCGGTTTTTATGACCGCACGGATGAGAAGGGGGTCCATACGAAGCTGCCGGGCGGCCCGGTTGATATAGGGCGCAAGTTTTTTCGCTTCATATTGCGACCTGGCTCCCATGTTCCTTTTTCCCCTCCTCACCAGGGCCCGGCCTGACCTCTTCGGTGCCTCTGTGCCGATCGACGGCAGAGGCGGCAACGGCTGATAACGCTGGTCTCCGGGCACATTCGTATAGTGGCGAATCCCATGGCTGTCCACGTAGGAATAGAGATCAGCAAACACAGCCGCTGGCACTGCCAGCAACAGGTACAGACAGATAATCGGCAGGCGAGTACGCATTCTCCCCTCTTTGTCTACTGTGTCCGTTGCTCCCAGTCTGCCAGAAACTTTTCCATGCCGATATCGGTCAGGGGGTGCTTGGCCAGCTGGGCAATGACCTTGTAGGGAATTGTCGCGATATCAGCACCGAGCATGGCCGCGTCAATCACATGCAGAGGATTGCGCACCGAGGCGACAATCACCTCACTGGCAAACCCGTAATTACGAAGAATTGTCATAATATCGGAGATCAGGTCCATCCCGGGAACGGTAATATCATCCAACCTGCCGACAAACGGACTGATATAGGTGGCACCAGCCTTTGCCGCGAGAAGAGCCTGTGCTGAAGAGAACACCAGAGTGACGTTTGTCTTGATACCCTCATCACTGAGCTGCTTCACCGTCTTCAGCCCTTCCTCAATCATCGGCACCTTGATAACGATATTGTCACTGAGCTTCGCCAGTTCCCTGGCCTCCCTAAGCATGCCCTCGCAGTCCAGACTCACGACTTCCGCACTGATGGGGCCATCGACAAGGGTAATGATTTCCTTGAGAATCTCCTCAAAAGGGCGATGCTCCTTGGCCACCAACGAGGGATTTGTGGTGACGCCATCCACCATGCCAATCGCGATCCCTTTTTTGATCTCTTCGATATTGGCGGTATCAATAAAAAATTTCATTGGTCTTTTTCTCCTGATTTACCGATGAACTCGTCACAGCAGGTTTCACTGCAGAAAAAAAAAGTTTTTCCCCCCTGGTGCAGCCGCACTGCATCACTTTTGGGCACCAATCTGCCACACACAGGGTCTTCTACCAGCGTGTCCTGAACCTTAGTCTCTCGCGCCTGTTGGCGCTGCGCTTCAAACTCACGGCGGGCACTGTCCCGGCTCATGCTTCGTAACAGCCGATAGGCGAGATAAAAGAGCACCGCCAGAATGAGCATACGAACAGGCGTCATTGACGGTCTCCATCCCCGGGCAGTTGTTCATTCGTTCCACGCATAGATGTATTATAGCCCCAGCAAAGTAAAAGACGAAATTTTTTCTTGCCCATACCTTGTTACTCACCCTCATCGTTTCTTGCTGAAGAGCCCCAGGTTGTCAGCACAACGTTCTCTTCGGTGTTTTCAAGAGACGCTTCCAGTAATTGCCGTATCGTTTTTCCACAAAGAGGGTGGTGGGTATCACCACTAATATCGGCCAGCGGTTTAAGCACAAACAGGCGCGTGGTCATGTGCGGGTGTGGGAGGGTGAGCGCAGGGCTTTTGATCACGAGCTGATCAAAAAGCAGCAGATCAAGATCCAGTGTCCGATCTTGATAGCCCTTACCTGGAGCTGGGCGTACCCTCCCGAATCGGGATTCAACCTCATGCAATCGTGCCAATAAGGCAGGTGCTTCCAGGGTTGTCTGTAACGTTCCGGCGGCATTGATGAACATGTGGGGACTGTCCATGCCCACTGGCACGCTTGTGTATGGTGGTGACAACTGCAGCCCCCAGATCTCTTCACAGGTGCCAAGCAGTGCCCAGGCGTCTTGTAAGATCTTGCGGGAATTTCCAAGGTTGGAGCCCAGCCCAATACAGGCAACGTGGCTGGGAGTTGCAGTTTTCATGAAAGATTTGGGTACAGTTCTGGACTTTTCTGGCTAGAGACCTTCCAGGCCAAGAACGTCGAACATGGTATACATTCCGTTGGCCTTCCCTGCCACCCAAGCTGCGGCGATCGCAGCTCCCCGGGCAAAATTGTCCCGATTGGTCGCTCGGTGTCCGAGTTCAAGCCGCTCCCCGGCGCCTGCAAAATAGACGGTATGCTCGCCGACGATATCACCACCGCGGATGGTCTGGATACCAATTTCCGTATCTGTTCGCGCACCGATGATACCGTGACGTTCATACACTCCCACCTCGGCAAGATCGCGACCAAGTCCCTGCGCAGCCATTTCTCCCAGTCGCAATGCCGTACCTGAAGGGGCATCCTTCTTCATCCGGTGATGGGCCTCGATGATCTCCACATCATAGGTATTGCCGAGCACCCCGGCGGCCTTCTCCACCAGCTTAAACAAGACGTTGACACCAACGGCCATGTTTGGCGACTGTACACAGGGGAAAGCCCCTTCGGCAAGGGTTCGTATCCGCGCAAGTTCTGCGCGGCCCAAGCCAGTGGTCCCGATAACCATGGCCAAGCCATGCCGGGCGGCGATTTCAGCAAAGGCCACCGTAGCCTCATGAAAGGTAAAATCAATGAGTACCTCTCCCTGTGCGGCCAGAGCTTCCAGGCCTGCCTGAATCTTCACCCCGACAGGACCACATCCTGCCAGTTCACCGATATCCCGGCCCAAATGCGGCGAATCCTCACGGTCAAATGCACCGGTCAGGACAAGGTCGTCATGCTGCTGTACCATGGCAGCTATCCGCTGCCCCATCCTGCCGGCGGCGCCGGCAACAATTACCTTCCGCATTCCCCCTCCGCTAGTGTGGTTTGTCCTTACCGCTTAGAAAAGGCCGACGTCCTGCATACAGGTCTCCAGCAGAGCTTCGGCCTGCTCATCAAGCTGGCAGAGCGGCAATCGGACTTCATCCGAGGGTATCCTGTTCATCATCTGTAGCGCCCTTTTGGCCGGGGCCGGGCTGGGGTAACAGAACATGGCCCCCATCAGGGCAAAGTAACGGTAATGGAGTTCATTGGCCTTGGCCAGGTCACCCCGCAGGGCAGCATCCATCATGCGGGCCATTACGTCGGGCACCAGGTTGGAAATGACTGAAATGACGCCATGCCCACCAATAAACACCGTGGGCATGCAGGTGAAGTCATCTCCTGAAAGAACAATAAAATCCCTGGGACAGAGCCTAATAACCTCGCTCACCTGGTTGAGATTTCCTGTGGCTTCTTTTATACCGATAATACCTGGCAGTTCTGCGAGGCGGGCAACAGTCGGCGGGAGCATATTGGCAACGGTTCGACCAGGAACATTATAGAGGAACATGGGGATATCCACCGCTTCAGCAATGGCCTTGAAATGGCCATACATCCCGTCCTGGCTGGGTTTGTTGTAATAGGGGACCACCGATAGTACCGCATCTGCGCCGCTGTCTTTGGCAGACGCCGTGAGTTCGATGGCTTCCAGTGTATTGTTGCCGCCAGTACCGGCAATGACCGGTACCCTACCGGCCACTGTCTGCACTGTCAGCTCGATTACCCGCTTGTGTTCGGCAAAGTCAAGGGTAGCTGATTCACCGGTCGTTCCACAGGGAACCAATCCGTGAATTCCATGGCTGATCTGAAACTCAATAAAATCGACAAGGGCCTGTTCATCGACCCTGCCATCTCGCATGGGTGTGACCATCGCCGTCAGAGCACCTGTAATTGCTTTCATGGCTGTCCTCCTGAATTGTGCGCGTGACTCAACGCTGTTCACAAGACAAAAAAGGTGTATGGATCTGTAGACTCGCTATTTTCTTACGCGTCAGGGTCTATCAGGGCTTCATCTGTCAGCTCCCCTTTGTAGACAAGGTGAGCTGGCCCCTTGAGGGTAACATTTTCTGCAACCAGGGAGGCCTCTCTCCGCTCAAAGCTGACTTCAAGCGCGACTCCACCGCTGGGAATCACCCGGACCGGTGCCTTGAACTCCAATTTGCAGGCGGCAATCAGGGCTGCCGCCACACAACCCGTTCCGCAGGCGAGGGTCTCTCCTTCTACCCCCCGTTCATAGGTTCGCACCCGCAGGTGATCACGTTCTGCCTGGACAATGTTAACATTGGTGCCAGCGGGTTGAAATGCCTCATGGAAACGGAGAGCCCTGCCGAGAGCCTTGACGTCCACTGCGGCGACATCTTCCACCAGCACCACTACATGGGGGACGCCGGTGTTAACGCCATGGACGATGAACGTGTCGTCGTCGACGCTGAGCTGCTGATCCAACTGCAGGGCCTTGGGAGTACTCATGTTCAGCCTAACCTGTTCACCGCTGACCTCCGCCTCAATCACGCCGGCAAGGGTGGAAAAACGCATGCGCCGAGGTGCAATTCCGTAGGTAAAAGCAAAACGTGCCGCACAACGGGCCCCGTTACCGCACATTTCTGCAACAGAGCCGTCAGCATTGAAAAACTGCCACTTAAAATCCGCTTCGTCACTTTTTTCAATCAGGATAAGACCGTCCGCGCCCACTGAAAACCGCCTGCGGCAGACAAGGCGAGCAAACGTTGCCAGATCACTTCCTTCAAGAAACTCTTCGCGATGATCAATGAGTATAAAGTCATTACCCGCACCGCTCATCTTGACGAATTTCACCCTACCTCCAGGCAGCCGGTTCATGGCTTTGGTTCCATCAGGGTTTCACCACGAATCAGGTCATCATAATCTTCACGTTTTCGCACGATATGATAGCCGCTGCCATCCACCAGCACCTCAGCAACCCTTGGTCTTGAATTGTAATTGCTTGACATGGAAAAGCCGTATGCGCCACAGCTCATTACCGCCAGCAAATCACCCTGAGCCACAGGACCCAGCTGACGTTCTTTGGCAAGAAAATCGCCACTCTCACAGACAGGGCCGACAATATCCACGGTCTGCTTGTCGCCTGTGCCCTGAACAACTGGCAGTATCTCGTGATACGCGCCGTAAAGGGATGGTCGACTCAGGTCATTCATGGCGGCATCAACAATGATAAACCGCTTCTCACCCTGATCTGCCGCGTTGGTCTTTGTATACTGTACCTCGGTGACCAGAATGCCGGCGTTGCCGGTAATAACCCGGCCTGGCTCAAAAATAAGGGTACAGTTCAGTCCATCAAGTCCGGCAGCCAATGCCTGGGCATATTCCCTGGGATGCGGTGGTTCTTCGTTTTCATAGGTGATGCCGACCCCCCCACCCATGTCCAGGTAATCAATGGCAATACCCTCTGCCATTAACTCTTCGATAAACTGTCGCACAAGCCCAAGGGCATCGGCAAAGGGACCCAGCTGTGTAACCTGGGACCCGATATGGCAGGAGATGCCGGCAACTTCAATATTCTTCATCCCAGCAGCACGGCGATACTGCTCCCTGGCCTCAGCAACCGGAAGACCAAACTTGTTTTCGGCAAGCCCCGTGGAGATGTAACGGTGTGTACGGGCATCAATGTCAGGATTGACGCGAAAGGCTATTCTGGCAACAGTGCCGAGCTCTTCGGCAACATTCTGGATGCGGTCCAGCTCCTGGGAGGATTCAACGTTGAACATCAGGATACCGGCGAACAGGGCCTCACGTATCTCCCCACTGGTTTTGCCCACCCCTGAAAAAACAATCTTTCCCGGCTGGATACCCGCCTTAAGCGCCCGGTACAGCTCTCCCCCAGAAACGATATCCGCACCGGCACCCAATCTCGCCAGCAAGTTCAGTATGCCAAGGTTGGAGCAGGCCTTGACCGCAAAACAGACAAGATGCTCCCGTCCTGAAAAACTGGTATCAAACGCCTGAAAATGCCTGGTGAGGGTTGCCGTACTGTACAGATAAAACGGTGTGCCCACTGCAGCGGCAAGCTTCTCCACAGAAACCTCTTCGCAGTGCAACTGTCCGTTCGTATAACTGAAATGATGCATAATAACTGACCAGCCCTTCCTCATTCGGTATGGTTTACTTACCATACCTCACGCTTCAATCTTCTGTTTTTATCCTATCGAGTAATCAGAACCTCTTGAGACCGTTTACTCTCGTTTGCCGGTTTCCTCTTATCCACACTGGAAACCGAGTAGTACAGTCCCCCTGGTACCTCAGGAGCATTCCTGTCCAGGTAAAGGGTGTAAGGTAATGACACCTCACCAACCGGTTGCACCGTTCTCTTGCCGCTGATGCGACGATAGATTCGATACCCGGCCAGATCACTGTCAGTGACAGCGTCCCAAAAAATCTTCACGCCGCTGTCTGTGCGCACAGCCCGGACACCCTGGGGAACAGCTGGGGGGGTCTGGTCTCTGGGGGCAGCTTCAACGCTCGCTGTAAAGCCGCCGCCGACATCACCTTGCTTATAGACGCTTATGGCCTGGATACGGTAAAAATATTTGCGGCCATTGTGCACCCTGGTGTCGGTATACCTGGTTCCAGTCTGCGGCTCACCGAGTTTCACAAAATCTTTGCCACTCGTCGACCGGTACAGCTGATAGACAACCTTTTCGCTAACCGCAGAACCATCGATATGACTATCGGCCGGTTGCCACGATAACTGCACCTGCTTGTCTCCTGCTGAGGCGTTCAGATGTTTTGGCGCCGCCAGCGGTGTTTCCCAAAGAAAACTGACCACATTGGAGTCCTGCGACTCGGCCCACCAGCCGTTTTTGGAACGAACCTTAAAAAAATAGAGGTTGCCAGGGCGCAGAAGGGTCGCCTGATAACTCGCCGTTTTACTTCCGTTTTCCGGCAACGCCCCTCCTGGCAAAATAACCGGCTTACTGTAGGGGACAGGGCAGGTGGCGCAGTACTCATCTTCGGCAGCTACCGCCCGGTATACCTCAAAACTTGAAATATCAGTCAGGGTGCCCCCGGTGACGGTCTCAGTGGGGTAGCTCCAGTAGAGAACAACACCCCTCTCGCTGAGTTGGTAGCGCAGATCAGTTATGGGTTTTGGCACAACCCGCTGCGACGGTACCGGACTGTCTTTATAGCCGCAGCCTCCAAGCATGCTTAGAGAGAACAGCAGGACCAGCAGGGATTTTTTCACGGAGCATCTTCTTTTCAGCAGCATCACTTGATTCCCAGTTGTTGTTCAGCCTGGATCAGGGCCTCGCGAACCCGTTCCAGACCCGTTCCACCGGCAGACAATCGACTGTTTGCCGAGCCCTCCACGTTAAGCACTTCAAAAACATCGGCATCGATCACCGAACTGTACTTCTGCAACTCTTTCATACTCAAATCGACAAGTTCCACACCTCGTTCCTGACAGGCTGCGACAACTCCTCCGACGATACCATGGGCTTGACGAAAGGGGACATGTTTGCGGACCAGATAGTCGGCCAGATCGGTGGCAGTCATGAAACCACCGCGGGTTGCCGCCTGCAGCCGTTCCCGGTTGAAACGGGTTTCAGACCAGAGCTCTGCCGTGATCGCCAGCGTTGACTTGACCGTATCCAGGGCATCGAACAGCGGTTCCTTGTCCTCCTGCAGATCTCGATTGTAGGTAAGCGGCAGTCCCTTCATGGTCACCAGCAGTGACATCAGCGCCCCGGTCACTCGGCCAGTTTTGCCCCGGATCAGTTCCGGAATATCTGGATTTTTCTTTTGCGGCATAATGGAACTGCCGGTGCAGTACCTATCGCCAATACTGATAAAATCAAACTCCTTGCTTGACCAGAGCACCAGCTCCTCAGCCATCCGGCTCAGGTGCAGCTGTACAAGGTTTAAGCAGAACAGCAGTTCCAGGACAAAATCGCGGTCTCCCGAGGTATCCATCGAGTTGGCGGTGACCATGTCAAAGCCCAGTTCGCCGGCCACCCATTGCCGATCAATGGGCAGGCCGGTACCGGCCATGGCCGCCGTACCCAATGGCATGATATTGATGCGGCGGCGGCAGTCGACAAGGCGGTCACGGTCACGACCAAACATTTCGACATAGGCGAGCAGGTGATGAGACAGCAATACCGGCTGAGCCCGCTGCAGGTGGGTATACCCCGGCATGATTACCCCCAGGCCTTCACGGGCCTGGCGGACAAAGGCCTTTTGCACCTCCACCAGTAGCCGGTCCAGCTCGGCAACCTCATCACGCAGATAGAGTCTGAGATCAAGTGATATCTGATCGTTACGGCTTCGGGCGGTGTGCAGCTTGGCACCGGCTGGGCCGATCCTGTCAGTGAGCGCCTTTTCGATGTTCATATGAATATCTTCAAGCTCAGCACGAAACTCGAATCGGCCGTCTTCAATCTCCTCACGGATAGTCTCGAGCCCATCAACAATGGATTGGCATTCCTCATTGGAAATCAGACCTTGCCGGGCCAGCATCCGGGCATGTACTGTCGAGCCGAGAATATCGTGACGATACAGCCGGGCATCATACTGCACGGACGCGGTAAATGCCTCGACCGAAGCGGCAGTACCTGCAGAGAAACGACCGCCCCACAACTTGTCAGAAGTACCTTTGTCGTTACTGTGACCACTGTTCATCGTTTTTTCCGGTGCAGGGATTGAATGCGGAGTCGCAGCGCGTTAAGCCTGATGAATCCAGTCGCATCCCCCTGGTCATAGACGTCGTCCTCTTCAAAGGTTGCGAAAGACTCCGAATACAGTGATACATCAGACCTGCGTCCCACCGCAACAACATTGCCCTTGTACAGCTTGAGCCGGACGACGCCGTTGACCGTCTCCTGGGCAGCATCCATGGTTCGCTGCAGGAGGTCCATCTCGGGGGAGAACCAGAAGCCGTTGTAGATCAGCCGGGCATACTGGGGAACAAGGCTGTCGCGGAGAGCCATAACTTCCCTGTCCAGGGTAATGGTTTCCAGGTCCCGATGGGCAGCCCGCAGGATAGTCCCTCCCGGGGTCTCGTACACGCCTCTGGATTTCATGCCGACAAAACGGTTCTCCACCATGTCCAGTCGGCCGATACCGTTCTCACCGCCCAGTCGGTTCAATCGCTGCATGAGCGCCACTGGCCCCAGATATTCCCCGTCAATGGCCACCGGATCCCCTTTTACAAACTCCATCTCGATATACGTGGGAGTATCCGGGGCTTTTTCCGGGGAGACACTCAACTTGAACATCTCCTCGTCCGGTTCGTTCCAGGGATCTTCGAGGAGACCTCCCTCAAAACTGATATGGAGAAGATTCTCGTCAGAACTGTAGGGGTTCTTTTTGGTCACCGGCACCGGGATGTCATGTTCCTTGGCAAACGCCACCAGTTTGGCCCGGGAGTTGAGGTCCCAGGTGCGCCAGGGTGCAATGATGGTGCACCCGGGGGCAAGGGCCAGGTAGCTGAGCTCGAAACGGACCTGATCATTTCCCTTGCCGGTAGCGCCGTGACTGAGACCGTTGGCGTCCTCTTCTGCGGCGATACGCACCTGCTCCTTGGCGATCAATGGCCGTGCCAGGCTGGTTCCGAGCAGGTAAGATCCTTCATAGATAGCATTGGCCCGGAACGCCGGAAAGATGTAGTCGCGGACAAACTCCTCTTGCAGATCAGCAATCACCACCTTTTCGGCACCGGTGGCCAGGCCTTTCTCACGAACCGCCTCCCAGTTTTCCTGCTGGCCAATATCTGCAGAATAGGCAATCACGGGGCACTCGTATTCCAAGGTCAGCCATTTAAGTATTACCGAGGTATCAAGCCCACCGGAATAGGCCAGCACAATTTTTTTTACGCTCATGGGTATATCCTTTTCCCGTCCAGGGATTTTTTGGCTTCAGCTTGTGGTGTGGCAGCTCCAGGCAACAACGGGGAAGCCGTTACCTGTGTAAGCCTCACCGAGATTCAGTTATTTCTCCATTCATCACCAGGGTCTCAATGATGGCTTTATGGATATGCATCTTGTTTTCAGCCTGATCAAAGATCACGCTCTGTGGCCCCTCAAGAACGTCTTCAGTGATCTCTTCACCGCGATGCGCCGGCAGGCAATGGAGTACGATCGCGCTGTCGGCAGCCCTTTGCAGCAACGCCTTGTTCACCTGGTAGGGGTTGAACACCGCAGCTCTGGTCTCCTGCTCCTCTTCCTGGCCCATGGAGGCCCAGACATCGGTGTTTACCACGTCCGCCCCCTGCACGGCCTCTTGTGGATCGCGGACAATGGTAATCGGCTTTGCAGCCATGGCCTGGGCGCGTTCGAGGACGCCGGCATCAGGGTCATAGCCTTCAGGACAGGCGAGGTTGAGCGAGAAGCCAAAGACCGCCGCCGCCTCAATCCAGCTGTTGGCCATATTGTTACCGTCTCCCACCCAGCAGAAGTTACAGTTTTCCGGAGCCCCTTTGCACTCAATAACGGTCATGATGTCGCTGAGGACCTGGCAGGGGTGATAGAGGTCTGTGAGGGCATTGATCACCGGAACTGTGCTGTACGCGGCCAGTTCTTCGACGATCTCCTGGCCAAAGGTACGAACAACGATACCGTCCACATATCGACTGAGCACTCTGGCTGTGTCCTTCAGAGGTTCACCACGTCCCAGCTGCGAGTCTTTCGACGACATGAAGATCACCGCGCCTCCCAGGCCGTTGATCGCCGCCTCAAAACTGACCCGTGTGCGTGTCGATGGTTTGTCGAAGAGCAGGCAGATCTGCCGGCCAGCCAATTGCTGATGATGTCTTCCTTCCTTGGACTCGTTTTTCAGCATAATGGCACGAACGATCAAGGACTGTAACTGCTGCCTGCTGAAAGCTCCCAGTGACAATAAGTGATTCATATACGTGTACCCAGATTTTTCATAGTAAACATCCGAGGGCGATCAGGGCCTGTCGCGACGGCATGAGTACTGCTGCTCCCCTGCAAAGGGGAAAAGTTCACCTTTACAAAAAAACCGGTCGCCTGCAAAGGAATTTTGGCCATAGCGACACACTTGACCTGAACAGCGGTCGATACTGCTCACCGATACAGGCGGGTACAGCTGATCAGGAAAATTCTTCGAGCACGCCTGTGAGTCGCTCCAGCATCACCTCTATTTCGGCTTCACTGACCGTCAGCGGTGGTGCGAATCGCAAGACCCGGTTACCGGCAAAGTTGATGAGGACTCCCTCTTCAAACATCCGTTGCACCAGGGCCGGTCCGACTTCCACCCCGGCAGGAGTGAGCACCATCCCCAGGAGCAGGCCACGGCCGCGAACGTCCGAGGTCAGGCCTGGGAACCGCCTGGAAAGTTCGCCGAGACGATCGGCCAGGTATTGGCCGCGTCGGCGAACCCCTGCAAAAAAACCGTCAGCCAGCATAGTTCGCAGCACAGCCACTGCAGCGGCAGCAGCCACAGGATTTCCACCAAAGGTCGAAGCGTGTGTTCCCACTCCCAGCGAGGCGGCGATACTCTCCCTGGTCAGCATGGCGCCGATGGGCAGACCATTGCCCAGCGCCTTGGCAGAGGTCATGATATCTGGCACCACCCCAAGCTCCTCATACGCGAACAACCTGCCGGTCCGCCCCATCCCGGTCTGGACCTCATCAAAAATCAGCAACAGCCCATGTCGATCGCAGAGTTCGCGGATGGCGCCCAGGTACTTCTTGTCCAGCGGCAGCACCCCGCTCTCTCCCTGGATGGGTTCACAGAGTACCGCGCAGGTGCGTTTCCCGATACACCGTTCCAGTGCCTGGATATCATTGAAGGGTGCCTGAATAAAGCCATCAGGCAGGGGTTCGAATCCCCGATGAAAACGAGGTTGCCCTGTCGCGGCCACTGTGGCCAGGGTCCTCCCATGAAAACTGCCTTCCAGACTGATGATTTGATAGCGCCCCGGAGCACTGTGAATCCGGGCCAGCTTGATGGCGGCCTCGTTGGCCTCGGCGCCGGAATTTCCCATGAATACCCGGTCTGCAAAGGTATTGGCCACCAGTAGCTCGGCAAGTTCTATCTGAGGTGGGCTGTGAAACAGGTTGGAGATGTGGACCACGCGCCCGGCCTGTTCACGGATCGCCGCGGTAACCGCCGGGTGACAATGGCCCAGCGAGCAGACCGCAATCCCTGCGAGAAAATCGAGGTACTCCCTGCCTTCGGCATCCCAGAGCCGGCAGCCCTCACCCTTGACCATGGCCGCAGGAAATCGGCTATAGGTCTCTATGAACACCTGGTCTCCTCTTGTCTGCCAGTCACTGTTGTTCATGCGATGATCTCCGTACCAATGCCTTCCGGGGTAAAGATTTCGAGCAGGAGAGCATGCTCCTGCCGCCCGTCAATAATATGGGTTTTAGTCACGCCGCCATCCAGGGCTGCACGACAGCAGTTTACCTTGGGAATCATGCCGCCGCTGATCACCCCGGTTTCAATCAGCGTATCGACCGCGGTGTGGCGAATGGTGCCGATACGTTCGCCGGTGCTGTCTTTTACCCCGACGACATCTGTGAGCAGTATCAGCTTTGCCGCGGTCAGCTCGCTGGCGATAGCTCCGGCCACCAGGTCGGCGTTGATGTTGAACGCCTGGCCATCCTCACCGACCCCCACCGGAGCAATAACCGGTATGAAATCCTGCCCCACCATAACAGAGAGGAGCTCGGCGTTCACGCCCGTCACCTCGCCGACTCGTCCCAGGTCAATGAGTTCGGAGGGGCGATTCTCGTTCGTTGCCTCGGTATGAATCGTCATCTTGCGAGCCCGGATCAGGTCACCGTCACGACCGGAAAGTCCAACGGCCTTGCCACCGCAGTGGTTGATCAGGCTGACAATCTCTTTATTCACCTTGCCCACCAGGACCATCTCCACCACATCCATGGTCTCACCGTCTGTCACCCGCATCCCCTGGACATAGCTTGGGGTAATCTGCATTTTTTCCAAAAAGCGATTAATCTGCGGGCCGCCGCCATGAACGATCACCGGGTTGATGCCGATATACTTCATCAGGATAACGTCGAGCGCAACGCTCCGTTTAAGCTCTTCATCGACCATGGCGTGGCCGCCATACTTGATGACCACGGTCTTGTTACTGAACGTTCGTATATACGGCAGGGCTTCGATGAGCACGCCGGCTTTAAACACGTTCTCTTCCATGGGTGTTCCTCCTCTGCCAATCTTCACCATTAGAGCGGATGCCAATGCCTGCTCCCCTTCAAAAAAACCGCTGCACTCAATACGCTCGATAGCAACCCACTTTAGCGCCCTATATCCTCGCTGTAAACAGTTCACTGACTCGTTGCTGGAGGGAAAACAAGAGAGAATCACTTTACTTTTCACTCTCCAGGCAGTAAGATTAGCACTGTATGAATGCAAGAAACAAACCGGATTTCAACTGTTTCCATTTTACTTTTTTACAGGATCATCTCATGGACCGTCTACGCACATTCCTGCTGCGGATCAGCCTCACGGGCTGTACCCTTTTTCTCCTCTGTACGACAGCTTTCTGTAGCGATCAAGGTACCAGGGCTCCGATTCATATCGAAGCAGACAGGATGATCTCCCAGGAAGAAAAAAACTCGGTGGTCTTTATGGGCAATGTCGATGCCCGCCAGGGTGGGGTGACCATTCGTGCCCAGGAGATGACCGTCTACTACGCCAAGAACAAAGACAACAGCAAAAATGACGCCACCCAGGTCAGCAAACTGATCTGCAAAAAAGAGGTGGAGATTGTTCAGGGCGACTGGCTGGGAACAGGAGATCGCATGGATTATCTCGCTGACGAACGCAAGGTCATCCTTTCTGGTCATGCCAGGGCCTGGAAAGGACAGGACATGATCACCGGCAAAACCATCACCTACTACCTGGACGAGGGCCGCTCTATTGTTGAGCAGGATCCTGCCAGTCAGGGCAGGGTCAAGGCTGTCCTGCAGCCAAGTTTAAGCAACTGAACATGAGCCTGCCGTCCCTACTTGAGACCCGGGACCTGATCAAGGAATACCGGGGCCGACGTGTGGTTGACCAGGTGAGTTTACAGGTAGTAGAAAGCTCTGTGGTTGGGCTTCTCGGACCAAATGGTGCCGGCAAAACCACCACCTTTTATTCGATTGTCGGGTTTATCCGTCCCACTCGCGGAGCCATCTTTCTCGACGGTGAAGAGATCAGCGATCTGCCCATCCATAAAAGGGCACACCGGGGCATCACCTATCTGGCACAGGAATCGTCTATCTTTAAAAAGCTCACCGTTGTCGAAAACATTCGCATTGTCCTTGAGCCCCTAGGGCTGCCAAAGAACGAGATCAACAACAGAATTGACGAGCTCATGACAGACCTTAAGATCGAATACCTGGCCGGTAACAAGGGGCATGCCCTGTCCGGCGGTGAGCGGCGCCGGGTGGAAATCATGCGGGCACTGGCAACCAGGCCCCGTTTTATCCTCCTGGATGAACCGTTTGCCGGTGTCGACCCCTTAAGTGTCGCTGACCTGCAGCAGATCATCCGTAATCTCAAGCACAAAGGTATCGGCGTGCTCATCTCCGACCACAATGTCCGGGAAACCCTGCAGGTCTGTGACTTTGCCTATATCATGAACAATGGCCAGGTCCTCACCTCAGGGGTTGCCGAGGATATCATCGAGAGTGAGATTGCCCGTAAAATGTACCTCGGCCAGAACTTCCATATGTGAGGGGAGAAAAAACCACTGACCATGGCGCTTGAACTGCGACAGAGCCTGAAGCTGGCCCAAAAACTGGTGATGACACCACAGCTGCGTCAGGCCATCAAGCTCTTGCAGTTGAGCCGTCTTGAGCTCTCCGACGCCCTCAGGGCAGAAATTGAAAAAAATCCGCTCCTTGAAGAGGCCACCGTTGGCGAAAATCAACAGGTCAACCGGGAAGCCCTGACAGCGGAGGAACAAACAGCAGAGATCGAAAGTACGATCACCGCTCAGGTGGCAGGTGACGATCCCGGGAAAGTGGGAGAAGTCAACTGGGAGGATTATGCCAACAACTTTGATTCCGATTTCAGCTTTGCCCGGGAGACACCGCCGGCGGACGCTCCCACCCAGTTTGACTTCATCTCAGCGGTACCCGGACTGGAAAGTCATCTCCAGTGGCAACTCACCCATTTGCAGATGGATGCTCTTGACCAGCAACTGACCGAGTTCATCATCGGCAACCTGGACAGTCATGGTTTTCTGGAGGCGAGCATTGAAGAAATCTGCAGGGTCAACAGCTGCAGTGAGGCCGAGGCCGAAGGAGCGCTACGCATTGTTCAGAGCCTCGATCCGGCAGGGATCGCCGCCCGGGATATCCGAGAATCCCTCCTCTTGCAGCTCGACCGCGAGGATCTTGGCGAATCCCTGGCATACCAGATTGTCGATGAGTCTATGGCTCTGCTCGAAAGCAGGGATTACAGTGCCATTGCCCGGAAAACCGGGGTGACGGTGCGTAAGGTTACCGAGGCGGTAAATGTTATCCAGGAGATGACCCCGTATCCAGGCAACGAGTTCAGCAATGAACAGATCAATTATATTGCTCCAGATATCTACGTGTTGAAAATCGACGACGACTTTGTCGTCCAGCTCAATGACGACGGCCTCCCCAATCTGCAGATCTCCAAAGACTATCAAAAGATGCTCAGGCAGAAAGGGCTGCTCTCTTCGGAATCTCGGACCTACCTGCGCGAATCCAAGCGAAATGCCGAATGGTTCATCAAGTCCATCCAACAGCGGCAACGCACCATCTGCAAGGTGATGGAGTCCATCCTCAAGTTTCAGCGCGACTTCTTTGAAGAGGGGCCCAAGGCGCTCAAGCCCCTGATCCTCAGGGATGTAGCTGAAGACATTGGCATGCATGAGTCAACGGTGAGCAGGGTCACTTCCAATAAATACGCCCATACTCCCCAGGGCCTCTACGAGCTGAAATACTTTTTTAGCACCGCAGTGGCGACAGTGGATGGGAACTTCATCGCTGCCGAGGCCATCAAGAACCGGATCAGGCAGCTCATCGCTGCCGAGGATCCAGTGAAACCTCTCAGTGACAACAAGATCTCGGAGATGCTGGCTGCAGAAAATATGCAGGTTGCCCGCCGCACCGTTGCCAAGTACCGTGATCAGCTCAAGATTCTGCCGGTGAAGCACCGCCGTAAACCACGCACCTGAGACGGTCCTTCCTCTGTACTCTGGGCCACAGCGCTCTGTTTTTTACACGCCGCACCTCATGTGCGGATCATCTCGGCAATCTGAAAAGCCATCTCCAGGGACTGCTCAGCGTTGAGTCGAGGGTCACAGGCGGTGAGATAGCGCTGCTCAAGCTGGTCGCCTGAAATCCTGCGTGCGCCTCCGACACATTCGGTGACATTGGTACCTGTCAATTCAAAATGAACGCCGCCAGGGACTGTTCCTTCAGCCCTATGCACCTTGAAAAAGCTATGAAGTTCCGAGAGAATATGATTGAAGTCCCTGGTTTTCTTCCCGGAACTGGCACTAAAGGTGTTGGCGTGCATGGGGTCGCAGCTCCAGAGTACGTGGCGTCCTTCACGCCTGATGGCGCGGATAAGCCCTGGCAGGTGTTTTTCAATGTGCCCGGCACCAAAACGAGTGATCAGGGTGATGCGGCCTGCTTCGTTGTCCGGATTAAGCCGATCGATGATCCTCAGGATATCATCGGCATCATGTTTTGGACCAACCTTCATTCCCAACGGATTAAGCACCCCGCGGAGGAATTCTATATGAGCACCGTCATACTGCCGGGTACGATCACCAATCCACAGCATATGCGCGGAACAGTCGTACCAGCCGCCTGCCAGTGAATCCTCACGGGTCAGGGCCTCTTCATAGCCAAGAAACAAGGCCTCGTGACTGGTGAAGAACTGAACCTGCTTCAGTTCAGGCATATCCGTGGAAATGCCGATGGTCTCCATGAACTTCAGGGCGCTGGAGATCTGCTCGGCCAGCCGTTCATAATTGCGCCCCATGGGCGACTGCCTGACAAACTCCTGGTTCCAGGCGTGGACCGCGTGCAGCGAGCCCATGCCGCCACGGGTGAAAGCCCGCAGCAGGTTGAGTGTGGCCGCTGACATATTATACCCTTGCAGTAGCCGTTGCGGGTCAGGTGTACGCGCCTCCGGATCTGGCTCTATGGAATTTGCCATGTCGCCCCTATAGCTGGCAATCTCCCCGCCATCGACGAGCTCGGTGTCTGCGGAGCGGGGCTTGGCATACTGCCCGGCAATACGACCAACCTTGATCACCGGCTTGTTACCGGCATAGGTGAGAATAATTGCCATCTGCAGGAGAACCTTCAGGGTATCACGAATGGTAGGCGACGTGCAGCGAGCAAACTCCTCAGCACAGTCGCCCCCCTGCAGCAGAAAGGCGTCACCCTGTGTCGCCTTGGCCAAGAGGGCCTTGAGGTCTCGGATCTCGCCGGCAAATACCAGTGGCGGCAAAACAGCGAGCGTCTCAAGAATGTGCTTGAGCTTATCTTTGTCAGGCCACTTAGGTTGCTGCAGGGCAGGAAAATTTCTCCAGCTTGTTTTACTCCAGGTCATTGCTTCCTCTTCAGTAAAAGTAAAAAAACTGTACTCCTCGGCCTCTGGAATTTTCTGGGGAAGAGGACCAGCATATATTTTTGTTATCCATCAGCCACCGGTATGTTGGTGGCCGGGGATTATTCTTCGGGTGTTATCGGCCCTTCCGCAGCGCACGTACCACCTACACAACAAAGATCTTCGTCAAAAACGTGAAGAATACGCTGCGCCTGATCACGCTGTACAGGGTCGGTCAGCGGCCAGGGGGGATAGTGGTCGAGCATACCCTGTGCCTGATCACGGCGAATAATCGACTCCATGCCCGTGGCCAGGACTTCACCATTGCTGGTGTTCAACAGCTCGGCGTCACGGCCATTGGTCACCACCGCCAGCGGTACAGCGGCGTCAGGGTCGAGTACACGGGCGGCGGCAATGGCAGCCTTTTCTCTGGTGACCAAAGACCCCGGTGCATACCGTAGGATAAACAACCACCTGTCATTGATACGCACTCCCAGGTCGATACGCGACGTTGTTCGCCTGCCACCATACTCGGTAACGATTATCAGACGTGGTTGCAGCTCCCCTGCCGCATACCCCAAATCTTCCACCAGATGCCGGAGCAATCCCTGCCGGATCTGTTCATCATCAGTATCTGGTAAGGGCTCACCGGTAAGATAGTCCTCAAGTACGCCGTAGACGAGATGATGACCGGATGTATCCATCTGCAGAAGAGTTGAACACTAAAAAAAAACCGAGCTGAACCCGATCACTTCATAAGAAGCATAGGCCAGACAGAGCCGTTCGGTGGTCGCTGTCCAGAAAAAAAGGATAATCATGCAAAAAAAGCGGTTTGTCAATCGGAGAGTTCACCGGCGAGTGAAACGACTCTGACGAGTAAAGAGTTATGGCAGATTGAACATTTTTTCAGATGGACAAGCTTAAATGGACATATAACTATATGTCATAGTTACAATCTTCCTTGATCTTGTTTTTCTGTATTAAAGTAGCCAGGGAGGAATATCTTGAGAAAGATTCAGTTGTCAGATAATCAACGTAAAGAGCTCGAATCTTCGACAGGCATCGGCTAACGATTCAAAAAAAGCACTTATGATTCTTATGCATTCAGCTAGTGAATCCGTCAAAAAGATTGCTATCCTCATACCGCGAGAGACTGGCTCAAGCGGTATGAAGTCAAGGGGATTGGCTGGCTTGGCCCGTAAGTCTTCTCCTGTATTCGTACAAGCGTAAACAGTTCCTGGTATCGCCCCATCCGTCTGCAGAAAAACGCTTGCCGGTAGAAAAGATTACTGGGCAGATCAAAGATCTTGTGAAAAAGCAAGATCGTACCATATATGCCCTCGACGAACCTCTTTTTTCAACCGAACCATCACGAGTCTCACTGGGGAGAATCAAGGCGTTGAGGGTTCGCCTGATGAAAAAAGAGAAAGCCTCACCCCCCTGTGAACCACACGCAAGGTTACAAGAAGGAGAGGCTTCCATGGACGACGCAAGGAGTTATGTCAAAGGTGAAAAGTAACTCCCTGTCCTGTAGTTACATGGCAGCTGTATAGATGGCTGCCACATCGTCATCAGTGGGTACCCTGGGATTGGTCAACCCACAGGCATCCTTCTGGGCATTTACGGTCATTGTCGCAATATCTTCTTTC
>PDWJ01002357.1_pt1 | contig 20367 bp, 17 predicted proteins | sample 1430881 | NCBI WGS metagenome assembly PDWJ01 (sample SAMN01162460, study PRJNA174530) | Oral metagenome, whole genome shotgun sequencing project. | biome: Marine environment; feature: Marine mammal; material: Swab sample of the gingival sulcus; isolation source: swab sample of gingival sulcus... | reverse complement strand
CGTGCCCTCGGCATTCTGCTGGAAATAGCGCTGCACCGGTGCCTGATTCAGTAGCCATGCCATAAACTCGGGCAGTATGTCGGCCTGTTTCAGGCGAATGACGAAAAAGTGCGGCGCGGCCACGGCTTGCTTGCCGGCTGTTGTCGGTACCTGGCTGACCGGTGTGGCATAGTTGTGGCTGCCACGGGCGGCGATTAATACATCGCCCGTATTGAGGTAGTCGGGTTTACGTTTGCCGGTTAGCCTGGTTTGTACGCACTCTGGCCAGAGAATACCGTCAGTGAGAGATACATTTTTCATCTGCACTGCGAGCACGTCCGAATCACTCGCTTCGGGGATTTTACCTCGGAACGGGTAGCCTGCATTGATATCTGCAATCTGTTTGAGATTCATGTTTTTAATGTTCATAAGCAATGATGCAGGAATAATCCACCAAGCACGACTGACTGTCAAGCTGTTTTTTAGCATCATTGGCATTGATGCAGTTAAGCGTGCTGTTAGCCTATCCGCATAAGTCTCCCTGTTATGCGGAAACTAGCTACGTCCCTGTAGCATGTCCACATAGCGTAAGCGCTTGATTTTGCTTAATGCGGATAGTCCAGAAATGGCTTGTTCAGGGACTCCCTGATAATTCCTGCACTATTTCCCGCTCAGTGCCCGAGGTGGCAGGTAGCCTTCTTCGTCCAGTGTCGGGTAGGGGATGCCCTGCTTGCGGCAGTGTGCGGCGATGTCCGGGTAGCACCATTCAAACAGGGTTTTCTCGTACTGGTCGGCGGGTAGTTGGCTGCGTCCGTACATTCCGGCGGCCTGGCGCTGGCGCTGTGCTTCAAACAGAATCAGCGCCGTGGCCACGCTGACGTTCAGGGATTCGGTCAAGCCCATCATCGGGATAACAATCGACTGGTCGGCGAGCGCCGCCGTGTGCTCGCTGATGCCGTGCAGCTCTGAGCCCATAATAATGGCCGTGGGTTGGGTGTAGTCGATATTGCGAAAGTCAACGGCGCTGGCGTCGAGGTGGGCGGTGAGCAGTTGGTAGCCCTGCGCGCGCAAGTGGGTGAGCGGCTCGTCCATATTGGTATAGCTTTTTACCTCAACCCATTTGTTGCTGCCCGCCGAGGTGTGGGCGTGGTTGGTGAGCTTGCCCTCGCGGTGCATGGCGTGCGCCACGGGCACGCCAACGGCCTCGCAGCTGCGCACAATCGCGGCAAAGTTATGCGGCTTGTGGACGTTTTCCATCACCACCGTCAAATCCGTTTGGCGGTTGTTCAGGGTTTGTTTCAGGCGGGCAAAGCGTTCGGGGGTCATGGGGCTTGTCGGTTGCTCAGATTGCTCGGATTGTTTGGACTGCTCGGACTGCTAGGATTGGAACTCAGCACTTGCGCAGCACAATGCTGCCAATCGAGTAGCCAGCGCCAAAGGAGCACAGCACGCCGACCTCGCCGGTGGCAAAGTCCTCGTGGTAGAGGTGGAAGGCGATAATTGAGCCTGCCGAACTGGTGTTGGCGTAGCTGTCGAGAATGGTGGGGTTTTCTGCGGGGGTGGCGGGGCGGCCGAGAATGCGCTTGGCAATCAGGTTGTTCATATTGATATTGGCCTGGTGCAGCCACAGGCGTTTCAGGTCGCTGGCAGCATATCCGCATTGCTCGATATGGGTGGTGATTTGCTCGGCGACCATGGGGCAGACTTCCTTGAACACGCTGCGGCCATTTTGCATAAACAGCTTGTCGCGGTTGTTGGCGGCGGCCTCGTCAGCGTGGTTGAGAAAGCCGAAGTTGTTGCGGATGTTGTTGGAGTATTGGGTTTGCAGCTGGCTGCTGACAATTTCAAACAGCGCATCACCACTGGCGCTGGATTGGCGCTCAACAATCACTGCGGTGCAGACATCGCCAAAAATAAAGTGGCAGTCGCGGTCTTTCCAGGCCAGGTGGCCAGAGCAGATTTCCGGGTTGAGCATCAGCACGCAGCGGGCATTGCCAGCGCAGATGGCGTTATACGCGGCCTGAATGCCAAAGGTGGCCGAGGAGCAGGCGACATTCATATCGTAGGCAAAGCCGGCAATGCCCAGCGCGGCCTGTATCTCGATGGCGATGGCGGGGTAGGGGCGCTGCATATTGGAGCAGGCGACAATCACCGCATCAATATCCGCAGCGGTTTTGCCGGCATTGTCCAGTGCCTGGCGAGCGGCCTCGATGGCGATTTCACATTGCAGGGATGGCTCGTCATTGCTGCGCTCGGGGATGTCCGGCTTCATGCGCCGGGGGTCGAGAATCCCCGATTTATTGACCACATGGCGGCTCTTAATCCCCGATGCCTTCTCGATAAATTCGCAGGAGGACGGGCTGAGCGCCGCCATCTCACCGGCGGCAATCGCCGCCTGATGCTCGGCGTTATAGTTTTCCGCATACTGGTTAAAGCTGGCGACCAGCTCGGCATTGCTGATGGTCTCTGCGGGGGTGTACAAACCGGTACCGCTGATGACTATGGGGTCGTTGTTCATAACATGCTCGCTATTGGCTATGGGGTGCATTGTCGCCCACTGCGGCGCGAAGGACAAATGCCCCGTGCCGCCCTCTGTAACGGCACTGCCCGGGCGGGCGCGAAGGGTTGGCATGGAGGCCGGTGCCGCGCTATGATTCGGCCTTATTTATATTGATTGAGATAGTACCATTAGCAAGCCGCATATTATTCCCCGTACGGAACACCCCATTTCCCGTCAGGCGCTCCCCAATTCGGCGCTGAAAGTGTTGTCTCGTCTGAGCGAGGCGGGCTTTCAGGCGCATCTGGTTGGCGGCTGCGTGCGGGACATGTTGCTCGGCCAGGTGCCCAAGGACTTTGATGTGGCGACCGACGCCACGCCCGAGCAGGTTAAATCACTGTTTCGCAACTGTCGCCTGATCGGGCGGCGCTTTCGCCTGGCGCATGTCATATTTGGCCGCGAGATTATCGAGGTCGCGACCTTTCGCGGCCAGCACGACGATGCGATTGTCCACTCCAATGAGGGGCGCATCCTGCGCGACAATGTGTACGGCTCGCTGGAGGAAGATGCCTTTCGCCGCGACTTTACTGTCAACGCGCTGTATTACGATGTCTCCCATCACGGCATTATTGATTATGTGGATGCGATGCACGACATCCACGCCAAGCGCCTGCGTCTGATTGGCGACCCGGAAACGCGCTTTCGCGAAGACCCGGTGCGCATGCTGCGCGCCGTGCGCTTTGCTGCCAAGCTCAATTTTACGATTGACAAAAACAATGAGGAGCAGCTTTTTGCCCTCGGCGAGCTGCTGGAGAACATCCCCGCCGCGCGTCTGTTCGACGAGGTGCTAAAGCTGTTCCAGTCGGGGCACGGCATAAAGAGCTGGCAGGGCATCCAGCACTACCAGTTGCTGCGCTACCTGCTGCCGATGACCTATGGCAGCACCCTGACCGAGCGCGGCGCGCACTGGCAGGCGTTTGTACAGCAAGCGCTGGACAATACCGATGCCCGCTTGCAGGCGGGCAAGTCCACCAACCCGGCGTTTATGTATGCGGTGCTGTTGTGGCCGCCGGTGCGCGAATACCTGATAGAGATGGGCGGCAAGGGGCTGGCCGATGGCGCGCCGAGCGTCAGTGATATTCAGGATGCCGCCACGCAAGTGCTGGAGCGGCAAATTCACTACACCGCCATTCCGCGCCGCTTTAGCAACCAGATTCGCGATATCTGGTGCAACCAGCCGCGCCTGGAGCAGTACGAGGGTCGCCGCGCCTACGGGCTGCTCGGCAACCGCAGCTTCCGCGCTTCTTATGACTTCTTGCTGCTGCGCGAGTCGGTGGGCGAGTTTGCGCACAACCGCGGGCAGTGGTGGACAGAGCTGCAAGAGAACGACGAGCAGGCGCGGGATATTATCGACGCGGCACGTCAGGATCGCGAGCACGGCCAGCCACGGCAGAGCCGCCGCCGTCGTCCGCGCCGCACCTCGCAACGCGCTCGCCACTAATGCCTGAGGCGTATATCGGCCTGGGCAGCAATCGCAGCCACGCCGGCCGCAGCCCGCAAGCACTCTTGCAGGCCGGTCTGGAGGCGCTGCGCGCCGAGGCGGAGATTCGCCTGCTCGCCTCCTCCCGCCTCTACGCCAGCGCGCCGCTGGGGCCGCAAGATCAGCCTGATTATGTCAACGCCGTAGCGCATATAGATACCACGCTCGCGCCAGAGGCGCTGCTGGATTGTTTGCAGAGTATTGAAGCCGCGCTGGGCAGGGACAGAGCCAGCGAGCGCCGCTGGGGCGAGCGCAGCCTGGATTTGGATATATTGCTGTACGGCAATCAGCAAATTCAAACCCCGCGCCTGACCGTGCCCCACGCGCAGCTCAGCCAGCGCGCCTTTGTCCTCTACCCGCTGGCCGAGCTTGCCCCCGACTTGCAGCTGCCTGCGGGCAGTATTACGGCACTGATTGCGGCGCTGGAACAGACGCAGCCGCCACAGCGCCTGAGCCCTCTGGCGGATGAGTCGGCGTAAACACCCCCGTGCAAGGCCGCTGCCCGGCGGTTGTGTGGGCAGATTAAACGTGCAGGCAAGCGGCGGCAGTATTACAATCCCCTGCCTGGCGTTGCCTGACAAGCTCTGGTCAAATCCCCGTGCAAATCACAGCGAAACGTCAAACAAGCCCGTTTTTAGCCTATCCGCATAGCGCCAATATAAAGCCATGCGGATAGGCTGCCGGGCTGGCCTCCAGTCATCCATAGAGGAAACCGCAGAGGAAACCGCATGAGCGCACATACCACGACGTCCCGCGTCACCGTCAACACCCTGGCGAACATGAAGGCCGAGGGCGAGAAAATTGCCTGCATCACCGCCTACGATGCCAGCTTTGCCGCGCTGGTCAATAATGCCGGTGCCGATGTCGTGCTGGTCGGCGACTCGCTCGGCATGGTGGTGCAGGGGCTGGACAGTACTGTGCCGGTGAGCATGGATGATATGGTCTACCACACCCGCGCGGTGGCGCGCGCCAACCCGCGCGCCCTGCTGATGGCGGACATGCCGTTTATGAGCTACTGCACCGAAGAACAGGCGCTGGCCAATGCCGCGCGCCTGATGCAGGTGGGCGGCGCGCATATGGTCAAGCTGGAAACCACCCAGGGACAGATCGGCATTATCCGCCGTCTGGTCGATGCCGGCGTGCCGGTCTGTGCGCATCTGGGCTTGCGCCCGCAGTCGGTGCACAAGCTCGGCGGCTATCGGGTGCAGGGCAGGGAGGCCGAGGCCGCCGATGCCATGCTGCAAGAGGCGCTGGGGCTGGCGGCGGCAGGCGCTGACTGTCTGCTGCTGGAGTGCGTGCCGGCCAGCCTCGGCAAGCGCATCAGCGCCGCGGTGGAAATTCCGGTGATTGGCATTGGCGCGGGCGTGGACTGCGATGGGCAAATCCTCGTCCTGTACGATATTCTGGCGATATCCAGGGGCAAGCGCCCGCGCTTTTCCAAGGACTACATGCAGGGCGCAGCGACAATTGACGAGGCGCTGCGCCGCTATGTCAGCGAGGTCAAGGCACAAACCTTCCCCGGCGCAGAGCACACATTTTAAGCCCATGCAGATTGTCAGAACTGAAAGCGAGCTGCGCGACACCATAGCCACCTGGCGGCAGGCGGGCGAGCGCATTGCCTTTGTGCCGACGATGGGCAACTTGCACGCCGGGCATCTCAGCCTGGTGACAGAGGCGCGCCAACAGGCGCCGCGCTGTGTGGTGAGTATTTTTGTCAATCCCATGCAGTTTAATGACCCCGACGATTTGCAGCGCTACCCGCGCACCTTCGCCGCAGACAAGGCGCAGCTGCTGGCGGCGGGGGTCGATATGCTGTTTGTTCCCGAGGTGGAGACGGTATACCCCGATGGCATGGCGCTGGCGACCCAGGTGGTGGTCCCCGGCCTGTCGCAAAGGCTGGAGGGCGAGCACCGCCCGGGGCATTTTACCGGCGTGACCACGGTGGTCAGCAAGCTGTTTAACCTGGTGCAGCCGGATATTGCCGTATTTGGCAAAAAGGACTACCAGCAATTATTGCTGATTCGGCAAATGACCCGCGATTTGAACTTTCCCATACAGATTGTCGCCGCCGAGACCCGGCGCGAGGCCAGCGGTCTGGCGATGAGCTCGCGCAATGGCCTGATGGACGATAAAAGCCGCGATAATGCGCGTAAAATTCACGAAGTCCTGCAATTATGCGCAGAAAGCATCAAGTCAGACCCCCGGTCACTGGCGCAGGCGCAGCAACAAGCCGAACGGGCGCTGGAAGACGCTGGCTTCAAGGTAGAATATGTCGCTATTTGTCAGCAACATGCGCTTAAAAGTGCCGAAATTGGCGATAAAGCGCTGGTTATACTGGTGGCGGTTCAGTACGCTGGCGTGCGTTTGATTGACAATATCGAGCTGTCTCTGTAATCCGCTGTTTGCCCGCTGCCAGTTTAAAGCCTTTCTCGATGCCTGCTGACACTATATAATGCGCCCTGTTTTGCCAGTTGCAACTGGAAATGGCTGCATTAGTTATTGACCAAGTTGCCGATTAAGTGGAGAGAATCCTATGGAGCTGACCCTCCTGAAAGCCAAATTGCACCAAGCTGCCGTCACTCATGCCGAGCTGCACTACGAAGGCTCCTGTGCAATTGATAGTGATTTGCTGGATGCAGCAGGCATGCTCGAATACGAGCAAATCGAGATATACAACATCACCAACGGCAAGCGCTTTTCCACCTACATTATCCGTGGTGAAGCGGGTTCTGGTGTGATTTCCGTCAACGGTGCCGCCGCGCATCAGGCCGACCCCGGCGATCGGGTGATTATCTGCGCCTATGCCCGCATGCCCGCGCACGAGGCGCACAGCCACAAGCCCGCACTGGTTTATCTGGACGAGAACAACAAAATCACCCGCACCGCCAACACCATTCCCACCCAGGCCGCCTGAGCGCCAGCAACGGCTTGCATCAATAAATCCCGACACCGCACACGACCCGCAGAGGGTCATGTGCGGTGTTGTGCATTGCATGGAGAAAATGTGGACATGCTGCATGGATGCAGCTAGTTTCCGCATTGCATGGAGCAAATGCGGACAAGCCACACGGTCGCGAGCGTTCCTTCGCTCTTGCGACATTTCCCACATCCCTGTGGGTCAGAAGTGGCGGGTTTCCGCCATAATGCGGACAAGCCACAAGGAAGTGGCGGGTTTCCGCATTGCAGGATGCATAATGCGGATAGTCTGTACAGCCCTCTTTGTGAATCTGGCCGCATGGTCTCCTTGTCATGCGCAAACCTTGATGACGCAGCTTATTGCAGGCGCGGCGGGTGGTTGAGTTGTTTGTTGAAGGCCGCGGGATCAAAGTCCGCCTGAGTTTGTGGTGTCCATACGGTGACACCGTTTTTGAGTTTGTCCCGGTAGCCCAGATAGAGGCGCTGCATCAGTTGATGGGTGTAGCGGGGCAGGTCGTCAATGGCTTCTTCGGGGTCGAAGTCGAGCTGGAACATCGCCATAAACGCGGCGGCGGAGTCGGCGCTCAAGCCCGCCTGCTGCAAAAACGCGCCCAGGGTTGTGCTGCCCTGAAAGTGGCTGCCGCTGTCCACCAGGCGGGCGATGTTGTCGATATCCAGCGCCAGCTGAAAAATATCGAACAGCTCCTGAATGCTGGCCTTGGAGATATTTTGTTCTTGCAGAATTTGTGCAAACGGCTTGCCCTGCTCAACGCCCGCCATCACGGCCAGAAAAATCCCGTCCAGGTCATAGGGGCGCATGGTTTTAAAGAAGGTGTCGGCGAGCTTAAAGCCGCGCGACAGCTCTTTTAAGGCGACTTTTTCTCCACGCATTTTCACGCCCACGCGCGGGCTGTCGGCGTTGTTGTCCCGGTAGATAACTTGCGGGTTCAGCCCGTCCAGATTGAGAAATTCTTCCGGCAGGGCGCTGGTGGTGAGGATTTTCCAGTCGCGTTGCGGGTGCTGAAACCACAGCCACTGGCCGGGCAAAAATGTTGCTCGCATGGCGTTTTCATAGGCGTTGTAGGTGCCATCGACAATGCCCTGGCCGGCGTGCTCGCGGCTGGTGCGCTCGATTTGAATCCGGGCATCGGCAAAGTGCTGGTAGTCGACATGGAAGGAGACGGCGGGCTCAAGCAAATAGCGTGCGGCGCGGCGCAGGTTTTTAATCAGGCTTTTCATGCGCGGCTTGTTTACCTCAATCCCGGGGGCATTGAGGGCGTGGCCGTAGGCATTCATCTGGGTGTACATGGTAAACACGGGAATCCCCATAAAGGTGGACTGCGCCTTGAGAATTATCGGCACGCGCACCGGGCCGTGCCACGCGGCCACCGGGCGCATTTTCAGATTGCGCTGACTGTTAAAGGTAAAGCGGATAAACTTGAATACCACCGAGGTTTTCAGCTCAAACAGGGAGTCCTTAAACAAATTCTCCGCCTGTTGCGGCGGCAGTTCCGGGTTGTTGCTGAGGCGGTACTCTTCTGTCACCGCAAGGTTTTTGGGCTTGAATTTGAAAAAGTAGTTCGCCCCGGTAATTTCGCCCTTGTCCTGCGCGTAGCGGACATAGCGCGCGCTGCTGCGCAGCGGGTTATTTTCTAATAGATAGGCGTAGCGCGACTGGCCGTCGGCCTGCTTGAAGTGCAGCTCTTTGAGCATCTTGCCCTGTGCCAGCACGGTGTGCTCGCCCCAGCGCTCGGTGCTGCTGTCGCGGTACATAAACACCAGCAAATCGTTGCCGTCCAGCTTGCCTGCCGCGCCGACCCGCTGCTCTTTCGCCGCGCCGTCGAGATAAATCATGCCGAGGCGGTCATACTCCTCAAACTGAAACGGAATCGCCTGCACCCGCCCCTGTTTGATGACCGCGACTGATAGCGTGTCCAGTGCCTTGCCCGCTGCCTCGGGCAGGGCGCTGGCCGAGGCGGTGACGGGGTGGTAGTAGTGATAGTCGCTATCGGCAATGGCGCTGCCTGTACTGGCTGCGTTAATCGGACTGGCGATGCAGCAGAGGCAGAGGGCGAGCAGGGAGAGTAAACGCATGGATATGTCTTGTTGGTTTGCAGTAGCGGGTTTGGGCTGATTCTAGGGCAGATGCCTGCAGATTAAAACTGCCGCCTGATGCGCCCCGCCCACGCAGGGCGTAGAATAGCGCCATGAATGATGAACAACGCTTGCGCTATAGTCGCCACCTCCTGTTGCCCGAGCTGGGCGAGCAGGGGCAGGAGATGCTGCTCGACAGCCATGCGGTGATTGTTGGCCTCGGCGGTCTCGGCTCGCCAGCGGCGCTGTATCTGGCGGCGGCGGGGGTGGGGCGCTTGACCCTGGTGGATGATGACCATGTCGAGCTGGGCAATTTACAGCGCCAGATTGTGCACAGCACGGCGCGTATCGGCCAGTCCAAGGTGGCATCGGCGCGCCAGCAACTGCTGGCGATCAACCCCGAGATTGAGATTGTCGCGCTCGCTCAGCGCCTTGACGAGGCCGCCCTGCAAGCTTTGCTGCACGATGCCGATGTAGCGCTCGACTGCACCGACAACTACCCCAGCCGTTTTGCGCTTAATCGCTGCTGTCAGGCGGCGGCAGTGCCGCTGGTCTCGGCGGCGGCGGTGCGCATGCAGGGGCAGATCAGCGTGTTTATGCCGCGTGGCCCCTGTTACCGCTGCCTGTACGCCGATGAGAGCGCCGCCGCCGACAGCTGCGCCGAGCGCGGCGTCTTCAGTCCGCTGCTGGGCGTACTCGGCAGCTTGCAGGCAGCGGAGGCGCTAAAGCTGCTGAGCGATGTGGGGCAGAGCCTGGCCGGGCGGGTGTTGCGCTTTGATGCGCAGCGTGCCGAGTGGCGCAGCGTGCGCCTGCAGCGCGATGCCGCCTGCCCGGTGTGTGGCGACAGCGGCGACCAGCATCAGCCTGATTCTGATTCGCCGCAGTAAGTGGCGGAAGTCGCCCGGTTGATGCCCGCAAGATCGCGGTGGCGCTGAATATCGCTGAAGCCGTTGGCGCTGATTATCTCCACCACACTGTCTATTTGATCATAGCCAAACTCCAGCAGCAGCTGCCCGCCGGGCTTGAGCTTGTCGCCCGCCTGCGCGCAGATAATGCGGATATCCTCCAGACCATCCGCCCCGGCGGTCAGTGCCGAGCGCGGCTCAAAGCGCACATCGCCCTGGTGCAGATGCGCGTCATCGCTGCGGATATAGGGCGGGTTGGCAATGATCAGATCGTAGTGATGATCTGCCAGCGCCGCGCACCAGTCGGATTCGACAAGGCGCACAGGGCTTGCTGCCAGCCTATCCGCATTGGCCTTGGCAACGCGCAGGGCAGCGCGGCTTTTGTCCACGGCGGTAATCTGCCAGTGCGGGCGCTCGTGAGCCAAACTGATGGCAATGCAGCCGCTGCCCGTGCCCAAATCGGCAATGCGGACAGGCTGGTTGGCGGGGGCTTGCGCCAGGGCGAGCTCGACCAGCAGCTCGGTCTCCGGTCTGGGGATAAGCGTGTCGGTGGTGACGGCAAAGGGCAGCGACCAGAACTCCTGCTCGCCGAGAATATAGGCGATCGGCTCGCCCTGAATGCGGCGTTGCAGCAGGCGCTGGAACTGTGCCTGTTGCGCTGCCTCAATGCAGCGCTGTGGCCAGCTGAACAGATAGCTGCGCGGCTGGCCAATGCTGTGGCACAGCAGCAGCTCGGCATCGAGGCGGGCGCTGTCGGCATCAATTTGCCGGCTGGCCTCGGCGAGCAGTTGGGCGATAGTCTCTGACATGGGCTGATTGCTCCCGCCGCTTGGCGGGAGTCGGGCGTGGCTGGTTTATTGCGCTTCGGCGGCGCTTTTCAGTTGGTTCAGGGCGTGCTCTAGCTGGGCGGTGGTTTCGTCCTCGACTCCCAGCATATGGTAGCCAGCGAAAACTGGCGTATCCGCATGGGCGTGCTGCGTCCAGATCAGCTCGGTGCGCTCGCCCTGTGCTTGCAGCTGGATTTCCACACTGCCCGTCAGTTGTCCATCATTGCGGCTAAAGTCGTAGGCGATACCCTTGCCATCCACGCGGGTGAGCAGCAGCTCGCCACTGTTATCGGCAGTACGCCAGGACAGCGAGGCACCGCGGCCAGCATGAATCGCGCCCAGCGTCACGTCCCGCTCGCCGCCTTGCCACTGGGGCCAGCGTTTCAAGTCGAACAGCAGAGGCAGCACCGCCTGACGCGGTGCATCCACGCTAATGCGGCGCTCCAGTTGATAGCTGTTGGGCAACAGCAGGCCAATAACGATAACAATAATAATCAGCAGCAACAGTGCGCCGCCAAGGCCGAGCAGGGGTTTTTTCATAAGGTCTCCAATTCAAGCGTGTTATCACGCCAGTTTAGTCGTTTTTCACCGTTGAGGATAGCCAGCAAGTCTGCACCGAGCAGGGTGTAGCGCCAGCTTTTCAGCACCGCTACCTGATCATCGCCGCCAATGAGCTTTTCCAGCTCCTTGCGGTTGGTCAGGTTGGACAGGGTAATCTGGTTCTGACTGGCCTTGAGCTTGGCCGCCGCCCACAGATAATCGACCATTGCATCCTGCGCCGGGCCAAGTGGCGCGGTGCGTTTAAGCTGCGGCCACTGCTCGCTCGGGGTGGCCTTGGCCTGCGCAATCAGCTGGATAATATGCTGCCCCTGATGTTTGATAAAGCCCGCATCAGCACTGCGCAGGCTTTCCATATCGGTGCAAGTGGCAGGCAGGGTACGGCTTAAATCCAGCAGCAAATCGTCCGAGGCAATCCACTTGCGCGGGCGGTCTTTGCTCACCGCCTTGTGCTCGCGCCAGCTCGCCAGCAGCTTTAAGGCCATCAACTGGACACCGCGCAGGCGCTGATGCTGGCGGACGCGCCGCCAGGCATTGTCCGGGTCTGGCTCGTATTTGCTCGCCTGCACCAGCGCCTCGAAATCATCCTGCAGCCAGTGGCTGCGTTGCAGGCGCTCCAGCTCGGCCTTGAGCTGGTGGTAGACATCACGCAGATAGCGCACATCATCGGCGGCGTAGCTGATTTGCTGCTCGCGCAAGGGGCGGCGAGTCCAGTCGGTGCGGCTCTGTGACTTGTCCAGCTGGGTATCGCAAACCAGCTCCACCAGCTTGCCATAGCCGATCTGGTCGCCGTAGCCGAGCAAGCTGGCGGCAATCTGCGTATCGAACACCGGCGCCGGCACACTGCCCATGGCCTGGTAAAAAATCTCCAGATCCTGGCTGGCGGCGTGCAGCACCTTGGTCACCTTGGGGTTGCTCAACAGCGCATACAGCGCCGAGAGGTCATCAATCGCCAGCGGATCTACGCAGGCGATGACATCGGCATTGCCCAGCTGCACCAGGCAGAGCTGGGCGCGGTAGGTCTTTTCGCGCAGAAACTCGGTGTCCAGCGCCACCCAATCGCCCTGCGCGAGCGTGGCGCAGAGCTGCTGTAGACTATCCGCATCATCAATATAGAGGTCGTGTGTCATATTCACTGGCCAGTGCTGTTTGCTGAACGGCGTATTGTCACTTATCTGGCGGGTGAATACTATGCGGACAGGCTGAATTGAGGTGGTTTTGACAAGCCACAGTCCTTCACCCAGCGCCTTAGGCGGGGAATGATAAGCAAAACAATAGTGACTTTCTTGTTTAATCGCTAAAGTAAGCGTTGTTACTTTAATCAAAGAGACAATTCATGCTTGAACGATACTTCAAACTTTTAATAAAGTTCCATAAAGCTAAACAAGGGAAAGCAGTACAGTATATCTCTCTGTTATTTGGAGCTTTTCTCTTCTTGTTTATTTTGCCGACAATCTTTTTTTTAATAGCCCAGTTCCTAAGCAGGTATATAAATGTCGATTATGTTGGTTTTTATAAATACCCCATTATTATAGCTACGCTTTTAATTGGCTTAAGTCTTCTGGCATGGACAACAATTTGTCAGATTAAAATCGGTCTAGGAACTCCTGCTCCCAATGCGCCAACTAAAAAGCTTGTTACTACAGGGCCATATAAATACACAAGAAATCCTATTGAACTTGGAGCACTGTTTTATTATTTCAGTTTTGGCTGGTTTTTTGGCAGTACCTTGCACGGCATAACCTGTGTGTTACTGGGCTTTGTAATAGGTAGTAGCTATCATAAATTTATTGAAGAAAAAGAATTACTGCTTCGATTTGGAGATGATTATAAAAAATATAAAGAAAATACCCCGTTTTTAATACCCAAAGTGAAATTTAATAGTTAAGGCTTATCTATTTATACTTGGGTCAATACAGGCCTGTTTAGCGCCACCTTAGTAACTGACCTGAACAGATTCGGTGTCCAGCAGGCTGCGCAGGTCGGCTATCAGGGTTTCGCGGGGGGCGACGGCCCATTCTTGTGCCAGTAGCAGCGGGGCTTTGGCGGCGTAGTTTTGGTAGTGGATGCAGACCGGGCAGGGGCCGTTTTTATACGGTTGCAGGGCGCTGGCGAGTGCTTGCATAAAGCCGGGGTGGATCTGTTGCTCGTGGAGCTTGATATTGACCCGCTTGGCGAAGTGGTCGCGCGCTGCGTCGATACTGAACAGCTCATCGGCGCGGATGCGCGGTTCATTGCTGAAGCTGTCAATGCCCAGGCCGCCCTTGACGATCATCACCTTGTCCTTGACCAGCATTGGCTCGTAGTGTTCCAGGGTTTCGCCCATCACTTCTACCCGCACGCGCCCGGAGCGGTCATCCAGCACCAGCTCGGCCTTGCGCCCACCGTTTTTAAAGGTGCGGTAGTTCAGCTCAATTACCAGCCCCGCAGCGGTGACTTTGGTATCTTTATTGCCGTATTTTCGTTGCGGGCGCGGGCTGCTGTCCAGTGCGGCGACCTGTTCGCCCAGGCGTTGGTGGGTGATTTTAATCAGCTCGGCGCTGTATTTGTCGAAGGGGTGGCCGGTCAGGTACAGCCCCAACACGGTCTTTTCTTCTTGCAGTTTGAACTCTTCGTCCCAGGCATCGAGCACGGGCAGGGCGACGGGGGCAAAGTCGTTGCTCTGGTCGGCCATGCCGAAAATATCGACCTGTCCGGTTATGGCATCTGTCTGGTGTTGTACGGCCATTTTCAGGGCATCGTCCAGCCCCGCCATCAAGCTGGCGCGATTGGGACCGATGCTGTCCAGTGCGCCGCCGCGCACCAGGGCTTCGAGCACTCGGCGATTGAGCTTTCTGGCTTCCACGCGGCGGCAGAAGTCGTGCAGATCGCGGTAGTCGCCCTGGCTCAGGCGCTCTTGTTCAATCGCTTCAATCACGCTTTGCCCCACGCCTTTGAGGGCGCCGAGGCCGTAGCGTATGGTGCTCTCGTCCTGCACGGTGAATTTGTAGCTGGAGTGGTTGACCGAGGGCGGCAGGATGGTCAGCTCCATACTGCGGCACTCTTCTATCAGCACGACGACCTTGTCGGTGTTGTCCATATCTGCCGAGAGTACCGCCGACATAAACTCCGCCGGGTAGTGCGCCTTCAGCCAGGCGGTCTGGTAGGAGACCAGGGCATAGGCCGCCGAGTGGGATTTGTTAAAGCCGTAGCCAGCGAACTTTTCCACCAGATCGTAGATATTTCCGGCCAGCTTGAGGTCGATGCCATTTTTTGCGCAGCCATCGAGAAAAAAGCCTTTTTGCCGCTCCATTTCCTTGAGATCTTTCTTGCCCATGGCGCGGCGCAGCATGTCCGCACCGCCGAGGGTGTAGCCGCCCATCACCTGGGCAATCTGCATGACCTGTTCCTGATAGAGGATGATGCCGTAGGTCGGCTCCAGCACCGGTTGCAGCCCCGGATACTGGAAGTCGGGGTGCGGGTAGGAGACTGGCTCGCGCTTGTGTTTACGGTCGATAAAGTCGTCCACCATGCCCGAGTCCAGCGGCCCGGGGCGGAACAGGGCGACCAGGGCGATAATGTCTTCAAAGCAGTCGGGTTGCAGCTTGCTAATCAGGTTTTTCATGCCCGATGATTCGAGCTGGAAGACCGCTGTGGTCTGCTGAGCCTTGAGCAGGTCAAAGGTCGGCACGTCATCCAGGGGGATTTGGGCAAGATCCAGCGCTGCCAGTCCCTCGCGCTGGCGGCGCTTGTCCACCTCCACCAGCGCCCAGTCGATAATGGTCAGGGTGCGCAGCCCCAAGAAGTCGAACTTGACCAAGCCGATGGCTTCGACATCGTTTTTGTCGAACTGTGTCACCAGACTGCCGCCGCCCTCTTCGCAGTACAGCGGGGTGAAGTCGGTCAGCTTGCTCGGCGCAATCACTACGCCACCGGCGTGCTTGCCGGCATTGCGCGCCAGCCCTTCCAGCTTTAGCGCCATATCGATCAGATTACTGACTTCCTCGTCGTTGTCGTAGCGCTCTTTCAGCTCGGGGGCTTTTTCCTCCAGCGCCTTGCTCAGGGTTATGCCGACTTCAAAGGGAATCATTTTCGAGATGCTGTCGACAAAGCCGTAGCCGTGCCCCATCACGCGCCCGACATCCCGCACCACGGCCTTCGCCGCCATTGTGCCGTAGGTGATAATCTGCGAGACCTGATCGCGGCCATAGGTTTCGGCGACGTGCTCAATCACCCGGTCGCGGCCCTCCATGCAGAAGTCGATATCAAAATCCGGCATGGAGACGCGCTCGGGATTGAGGAAGCGCTCGAACAGCAGATCGTATTCTATGGGGTCGAGGTCGGTAATTTTCAGCGCGTAGGCGACAATCGAACCCGCCCCGGAGCCACGCCCTGGACCTACGGGAATACCGTTATCCTTGGCCCACTGGATAAACTCCATCACAATCAGAAAATAGCCGGGAAAGCCCATCTCGACGATGACATCAATTTCCAGTTGCAGGCGCTGCCAATAGGCTTGCAGCTTGTCCTCCGCCCATGGCGTGTCGCCCTGCAAGCTGTCCAGCCGCCACTGCAAACCCTCGCGGGAGACGCGGGCAAAAAACTCGGTCTCGGACTCGCCTGCGGGGATGGGGAAGTCGGGCAGGTAGTTTTCGCCCAGGGTGAGGTTAATGTTGCAGCGCCGGGCTATTTCCACACTGTTGGCGATGGCCTCCGGGATGTCCTCAAACAACGCGCACATTTCCGCCGGGGAGCGCAGGTATTGCTCGGGGCTGTACAGCTTGGGGCGGCGCGGGTCGTCCAGGGCGCGGCCATCGTGAATGCAGACCCTGACCTCGTGGCTGTCAAAGTCGGCGGCCTCGATAAAGCGGACATCGTTGGTCGCCACCACCGGCAGCTGGTAGTGCGTCGCCAGTTGCAAGACCTGGGCGATATAAATTTCCTCATCCTCGCGCCCGGTGCGTTGCAGCTCCAGATAAAAGCGGTCGGGGAACAGCTGCTGGTAGTCCTCCAGCAGACGGCGAGCAATATCCAGATTGCCGGAGAGAATGGCGCGGCCAATATCGCCATTGCGCCCGCCGGACAGGGCAATCAAGCCCTCGCTGCGCGAGCGAATCCACGCCATATCAATCAGTGGCACACCGGCGCGCTGACCATCGGTATAGCCCAGGGAGACAATCTCGGTGAGGTGCTTGTAGCCCTGCTCATTCTGGCAGAGCAGCACCAGCTGTGAGGGCTGGTCGTTGGGGTCGGCCTGCTTGAGCCACAAATCCGCACCGACAATTGGCTTGACCCCGGCTACCTGGGCGTCGCAGTAAAATTTGACCATGGCAAACAGATTGCTCTGATCGGTCAATGCCACGGCGGGCATACCCGCCTCGGCAACGGCGGCAACCAGTGGCTTGACGCGCACCACACTGTCCAGCAGTGAGTACTCGGAGTGCAGACGGAGATGGACGAAGTTTTGGGTCATGGGCAATGGTGTTTACAAGCTAATCTGAAACTGCGGGTTTGGCTTGCCCCTAAACCAGACACGGTGCGGCGGGCAGCGTGGCCGCTGTGTACTATGCGGATAGTCTGTTGCAGGGGGTTAAGGAAGCGCTGATTAAGTCATTTCTGGTAGTGTAGGTCATTGACTGCCCTCACCCCAACCCTCTCCCAGAGGGAGAGGGGGCTTTATTAGAGGCTCTAAGCGTCGAGGAAAGCTTTAATCCAGGTGTACTCGGCCTGCATGGATTTCTCGCTGTCTGCGGCAATAAACTGCTCGGCCTTTTTGCCAATCAGCGGCAGGGTGCAGTGGATGTCCAGCTCAACCTGATTGACGCTGCCAGCGCCGTCGGGCTGAATCAGCATGCGCCCCTGAATATCCACCGGCAGTCGCGCCAGCTTGACGGTAAAGCGGCACTCGTAGCGTCCCTCACCCAGCTCAACCCAGGTTTCCACCTGCTCGACATGGTTCCATTCGCCGGCAAATTTGCTCAGTATTTTGGGTACATCGGCCTTGATTTCACGCGTGGTGTGCACGGTGTAGCTGTCACCCTCGCGGGAGCAGTTTTTGATATCGACATGGCGCGCGCCAACACCAGCATAGCGCTTGAGGATGTTCTCCTCGTTGACATAGATGCTGAACAGTTGCTCGGCGGGCTGGGGGTAGCTGTGTTTTTCATGCAGGGTGGTTGGCATTATTTGAGTAGCTCTTTTTGTTTGCGGTAATAGGTGAAGATGTCGTTAAAACTGCGCTGGGGCTTGAAGTTAAAGGTGTCCCGGAACAGCGAGCCGTCGATGACAACGGGGTATTTGAAATAGTTTAGCAAATAGCTGGGGAAGGCGCGCGAGCCCATCATTCTGCTGATGCGCAGTGGCAGGGAAGGGGGGATGGAGGGCAAAAAGCGCCGCTTGCAGCCGCAGGCGACCAAGGCATCCTGATAGGCCACATAGTCATCGGGGGCGACATTGTAAATGCCGGGCTTGTTGCCCAGATACGCGGCGGCAATTGCCGCTGCCATATCGTCGACATGGATAAACTGCATCATCGGTGAAAAGCCCGCCAGCACCGGTGCCTTTTTGCTGGCCAGCAGGGCGCTCATACTGTTGCGCACGCCAGGCCCGGCGACATGGCAGGGGCGCAGGATGGTGATATTCAGCTCGGGGCATTTGTACAGATAGATATTGGCGAGGTTTTCCAGCTCCACCGAATCGACCAGATCCAGGGTGAGCCCCGAGGCTTTCAGCGGTGTGCCTTCGTCGAGCAGCGCGGGGTTGTAGGCATCGGCACCGTAAACATAGAAGGTGGAGATAACCACAACCTGCTTGACGCCATATTTGCGACAGCGTTCGAACAGGCGCTGCGTGCCCAGCACATTGGTGTTGTAGCGGTTGCGGCGGCTGGACTGGTTGGTACCGATGCGCCCGAGGTGGATAACCCCGTCAATGCTGTGGTTGCGAAAAATATCCTCGAAACCGCGCTTGGTAATATCGACCAGATAGCTGGGGATGTCCTTGCCGAGCTTGATCTGGCGGCGAAAATCGACCGCGATAATGTTGTAATCATCTTGCAGCAGGGTAATGACTTTTTTGGCTGTGGCACCACCGGCGCCGGTGACCAGCAGGGTTTGTTTATTCTTGCTCATGTTAGTAAATACTCTCTCGTTTGCTGAGTCCGGCGTTAATCAGGGCGCGAATGGCGTCTTTAACCGTTTCCGTTTGTGCGGTGACTTCCGCTTCGGTACTGACCTGGGCAAAGTGCATGGGCTTGCCAAAGTGCAAGCTGACCTTGGCGGGCAGGGGGATTGGCGTTGTCACCGGTACATAGGGGATGCCCAGCAGCTTGGCCAGGGGTTTGATATTGGCGATGGCGGGCATGGTTTCCTCACAGCCGACCACGCCGACCGGGACAATCGGCGCGTTGTGCTTCATGGCCAGGTGCATAAAGCCGTTGCCGAAGCGTTGCAGCTGGTAGCGCTTTTTGTACATCTTGCCCGAGCCGCGTATGCCCTCGGGGAAGACAATCACCGCCTCGTCGTTATCCAGCATGCGCGCGCAGTTGGCGGGGTCACCGAGCACGGCACCGACGGCATTGAGCAAGTTGCCGAGGTAGGGCACGGTGGGGAAGAAGCGTTCAATCATGGCGCGCGCCGCGCGGGGGTTTTCGGCGCGTTGTGCCAGTGCTATGCCAATCAGGATGCCGTCCAGCGGCAGCTGGCCGCTGTGATTGGGAATCAGCAGCACGCGACCCTCGGCGGGGACATTTTCTATGCCGTAGGTTTGAACCCGAAAGTAGTCCGTGTAGATGACACTCGTCATCGCCATGGCGATTTTGAACAGGTCGGTGTTGTAGCCCCAGGCATCGTAGCCGTAGCTGCCAACGGGCTTTTTGATTTTATCGACTTGCTGGTCGAGGTCTGGATTGACCAGAGCATTTTTTAGCAGGCTTAAAACAGCACTCATGGGCTTGCTTCCTGTAGCTTCTTGTAAGGTGAAGGCGCGATCCTTGCGGCAATAGTTACAAATGCGCCCTCGGTATTCAAGGGCTATTTGATGTGAATGTGTGTCCAGCGGCTGGCGGTGGCTCAGATATGCAGCTGGCGAAAGTTGGGGTCGCGGTGCGAGTGCGCCCACATCTCGAGAAAGTTGCTGGTCAAACTCTCGCACAGGCGCGGGCTGTGGTAGTCGGCCAGTGCGTCATAGCGACTGCTCAGACCCTGATAGATAACCCCGCGCTTATCGGCGAGCATAAACGCCTCGCTGCAGGATTGAAAGCTCTTGTTCTGAATGCGCACATCGATATAACTGCTCAGGCGTCTGGCCAGGTCGACGATGCGGCAGTTGTTGCGCACCGCCTCATCACTGCTGTGCAGGAGGATGCGGATGTCCGAGTTGCGGCTGTAGCGCGCCAGCTCGTACAGCCCGGTGGTGATATTGTCCCGCTCAAACAGGCACTCCTCCCAAGTGGGGGCGAGGATGTAAAAGCTGCGCTTGCATTGGCTCAGCATGTGCCCGGCAACCTGATTGATGGCGCTGGCGGTGCGCAAATCCAGACGCTCGCCGGGCTGGCCGAGTTGGCAGGCTGATAAATCGTGCTGTGCGTCTTGCATTAGGTTAATTCCCGGTACATGGCGATATGTGGAATGCCCGCTTCGACAAAGGTCTCGCCGCGCGCGACAAAGCCGTGTTTGTACAATCGGATCCGAAACATCCGAAACCGCTGCCAAGGACCACGCTGGGTCGTCGGCGGCTGTGATAATCAAGACTCGCAAACCGGCGCATTCGGGGGCGTTGTAAGGATTGGAGTAATCCACTGCCTCGTCGGCCGCCGTGCCACCTTCCCCTTCCAGGCCGGCGTCAAGACCCGTGAGGGGCCCGGTCAAGGAATCAAAAACATTGCGATCGAGGATAACCTTGCCGTTGGCGCGACTGGACACTCCAGCGTCTCGTTTGCGCAAATGAGAAGGGATGGTCAGCCCTTTGGGAGGAGGCGCAGCAAGATCGGTGGAGTCCACCAGCAAACGCGCACCCACGAAACTTGATACGCCAGATGCTTGAAAATAGGTCGCTACTGCAAGAAGCGCGAGC
>PDWJ01002356.1_pt1 | contig 20370 bp, 15 predicted proteins | sample 1430881 | NCBI WGS metagenome assembly PDWJ01 (sample SAMN01162460, study PRJNA174530) | Oral metagenome, whole genome shotgun sequencing project. | biome: Marine environment; feature: Marine mammal; material: Swab sample of the gingival sulcus; isolation source: swab sample of gingival sulcus... | reverse complement strand
TACTGACTGTGACCTTTTGCCCCATGCAGACACATCACAGAATTTACTCCACGTTGACTGACGATGGAGATGTTTTTTCTCCCCAGTCCTTTTTCACAAATGGTTCTTATTTTGCCGCTTAAATGAAAGGAAAACCCCACAGGCATAGACTCTAAATCAAAATCATAGCATGGCATAATTGCAGGATCGTTTCGATAGGTGGTGACATACAATCCCGGGCGGATGACTGCAAACTGCAAGGTTTCTTCATTGCCGACAGGATTACCGTTATTATCAAAGCGGAGATGTTCCTGGATGTTTTTTTCATTCTGAAACATCTCGTTTTTCCAGGTGAAATCATATGCCAGGTCTTGTTTTTCTCTTTGCTCAGGCATAATGATTATTTTCTACCTCCTGATTTTGACAGCTCTCACGTTTACCGGATTTCTTATTGTATGCGTATCTCTTTTACGTCATACAAACAACATCTTCAACATCCCTGCTCGCTTCGAATCGCTACAAGCATCTCTTTTCCGCCATCGGCCAATACAGCCTCACCGAGCCTGCACCCGATCTCCTCTGATGCAGCAGGAGCGCCTGTTTCTGTTTTACAGAGCAGGGTTGCACCATCAAGACTAACAAGCCCGCCGACAATTGACAATTCGCCATCCTGGACTGTGGCATAGCCGAAAGCGGGAATGGAACATCCCCCTTCAAGGGTACGTAAAAAAGCCCGTTCAGCAAGAAGGCATGTTTCGGCATCGGAATCATTTACACTTTTTCTGATCAATTCCTTCTTTTCGGGGGCAAGTGTTTTTGCAGCCTCAACGGCAATACACCCCTGTCCCACCGGCGGGATGAACTCTGTTTCAGGGAAGATGTGTACCAGCATATCAAGATAGCCCATCCGCTTTACACCAGCATAAGCAAGCATAAGCACATCACAGGCTCCAGCCCGCATCTTCCTGATCCGGGTCTGCAGATTTCCACGCATTTCAACAGGCTCGAGATGAGGATAATAATGTTTCAGTAATGCGGTACGACGCACAGATGATGTTCCCACCCGCACAGTCTCGGTGGTATCGTTTATATCAAAATCCCGCATATCAGAGATGAGGATATCATTCACTCTCTCCCTTCGGGTAAAGGCAATCAGCTCAAATTCATCGGAGAGCACGGACTGCATGTCTTTGGCGCTGTGAACCGCGATATCTGTAACACCTGCTACCAACTGCTCTTCCAATTCTTCGGTGAAGACACCCTTACTGCCAATTTTGGCAATGGACATATCGAGAATCTTGTCACCTCGGGTCTCCATACCGGCAATCTCGGTCTGCAAACCGTTTTTCTCAAGCATTGCGGCCACCGTTTTACTCTGCCACATCGCCAGTTTACTCGTCCGTGTTCCAATTGTAATCATTGTCATATTTACCTGCCATCTTGAGTACACGTATCCAGATTTTGTCCCTGGCTCTCTTTACCACAATATTGGTCAGAATGGAATCAACACATTGATTATTGTCTCCTTCTTGAGTTAAAATAAAAAAGCAGCGTTCCCTTTTTGTATGAACATGGTACTATACACAAAAAGTAAAATTTTTTGGTAAAAACCTATTTTACCAGGCAGCGGTCAGAAGGTTTTTCTGCAGGCCGCCTGTTTTTAAAGATTCATATTGAAAAAAGCACGTTCGTACCTAATTGTATTCGGAGGGTACATGACAAATACAAGCAGAGAAGGCCTCGTATCCCCAGAGGATTTGACGGAAATAGATGAACCTCCCCTATACAGGGTTCTCTTGCATAATGATGACTATACAACCATGGATTTTGTCGTAGCTGTCCTGGAAGACATTTTCCATAAACCACACGATGAAGCAGTGACCATTATGCTGCAGGTGCACAACGAAGGCGTGGGTATAGCAGGGATTTACACAAAAGAAGTGGGAGAAACAAAGATCTCGCTTGTTCATGAGCTTGCCGAAAAAAGCAGTTTTCCGCTTCGCTGTTCCCTGGATGCTGCCTGAATATCCAATGATTACGAACTATTTAAGACTATGCTGAGCAAGACTTTAGAAATAGCCCTGATCAGGGCAATACGGGAAGCCAAAAGCCACAATCATGAATTCGTCACCGTAGAGCATATGCTCTACGGACTGCTTTATGACAATCTTACAACACATATCATCTCTGAATGTGGCGGATCAATAAACAACCTGAAAGACAAGCTGGAAACCTTTTTCCTCAACGGTATCCCCAAACTTGGCCCCAAGGCAGACGTGGAACCAGCTCAAACCCTTGCCTTTAACAGGGTGTTACAACGAGCTGTTGGCCATGTGCAAAGCTGTGGTAAAATGGAAGTTGATAGTGGCGATGTATTGGTTGCTATTTTTTCAGAATCGGAATCTCATGCTGTTCACTTTCTCGGGACTGAAGGCATAGGCCGTATGGCTGTTATAAATTACGTATCCCATGAGCTTCCTCATAATCTGCAAAAAGAGCCGTTCCCCAAACCTCCCCCTGAAGTAAAACCCGAGAAAAAGAAGAATTCTCCTGAAGAAAAAGCCCTGGAAGATTTTACCATCAATCTGACAAGACAGGCCGCTGAAGGCACACTGGACCCACTCATTGGTAGAGGTGGAGAGATCTCCAGAATCATGCAGGTACTCTGCAGGAGAAAGAAAAATAACCCCTTACTTGTCGGTGAACCAGGTGTCGGAAAAACAGCAATGGCTGAGGGATTGGCCCTGGCAATTAACCAGGACAAAATCGCCCGGAAACAAAACGAAGATGCACAGGTCCCTGATTTGCTCCAGGATGTTGATATCCATCTTCTGGATATGGGGTCACTGGTTGCAGGGACAAAATACAGGGGAGATTTTGAAAAACGGTTGAAAAATGTGGTTTCTGCCATCGAGAAAAAGGGAAACGCCGTCCTTTTTATCGATGAGATACATACCGTCATTGGAGCAGGGGCAACGAGTGGCGGTTCGATGGATGCCTCAAATCTGCTAAAACCGGCATTGCAGGCGGGAACGCTGCGCTGCATTGGTTCCACCACCTACGAGGAATACAAGAATCATATAGAAAAAGACAGAGCACTGTCCCGGCGTTTTCAAAAAATCGACATCGAAGAACCCACAGTCAATGATACCAGGCTGATACTCCAGGGACTTCAGACGAGATACGAGCAGCACCACAAGGTTAAATATTCGAAGAATGCCATAGCAGCTGTTGCTGAATTATCTGATCGATATATCAACGATCGTTTCCTGCCCGACAAGGCCATCGATGTCATGGACGAGGTCGGTTCACTGTTCAGGATGCAGAACAAGATCGCCAAAACTGTGAAAATCGGCGATGTGGAGCAGGTTGTTTCCAAAATGGCCAGGGTGCCTGCTAAAAGCTTGAGCCGCAAGGAAAATATCTCTTTAAAAGAGCTGGACGCAGACCTTAAATCTTTTATTTTTGGTCAGGATCAGGCAATAGATACTATAGTCAGGGCGGTAAAGAGATCCCGGGCAGGCTTGAGCAACCCCGCCTCACCAACAGGCAGTTTCCTCTTTGCCGGTCCCACCGGAGTGGGGAAAACTGAGGTTGCCAGACAACTGGCCGCCATGCTCTCCGTTCATTTTGAACGATTTGACATGAGTGAGTACATGGAAAAGCATGCGGTTGCCCGTCTCATTGGAGCACCTCCAGGATATGTCGGGTTTGACCAGGGCGGTCTGCTCACCGAAGCCATCCGCAAACACCCCTACTCTGTGTTGCTGCTTGATGAGATAGAAAAGGCGCATAGTGATATTTTTTCCATATTGCTGCAGGTCATGGATCATTCCACCTTAACGGACAATACCGGGAGAAAGGCAGATTTCAGAAATGTCATCATTATCATGACCACAAACGCGGGAGCCAGGGAATTAAGCAGTGCCAGCATAGGCTTTGTCACCGACAATAACAAAGGAAAAGACAAGGCTGCAGTAAACAAATTGTTTTCCCCTGAATTCAGAAACAGACTGGATGCCATCATATCTTTTGGCTCACTGGATACCAGCAGTATGGAAAAGGTTGTCGATAAAATGGTATCTGAACTCAGTAGTCAGCTCAACGATAAAAAGGTATCAATATCCATCAGTGATAAAGCCAGGAACTGGCTCGCCCGCAAAGGATATGACCCAGCATACGGCGCAAGACCGCTGAGACGTCTCATTATGCAGGAAATCGGCGATGTACTGACAGACGAGATCTTGTTTGGACATCTCGTCCAGGGTGGCGAGGTGTTTGTGGACGAAGAGAAAGACGCGCTCACCTTCTCCTATCCTAAATAAAAAGTAAGAGTATAATTTCAAACTCTGGTATCAGGCAAGAAGATGGGATAGCCTATAATTGGCTCTGGTTTGTTCAAGAGGGATAAAGGAAAATTATAATAATACAGATCCTGCATGTGCATCTCTTATTATCATTTTCAGGGGAGGAAACCATGAATGTCTGATCATAAACTCATTCAGGACTTTCAAGAAATTATTTCAACACTTCTTGATTACGATAAAATAAGACTCATCAATACCATCGGTGACCCGGTCAATGAATATTACATTGAATACAAGGTTCGTGGCTACTCCCGTGCAAATGGCTGCTCGCCACGCATCACGGACAGGCATCGGATAAAGATAGCCCTACCGTTAGGGTACCCTTATTTTCACCCGGAAGTTCAGCCTATTACCCCTATCTTCCATCCTGATATCGATCAAAATACTATCAGCATTGCCCACTACTGGCAGGAAGGTAAATCACTCATCGACCTCATCCTCCATATCGGTGAAATGATTTCAGGGAAACACTATACAACAAAAAACCCCCTTGATAAAAAAGCTGCAGCTTACTTTAAGAAACATAAAAATAATCTGCCTCTGGACAACATCAAAAACAACTCTCACAAACCCAAAAAGACCAGAAAACCAGAGTCTTTCCGTCCCACCTATCTCCTGTCATTTTTTAAGATTACCACGGTAATAGTCATTCTTTTTACCCTTGCAGGCACAGCCCTTTATTTCTTTGATAAAAGTAAAACAGACAAGGCGCAGCAACTCTTCGACAAGGCCAGAAAACAGGCTGAAAACTATGCTTACAAAGAAGCTCAAACAGCTGCCAAACATGCCCTCGAACAATTGCAAAAAACAATACTGATAAACACCAGCGACAAGATGGAAAGGGAAATCAACATGTTTTTAGACTCTAAAACTATGCGTCAGGGCTTACTGGGAAAAATCCTTTACCACGGGAAATATGAAAACATTCATACCGTTCATAAACTTGAAATACTTGATCAGCTAACCAGAAAAGCTGAGAAACAAGTTACAGGTGGAAATCTGGAATCAATTATTTCCTCTTATACAGAAGCATTAACATATGCCAGGGACAACAATCTCGCCCCTGCTATTATGGCACCCATTCAAAAAGAGCTTGCACGCTATAGCTACCAGCAACTCAAAAGAGAATCTGAGCTGGCACATGCGTCAAAAGATTGGAAATGGGCAGTCACTCAGCACCAGAACGTCGTAGATTTTCTTACCCAGAACATTCCCTTTGTTGAAGATGCCGACAAAAAACTCTCTCAGGCAACACACACCCTTCTACTGGATGAGATTGCACTCTATACCCAAAAGGCTGAAAAAGCAGAAAATGAGGACGCATTCCCTCAGGCCCTTCACCTTCACAACATGGTAATCTCTCACATCCAGGCTTCACCTCACAGAGAAAGACCTCTTATACGGGCAGCGCTGCAGCATTCTCTGCAAAAAGAGACATATCTCAAAGAAAAGCTGATTATCCGCAAACAGCAAAAATGGCTGCTGGCACATTATAAGGAAATTTTTGAGTCACTTGAGTCCTTTAAGATTATGGGAATACTCCGCAATCCACAGGCAGATTTCATCAAGTATAACGGGGAAAAAAGAGTTTATGGCCTCAGCTGTTTTGATAAATCTGGCGGCTCAGTTGTTCGTTTAAAACTATGCTATCAATTTGACCCGGTAAACCGTACATGGGAGATTTACAGAGAAGAATGTCACTGAAAAAACACCCAGGGAAAAACACTTCCTCGTCTAAGACCACTGCAAATCGTAAAAAATACCTGTTCAATTACCCAACATGCCTTATAGTTCCCTAAAGTATACCCTACCTTAGGGTAATAACACAATAACAACACAGGACAGCACTATGAAAGTACATCGCCTCATACTTCCTTTTTTGATACCAACCATCTTCCTGTCGTTTATACCGGTATATGCCCAAAACTTAAGTTTTCAGATCCGTTATCCACGCATCATGGGTCTGCTCCCTGAAGCCCCCATCTATTTTCAGGAAAATAAGGTGGGAGAAGTCAAAGACCTCTTCTATACCAGAGATGGTGATTATCTGATATCAGTTGAAATTGATAAAATGTTCGTAAATACTGTGACATCGCATTCCTCATTTTATATCGGCCACTCACCTGAATCTCCTGAGCGTATTGTACTGCGCATAGTACAAAAAGAACCAGGCGGCATACCTATCGCTGAGGGCAGTATCGTCCAAGGTCAAGGCGAATACAGCCCTGTCGATGAATTCATCACGACCTTCCGGGAGAAAAACGGTTTATCCAGGGAAGAAATAAAAGAGAGACTGGAAAAAATACACCAATCCTTAAAAAACGCATCCGTAAATATTGGCAACAAACTGGAACACATCCTCTATGAGCTGGATATCCAATTGCAAATGTATGCAGAAAAATTTGAATCTCTGCCAGACCATGAGCAGATACAGCGTCTCAAAAGCACTATAGCAGAGCTGGAACGTGAGATGCAAAAAACCCAGGATGATGTACGTAATCATATTAAAACTGTTGTGATTCCCAAACTACAATCCCAGCTTGACGCGCTTCGCAAAAGATTTGCAAGCCAGAACAACGAGGATGAAATAATAGAAATCGATACAATGCAAGAACAGTTGAACCAGATGATTACAATCTAGGAGATTGTACAATGCAATATTTTCGATTTTCCCCGCAATCATTTCTGGCAAATGCACGTTTTATCGCGACCCCGCTCTCTCCTCTGCTCCAAGATGCATCTTCTACAACTCATGCCCATAAAAAAATACATATTAGAGGACGAGCCATATTGACAAAATATGAACAAGGCAATATTGTGCATTTGTTCAATATCGATCATTACATTATACATATAACAAAAGGGAACAGATAATGACTTTTCTCGTAGCCAGCAAGGCTCTTTTTGAATTAAGTGTTTTTGCAAGAACTCTGCTTAAGGAAAACCACACTATAATTTTTTCTCAAAATGAAGAGGAAATTTACCAATTTCTCAACGACGGCAAGGTTGATGCCATGATCGGAGATGAGGAAGATATTGACAGGATGAAAAACATTATCATGCGTTTTCCCATGCTCAACACGGCCATACTCAGTGATAAAAAACATAAGGATTTTCATGAGGCAACGGAAGGACTGGGCATACTTATGCAGATCCCGAAGCTACCGGAAAAGAGTCATGCCGTTGAATTTTTGGAAAAATTACAGCACATCCTCAACATCACCGGGGCATAAAACAGGAAAGGAGATGGCACAATGATTATCAGCGTCGCAAGCGGAAAAGGAGGGACGGGAAAAACAACTGTCTCCACCAATCTGGCCACAGCAATAGGGGCTGCAACCACATTTCTTGACTGCGATGTAGAGGAACCAAATGCCCATATCTTTTTACAGCCTGAAATCGAGCAGGAAAAAGAGGTAACCACCCTCATACCGATAGTTGATGCAGCACTGTGTGATGGCTGTAAAAAATGTGTCGATATCTGTAGATTTGGGGCAATCACCGTGGTCGGCAAACAGGTTCTGGTTTTTGAAGAGCTCTGTCACAGCTGTTGCGGCTGTATCGAGGTATGCCCACAACGGGCAATCACCGAAGGAAAAAGAAAACTAGGTGTTCTCGAATCCGGCAGGGTGGGAGACATCCCCTTTCATCGGGGATTGATGCGCGTTGGTGAGGCCATGTCACCTCCCCTTATCAAACAGCTGCGCAGGCTTGAGACCACAACAGAAAATACCATTATCGACGCCCCGCCGGGAACGTCCTGTCCCGTGATTACAGCCATGCATGGAGTCGATTTTGTGGTACTGGTCACAGAACCAACCCCTTTTGGACTGCATGATCTTACCCTGGCACACGAGACTGTAAAAGAACTGGGAATCCCCTGCGGTCTGGTTATCAACCGTGCTGACCTGGGCGATGGCAAGGTAGAGGCATACGCAAACAACAATAACCTTCCCATACTTATGCAAATTCCTTTCCAAAAAGAAATTGCCCAGCTGTATTCACGAGGAGCCCTTCTCGTTGAGGAAAAACCAGAGTGGAAGGCCCGCTTTGTGGAACTATTCGACGAAATTTCCAGGCACGTTGCCCAGGCAGAAGGGGGTGTGCAATGAAAGAATATCTCATTATCAGCGGCAAAGGCGGCACCGGAAAAACCAGCCTCACCGCATCCTTTGCTGTTCTGGCCAGCAGAACAGCAACCCCTCTACTCTGTGACGCTGATGTCGACGCGGCAGATCTTCACCTGCTGCTTGCCCCTGAAATCGAAAAAAAACATGATTTCATGGGCGGCAACCTTGCTATCATTAACCAGGATGATTGTACAGCATGCTCAACCTGTAGAAACCTGTGCCGATTCGAAGCAATTTCAGAGGATTTCGTCGTTGATCCCATAGCCTGTGAAGGGTGCGGAGTATGTGTTGATTTCTGTCCTGAACAGGCGATAGCATTTCCCCAGCAAAAGAGCGGTGAATATTATTTTTCAAAGAGCAGGACAGGTCCGATGGTGCATGCCAGGCTGGGTATTGCCGAAGAAAACTCAGGGAAACTGGTAAGTATCATCAGAAGAGAAGCCAGAGAGATAGCAGAGAAAAAAAACTGTGATCTCATTATAACAGACGGTCCCCCAGGTATCGGTTGCCCAGTTATCGCCTCGTTAACAGGGACTGAACGGGCAGTTTTAGTGGTAGAGCCAACCCTTTCCGGTCTGCATGATATCGAGCGTGTGGTACAGCTCACCAATCATTTCAGAGTGGACACCATGCTCTGTGTCAACCGCTATGATCTCAATGAAGAGATAACAGAAGAAATTGAAGCGCTGGCACGACGAAACGGCGTCGCGATCCTGCCAAGAATCCCCTTCGATCCAGATTTCGTAAGGGCCATGCTAAAAGGAAAAACGATCGTCGAATACAATGAGCAGTCACCGTCAGCCATTATAGTTAAAGAGGTCTGGGAACAGATAGTCTCATATCAGCATAACCATTCCAAAGAACCTCTCACATTAAAAAACCATATCTAATCAAAAAAGGAGGAGTAATTATGAGCAGTCTCAGAGTAGCAATTCCATCCAACGGCGAAGGCGGACTTGACGGAACCAGAGCAGGACATTTTGGACATTGCGACGTCTTCACCATCATCGATTGTCAAGATGGCAAAATCATGGAAGTATCAACACTGGCAAACCAGGATCACACCCAGGGCGGCTGTATGGTACCGGTCAACCTGTTATCAAGCCATAAAGTCAATGCCCTCATCGTCGGCGGTATCGGCATGCGTCCGTTAATGGGTTTTAAGCAGGTAGGCATCAAGGTGTATCACGAAGCCGAACGAGCTGAAATCCGTCCGGTAGTTGAAGATTTTCTGGCAGGGAAAATCGCTGAGATCAATAGCAATCAAGTCTGCGGCGGCGGGCATTAAACAAGAGGTTTTGAGAAAAGCTATGAAAATTGCAATTACTTCTGTTGGTGATAGCCTGCAAAGTAATGTTGACCCACGATTTGGCCGGGCAAAATATATCATCATCGTTGACAGCGAAACAAAAGAGTTCGAAGCTATCGATAATACAGATAATATAAACGCCTTCAAAGGGGCCGGAATTCAAGCGGCAACCATGATAAGTGATAAGGGGGCAGAGGTGCTTCTCACCGGATATTGTGGGCCAAACGCCTTCAAAACCCTGAAAGCAGCAGGTATCAGGATTGTCGATAACGTTTCTGGTCTTGTAGAAGAAGGTCTTACGTTATTTAATGAAGGTAAATTGCAGTACAGTGAAGAACCAAATACCCAGGGACATTGGTAAATCTTTCCCCTCTTTATACATCAAATACCAACAATATGAGATAAATCGAATGAGCGGACAACTCGAAGACTTCCTCGATACGCTGCAACATGACATCGATGATGAGGCAAAAAACATCTATGGGCCAAAAGGCTATGAGCGCTGGAAAAACCCTACGTTTCACACAATGGTTGAACGGGTGGACAGCCAGGCCAAGCTTACCGGCAACTGCGGCGACTCCATGGAAATGTTTCTCACCATGGATGGTGAGCGGATCACTGATATCTGTTTCAAAACGGACGGCTGCGCCTCAAGCGCCATTTGCGGATCATTTGCAGCGGAACTGGCAAAAGGAAAAACTGCTACTGAAGTACTTGACATGACAGGAGATACCATCCTGAATTATATCGGGAAATTTCCTGAAAAGGAAACCCACTGCGCCCATCTTGCCATAACAACAGTCAAGGAGGCTATCAACGCCTATATGGCAAAAAAAACCAGGTAACACCCGGCTCCTGCAGGTTTACAGCAGCACAGGTTTCTCTCACATTACAGCATCGTAATATGATGAGGAACCTGTATTACCAGGTATATAGTCGCGGTTTTTCCCAATCACAGGAAAAACCCTTCCGGTACAGAGATTCGACGGCATCGTCCAGAAAAATCCCGATATCGGCAACGCCATGAGAATCATCACCCGGCGCAATCTTTATCCCTTCTTCCCGTACAAACGCCAGAATCTTCTCTGAAATATATGGTTCTTCCGCTCCTTTCTTCAGTGATCTGATATTATAATCCAGTGTAAGATCAAGATTTTTAATAAGCCCAAGATTTCTCACTATCCGGCTCCATATTTCCGGTACCAGCAGTCGCGTCCGGTATGAAGGATCAAATATCCGTATCAAATCAAAATGACCGACAACGGCCGGTGCAAGATGCTGTATCATCTCATATTGCTGATCAAAATACCAGGCGTACAAAGCCTCCATCCCGCCGCAGGCGGAAACCGCACAATCATACATTTCCTTGGAATAATCTATAGGGATATCCTTCACATGATGAACGGACCCTACTATATAATCCGGCTGAAACTTGTCTATCAGATCCGCGACATGCCTTTCATATCCGCTGTATGTTTCTATCTCAAAGGATACGAAAATCTGTATTTTATCCTGATATTTCTGCTGTAATCTTCTGCACTCCCCCATATAATGACCAAAACGCTCCAGCATGGTTACCGCAGAAAGCCCCGCCTTTTTTTCTTCAGGGTAGAGGAACCTGTCATCCACTGGCGGGATGTGCTCTGTTATGCCAACCCAGCTAAATCCCTGTTGTATATAGGCCAGGATCACCTCCTCGAGGGTATCTTCCGCATGATTACAAAATTGCCCGCTGTGACCACCATGCACCGAAACTCTGGTATAATTCATTATTTCACCTTACTGTAACAAAAGAGCTCACCATATATGGCAAATCCATCAATAAAAAACCCAGAAACAGATTGCAATAAAATACAGTTCCTGTCATCAATAGCATTATAGCAAGACGGTAACAATGATTATCAGGAAATAAAAAAAATCCTCTTCATCAAAAGGATAAAAGAACTCATTATGTCTCATCTCTCCCTGCTGAAAGAACTGCAGAAAACTGTACACCTGGGTGATGGTTCATCGTGCATCATTCTCCCTTACAATCTGGAAGATCTCTTTATTGAACAATCCGGTTTAAGCCGTAAGCAGGCACATATCTTCTCTTTGGAAAATGGGGTAACACCTGAAAGATACCTGCGCAATCAAAAACAGCTTACCAGTAAAAACCAGCTCGCCCTCCTTGCATCCACTGTCGCCGTCATCGGTCTTGGCGGTCTTGGCGGGTATGTCGCAGAAGGCCTGGCCAGAGCAGGGGCAGGCACCCTCATCCTCATTGACGGAGACGTTATCGATGTCTCAAATCTAAACCGCCAAATTTTGGCAACAACAGAAAATATCGGGAAGAAAAAGGTAGATGAAGGAAAAAAACGCATAACACAAATCAATCCGGCGATAGAGGTAAGAGCCATTCCAGCCTTTATTACCGAAGAAAATATCCATTCATTTCTTGCGACATCTTCCATCGCAATTGACTGCCTGGATTCGATCTCATCCCGCTTCATACTTGAAAAAGGATGCCGCTCCAACCAGATTCCTCTTGTCTCCGCCGCTGTAGGCGGCAACTCTGGACAGGCAACAGTAATCTACCCGGAAGATCCTGGGTTTTCAGCGATCTATGGTTCTGCTGACTCAAACACCAGAAAAAGTCTGGAGCAAAGCATGGGTACCGTCCCTTACATTCCCATGATGCTCGCTGCCATCCAATGTGCCGAGACAATCTCCATTATCTGCAAGCAGCGGCCAACCCTTCAAAAAAAGCTTTTTTTTACAACCCCTGATGCGATGAGTTTTGAAGTCTTACCCCTGACAAGGGATTGATATAATTGTAATTTATAGAAAATCCTTGTATTTTTTACAGCCACCAATCTCTCTCATGAGCAATTTTGCTACTTTTCCATACTGTTCTTGAAAAAATCTTTCATACCCCACTGTTATATATATAATTTTCTGCAATTAACTTACGGGATGGACAACGCTCTCCGGCCTTTTTCATCTGGGCTGACATCATTATTTATGAGACATAAACGATAATTTCTGATATGATGGCTGGCGATTTACCTAAGGGTAATAATTTTTTGCGGATGGGGATCCAATACATTTCAATAACTGAGTGCTATGGCCAATGCCGGGCAGTCCCAGGTATTGGCCTGCAAAAACCATTGAATAACAAGACCTTCCAATAAAGATCAAGGCATACCAAAAGTTTTACCGCTGGCATATAACCTATATGCTACGGATTGAATTTTGAGTATACTGAGGGGATTGATAAAAAAGTGATTTTTCCAGGCTGCCTGTCTTGGCGCGTTTACATGAGAGATACCTGATACAATGCTAAACCCACAGAAAATTGAATTCACCAGGTTACGACATCTGGCTGATCGTTTGGCAGCGACTGATAATCACCCCGGTCTGACTGCAAAACAACAGCCAGCTCTATTCATACCCACAAACAATAAATGTTTAGACTCACCCGAACTCATTGCTCAACGGATCACCGATTTTTTTTCTCAAGATGATATGGCAAGTGCTCAGCTATTACTGAAAAACATAGCTGAAGATACTCTCTCACCATCTCTTGTCATCAGGGAGCAATCTTTGATTTCCCTTTCCCTTCTCTCTGAAAAAGCACTTACAGAAAACCACAAGGAGATGCTGTCCCTCATCTCACACGCACTTGTGAGATGGCTGGAGCAGGAAAACGAATTTATATCGGGATATGAGTTTATCTGCTGCCGGCTGAGTAAATGTCTGGAAAAGCTTCTCGCCATGGGCTGCTTCCAGCATCTTTCACGTCTCACCCTGCCGATCAAGGATATTGCCACCGGAGTAAACGAAAAGCAGAAAATTCAGCAGCGGATAGTCTCAAGGGTATTCAATAGTATAACGCAAGCACACTATCTCGAGCAGCTCACCAACAGCTATCTCAACAGAGGCTCCGGGCATCCCCGGGAGGCCAAGCGTTTACTGCAGGTCTATGGCAATAAATCCACACCCTTTTTGCTGGATGTATTAGAAAAAAGCCAGGTGAAGGAAGACCGGTTTATGCTGCTTGAGCTTTTGCAAAGCCAGGGACAGGAAGCTATCCCGCAAATGCTGAGCTGCCTGCACAACAAACCACCCTGGTACCTGATACGAAACATTATTCTACTGTTATCCGCCATTAAAGACGAAGGCCTCTCCTCCCATATCAAGCCATATCTCAGCCATGAACATATACGTGTCCAGCAGGAGGCTGTTACCTTCCTTACAACAATAGATGAAAAGAACAGAACTGGCAGACTCCTTGAAGCGGTTACCGTCAGCGGTGATGAGGCGAAATCTCAGATCATACAAATCCTCAGCCCGCTGAAGGAGGTACGTGTTCATAATATCATGCGGAACATTGTTAGAAATATCGAAACCTGCGGCCAGGAATATAAAAGAAAAATTCTTTCTGCGGCAGGTTCATACATTCTCACCTATCCTGACAACAATGGTAAGGTTTTCCTGGAGGAGTTGCTGGCACAAAATGACTCCCAAGGGATACTGCAGGAAGCATCGATAGCCACAATACAGCAACTCCTGGCAGACCAGGCAAAAGCAGGAGCAGCCCCTGATGCTTCGGCGCCAAACATTCAGAGAAATAATGAAACACCAGATAAAACTGTACTGGTTAAAAACCACATCAAACATCACAGCGTTCTCTACACCGCTTTAAACCAAGAAGAATGCAAAACACTCTATAGATCCTTTACAGTAAAGACCTGGAAACCAGATGACGTCATCGTCAAAAAAGGTGATGTCCACTCTTTTCTCTACTTTGTTGAACAGGGTACGGTATTGCTTGATTTCGAAGAAGAGATTATCACTGACATTTCACCACTCAGACAAGGTGATATTTTTGGCTACGAAGTATTTATGGATGGATCAGAATGGCCGGTCACATTGCGGGCAGCAGAACCTGTAACCCTGTTTCTTTTTGATCAGGAAGAGCTACTAAGGCTGCAACAGGAAAATGAACATATCAGTTCCACATTTATCAACTACTGCAGACAGAAAGACTCTATTATTTCTCTGTACAAAAATACCCGCTCCTGCATTCCCCAGCCTGATACTATCCCGTTCAATGATACTGTCGGAGAGCTTATCTCAGTAGTCACACCATCCGGTCTTTTTTCTAATGGCATGTCCTGCTGTTTTCATTTACCTGAGGGCATTGATCACTCCCTGTTTGCCAACAGACGCTTTTTAGTTACATTCACCGACAGCAAGGAAAAGAAACTCGAAATAATTGGGGATACAGCGGGCCTGATCTTTGATGAACAGCTGGAAAGAGTCCTGCGTCTAATGGTGAAATTTAACGCCCCAATTCCTACAGAAACAAAAGATTTGCAATGCAAGACGATATCCCTTATCAGCTAGTATCTGTTTCTCATATTGGCACACACATATGAAAGGTCAGAAATCTCCAGCAACAAAATTGGGCAGAACCTGGGCCAGACCAGCCTGGATGCGAAACATTTCTGTGTTGGTCAGGGCACTCCATCAAATAGGGGCGGCAGTATTTCTGGCAGGCTGTCTTTTCGCTGATGGAAAGATCCCACCGTTCTATCTCTATCTTGTAAATATCACAGGGATACTGCTCGTTATTACAGAAGGGATAAGACACAGGGAAATGTATAGGGAACTCTTCGGTATCGCCATCCTTATCAAACTCATCCTGCTGGGTCTCTGTTTTCATAGGATTCTTCCTCTTGGGCCAACAGCCCTTGCTGCCTTTTTCCTCTCAGCCCTGACAGCCCATTTTCCCAAGAAATACAGGCATATGCTTCTCTTCTAGTCTAATTATGAGCGAGAGAGTGGCGCCTCCCCTTCTCTGCTTATACCTTTTTAAATATACACCATTTGTTTATATTTAAGAAAAATTATTGTTTAATATTTTTTTTATTATGTTATTAATTAAGAATTAAGTGAAAAACACCGATACGGTATAGAGAGAATATATAATTATTCTAGGATTTAGCAAAATAGAACACTCAAACCACACACTACTGCCATGAAAAAAATATCATTACATCTCGGCGCAGCCTCTTTACTATGGGCATTATTATTCAGCGGTATAAACGCCTTCGCCTACGATATACGGGTGGATATAGATGATCTCCAGGACCCCATCCGCCGTACCGGCCAGGTCACCTACGAAATAAAAACGGAAAATTCCCAGCCGCACGATGCCCATAACGCTATGATGGCATTTCCCATTCCTGCTGGAACAACGTTCATCTCCTTTGATGACGATGGTACCGGCGCCTGCGCCCACTATCCAGCAGGTGGGCCGCGCCCAAATCCCGATGATATATACCCCGGGCAGAATATTGTTTCCTGTAACTTTGGTGTGCTGCAGCCCACCTCTGGAAACGGCCAGCCGCGAATCGTGCTGGTAACAGTCCAGGATAATGATGGAGACAATACCACCATCATCGAGGCAGAAGCAACAGTGCAGGCCGAAAATGATCCTGCATATCCGAATGAGGATGATAATAACCCGGGTAATGAGGTCGAAGGACAGAACACCACTGTCGAAAGCGGTGCTGATATAACCGTGGCCCTTACAGGTGCGCCCAACCCGGTAACAGCGGGGGGAGAGGTTGCCTATACAGGCACGGTAAGCAACCAGGGGCCGGACGACGAGTCCTCTGATATCACGGTAGTTTTTCAACTCTCAGCAAATGAAACATACCAGTCTAAAGACCACGCTGGCTGGGACTGCACCTATGATTCAGGGACAAGCCAGCTATCCTGCACCAGAACCATAGCTGAGGGCGGTATCCCTGCTAACACTGATGCCCCGCCCATCACCTTTTCCACCCTGGTCACAGGCGTAAGCTCTGGTACAACAACAACCAGCGGTACTGTGCAGCCACATACCGATGATCCCAATCCCAACAACAATACTGCCAGCACCGATATTCAGGTATTGCCAGGTACTGATGTCGCAGTAGAAATTTCAGCCGCACCCAACACACTGCTTGATGGTGATACCACCACCATTACCTTGAATCCGCAAAACCTGGGTCCCATTGACGCGAATGACGTCGTAGTTACATACACAGTCCCTGATGGTTTCAGCTTGGTCAATGGCACACTCTCAAGCACCGGCTGGACCTGTGATGAGACAAATCTCCCGACCATTTCCTGTACACGAACTGATGGGAATGCCTATGTAGTTGGCACCAATGATCCCATCACCTTTGATTTGACCTATCCCAACTGGACAGGTACACCAAGTTATGACCATACGGTCTCAATCTCCACCACCACGTCAGAGGCAAAAGACCGGTTATTCAACAATGAAGATACTGTAACAATTACCACTGAGGAACAGGCTGTCGATCTTGCCCTTACCAAGAGTAAGGCGCCATGGCCTAACGTACATCCCGATAATCCTGCAGTGCCCGGCCAACAACTCAGAAGCGTTCTGACAGTGCATAACAATGGCCCTCTGCCTTTTGAGTTCACAGCAGGCAGAACATTAACCGTGACAGATACCCTGAACACTGCTAATGAAACATATAGTAGCTATTCAGGAACAGACTGGGACTGCTCCTATACAGCACCCGTTGTCACCTGCACCTATCTGGCGACACTGCCAGCAGATGATGATGCCCCACCTCTCTACATATACACAACTGCTATTGCAACCCCTGGCAGTGGTGGGAGCATAGCTGCCACCAACAACGCCTCTGTTGCCTATTATGATCCTGATTCAACCAACCCCATTGATAACAACCCAGATAACAACGATGCCTCTGCCTCGGTAACAATCACCCATGATACTGTTGACCTGCGCATTGAGCACAGTGTAAATCCTACAACACTGCAGGCAAGTGAAGATGAGCTTGTCTATACCATTGATGTCTGTAACCACAACAACGGCGGCAACAATGTTGATGCTACTGGTGTTGTTATGCGCCAGGTTATAGACGGCTATTATACCACAGATGACGGTTATACCACAGGTATTACGATCACCAGCAAACCAGCCAATTACGACTGCAACATTGCAGATAACGTCGTTACCTGCACCCAGCAAAGTGGGACACTGGCTCTTTCCGACTGTGTTAATTCACCCACCAGCGACAGCTTTGAAATTAAAGTAACCAGACCCCTTACCGCGGGTGAGAAGACCGCTACAGCCACCACCTATTCCACCGATCTGGCAGAAGCTGATAGGACGAACAACTCCGCTGATGCTGTAACAAATGTCATTTCAGCCATTGATGTGGAGATACAGAACAAAACTGTCAACCCCAATCCTGTCAAATCAGGTACCGAGGCAACATACACCCTGCAGGTACGCAACAGAGGACCAGAAGCAGCCGCAAATGTTCAGGTAGTAGACACCTTTGACTTTGACGCAGGCGATACAGGCTTTACCTTTATCAGCGCGACCCCCAGTGGTACAGGCACGTGTTCAGGCATGACTGCGGGCAGCACCTACAACACAACTGGTGCAGCGCTTACCTGTACCTGGTCAGAAATAGCTGGCGACGCTGGTGAAACCATAGAATTTACTATCAGACCTAACCATTGGGATGGTGCCACCTATCCCGGAAGAAAATTTGAAAACACCGCCACAATCAGTACAGATTCCACTGACTCGAACTCGAACAATAATAGTTTTGGCCCTGTCATTCTTACTATCAAAGATGACGTCATTGACCTGATCATCAACAATAATGACGACCCCGATCCCTTGGGTCATGATCCAAATAATCCTACCACCAACGACAATAATGATGTGGTCTATGATCTGGCATTTCAAAACAGGGGACCATCCTACGCCTCAGGTGTGAACACCGTCTTTACAATGACACCAAAGAACGGAAAGACAGTCGAGTTTCTCTGTGATGATGCCAACGCTGATGCCAGCGCAACGGACTGCGGGACGAGTGCGAACCAGTGTACCGTCACCTCAGGCAGTAATCCAGTAACTGGTTCTGATACTCTTGAGCTCACCTGTAGTCATGGTGACCTTGCTGCTGGTACTGACGGCCATAGATATTTACGGTTCAGGGTCCATTCCGCCCCCGCTCCTGGAGGTGACACCCACGAAACGACAGCCACCATCAGTGCTGACCAGACAGATTCCAATTTGGCCAATAACCAGGAAAACGAAAACACAACCGTACGCGGTCTGGTAGACCTTGTGCTGAGCAAAACCGTTTCCGCTTCTCCAGTGAACAAGACCCAAGCATTTGAATGGACATTGGAAGTAACCAATACTGGCCCAGCGAAAAGCCGCAACACGGAAGTGACTGATGATCTCTCAGGTTTTGACCTCTATGATGAACCCATTACCTGTGCCAACCAGACCACTCCATCATCAAGCTGCTCCTGTAGCGTTGATGCAAACAAGCTTATGACATGCTCCCTTGGCACACTTGCAGTTAACGATGAGGTAAAAATTGTCGTACCAGTCAAGGTGGACACTGCCGGAGATCATGAAAACTGTGCAAACGCAACCACTGACGATGTTGACCGCAACAGTAATAACAACACAGCTTGTGCCACGGTTACTGTCAATGATGTCTTTCATCCCAGTGATTACGGTGACGCGCCCGATGCGAATAATGCAATAGCGACCGGCAACTACCAGACCCAATTGAACTACGGCGGTGCCCGTCATTACCTCGATACTGCTGCAGCCAACACACCGTTTCTCGGGAGTTGCGTTGATGCTGACGGTGCTGGTACACTGCAGAATGTCCAGGCCACAGCTGACGACGCGAATGCTGGCGGAACAGTAATCGGTACCTGCACAGCTGCTGGGGATGAAGACGGTGTACAGATCCCGGTTCTGGTAGCTGGAAAAACCCAGAATATCACTGTTACCATCGGCGGTGCAGCATGCCGCCTCTCTGGCTGGATTGATTTCAACCAGAACGGTGACTGGACAGACTCTGAAGAAAAGGTCATTGATGACGCCCAATACGGTATTGGTACCCATACCATCTCCATCTCTGTACCTGATACAATCGTTGTCGGTCATTCCTATGCCCGCTTCCGTTGTGCAACTGAGACCGGCTTAACACCTACTGGCGCACAGAGTGACGTAGCTGAGGCCGACCGCACCCATCCTGATTATGCTCTTGATGGAGAGGTAGAGGATTACAAGGTTGCCCTGCAGCCCGACTTTGCAGAGACCAATGTTGACTACGGTGACGCAGCCGATTCAACCTACCCCACCCTGCAGGTCAATGATGGTGCCAGCCATATCCTCGGTGTCGCCGGTGCTCCCATTCTTGGAGACTGTGTCGATTCCGAGCAAAACGCCCATCAGAGCAGTGACGCAACGGGTGATGATACCACGGCTGCTGGAACCCCAGGAACCACTATTGGAACCTGTGTAGATGATGACGATGAAGATGGCGTCAGCTTTTCAGATCTGAAAGCAGGTGAAAACGCAACACTCACCATCAAAGTCAGCGGCGGTGCATGTCGTCTAAATGGCTGGATTGACTTTGACAGAAATGGAACCTGGGAGTCTGATGAGCGGGTGTTCAATAACCTTAGTTTGAATACCGGCACCCACAACCAAACCATTTCCCTGGCC
>PDWJ01005407.1_pt1 | contig 20377 bp, 17 predicted proteins | sample 1430881 | NCBI WGS metagenome assembly PDWJ01 (sample SAMN01162460, study PRJNA174530) | Oral metagenome, whole genome shotgun sequencing project. | biome: Marine environment; feature: Marine mammal; material: Swab sample of the gingival sulcus; isolation source: swab sample of gingival sulcus... | reverse complement strand
ACTCAGAGAAAGGAAACTGGATATTAGAGTAGCTACGTACAGAAAGAATTTCATTCTTTAGTTAAACTATGGATTTCAAATCCATAGTGGTTTATTTAATGATTTACTTGAGTTTTTTCCGGATGGTGGTGGCAATGCCCAGTGTTTTTATAAAAATAATACGAACACAACTGTTGATTGGGATCACGAAACTTGGGAGATTTCTGAAGAAACCGGATTCTTTAAGTTTATCAATGAGCGAATGGCTGACATAGATGAAGAATAAATACAGACTTTAGAAGTAATAACGCTAACGGCTATATTTTTACTGTTGATTTTATAGGAGATCCCTGGTTGCAGAATGCCATCCATAAAGCAATCAAGGATTTTAAATTTGAATATAATTATAAAAATATTGAAGTATGGGGTGGAAAAAACTGGTAGGTCTAATACTTGTGTCTGTTTTAGTAAGCAGTTGTTGTGTTCCGGTATTGCAAAAACAATTTTACACGACAGAATACGGTAGTCACAGACCCATAAAAAGTAAATTTTCGTTAAGTAAAAATCCATACCAATTGAAAAAAGGAGACCATATATACACAGATTGTATTTATAAATCTTCTTTTACAATGGATGGTTCAGAAAAAAAAGACTATACAGTTTTTTTACGTTTTTTTGCTAATGGAAGATTTTTAAGGGATGTTTTAAAAAATGATAGTTCACCTGTAGACCAATATAATAATCTGAAAAAAGGTAGTGTAGGGTATTACAAAGTGGAAGGGGATAAAATTTTTTTAGAAGAATTTATGGTTGGCGCACATGACTGCGGTAAATATCATATTTATAGTTTAAAAATAATGGACGATAGCATTGAAGATTATGAAAAAATTAAAATCACAGGATTAAAAGGAGAACCGGATTGGTAATGAATAGGCATTACAGATATATCTCGAAGGTTTAAGAATCAGGTAAATATTAATTTCACACATACTAAAAGCCCTTTCAAAATTTTTTGAAAGGGCTTTTGTCATTACTGTCAATCAGCGTAATATTTTAAAGCAAACGGGTTAAAAACTTACAGCAAGACCCAGTCCGTTTTTATTTGAGATAAGATTAACCTCTTTGACGCTCAGTGATGAGCCGGTATTATGCTTTCTGTTATAGCTGTACAAGGCTTTTGACATATGTTGTTTGAATTTTCTGTCAAGTGGAAAGCTCAAGACGACAAACCCGGCTCCAACACCGGAAACAAACCAGTTAGGGTCATTACCTGCAATAAAATTACCTATTTCCCAGCCTACAGCTAATCCTCCCAGAATACTTGTAAGTTTACTGAATGTATAATTTCTTCTTGCTTTGGTATATTCGTTAAGTGCATATGTATTGCCGGCAAAAATTTCGTTAAATTCTTTCCAGGCTATTTGACGACCATTCTGATAAAATTTATAACTGGCAAATTCTTTAGTCATAGTAATTTGCCCTTCATTAGATATTGTAGTATTACCGTTATCAGATTGAGCCATAGCACTTGTAAGAGTAATAATAGAAAATAATAAGATTGTGTGAAAATTTTTCATTGTTTTTTTGATTTAAATAATTGATAAAAGTTAAAAAAAGCTCTGTTAAAAGTATTGGTAAATTTGATTAGTGTTGAATTGATTTTAATAAATATTGGTTCTTAAATATGCCAAGATGATGTGGTGTGACATCATCACCCCGGATGATATAGTTGTTATATAAAAAACTTTAAAATAAATAATATCGTTAGTATATACATTATCAGGGAAAGGTCTTTCAGTTTTCCTGTAAACAATTTGATAAAAACATAGCTCAGCATACCAAAGACAATACCATCAGCAATACTGTAGGTAAGTGGCATGATAATAATGGTGACAAAAGCAGGAATAGATTCCGATAAATCATCAAAGTTGATGTTTTTAATAGGAGACATCATAAAGTAACCGACTAAAAACAGGGCTGGTGCAGTAGCTGCTGCCGGAACCATGATAAAAACAGGTGCTAAAAATAATGCCAGTAGAAACAGAATAGCTGTGGTCAAAGCTGTTAGTCCTGTTTTGCCGCCTTCACTCACACCGGAGGCACTTTCTACATAAGTGGTTACAGTACTTGTCCCCAGTAATGCGCCAAAAGTAGTGCCTATAGCATCTGCAAATAAGGCTTGTTTGACACGGGGCACCCTGCCTTTGTCGTCAAGCATCCCGGCTTTGGAAGATACGCCTACCAATGTTCCTACAGTGTCAAACATATCTACAAAAAGAAATGTAAACAACACAATAAGCATGTCAATAGAGAAGATGTTTGAAAAATCCAGTTTAAATAATATAGGTTCCAGGGATGGCGGTGTGCTGACCAGGTTGCCTTCCGGTAAATGCGTAACACCAAAAGGGATTCCTACCACAGTGGCTAAAAATATACCAATCAATAACGCTCCTTTTACCTTTAAAGTCAGTAAAATAGCTGTAACGATGATACCCAATAGCGCTATAAGTGCCGCAGGCGTGTTGATGTTCCCCAGGCTTACAAGTGTTGCATCACTGTTAGCAATGATGCCGGCATTTTGCAGGCCTATAAAGGCAATAAATAACCCGATACCGGCAGAAACAGCATGTTTTATAGACAGCGGAATGGCATTAATAATAAGCTCCCTGATGTTGAATGCTGTAAGGATAAGAAATATGATACCTTCAAAAAACACGGCGGTAAGTGCAAACTGCCAGGAGTAACCCATACCCAAGACTACGGTAAAAGCAAAAAAGGCATTGAGTCCCATCCCCGGTGCCAGTGCAAAGGGTAATTTAGCTACCAGAGCCATGACTAGCGTTGCAATAAAAGCAGAAAGGGCGGTGGCGGTAAACAAAGCGTGTTTATCCATCCCTGTGGCACTGAGTATATCCGGATTGACCGCTAGGATATAAGCCATGGTCATAAAGGTTGTTATCCCGGCTAAAATTTCTGTTTTTATATTGGTCTTATGATCTTTAAGTTTAAAAAAATCGGCTAACATAATGGGTGAGAATTTTAGAATTATAAACTGTATTTAACGGCTAGTGTCGGCATAATGTTAAAACCTTCAATGCCGCCAAAGTTTGAACTGATTTCGATTTCACTACCGGCAGAAAAATGCTTGTTAAAGTTATACCAGATTTGAGGTTCGGTTAAGAAAACATACTTTGTTTCTGTTGTTAAATTGTTGTTTGGAAACAGAAAGTCTTCCCGCCAAAAATCAGCAAAACCAGTCAATGATAATTTTTTATCCAATAGGTGGAGGTACCATACACCGGTCAATTGAAATGAAGCATTGTGTTTGCCTCTGATGTATTTGTATAGGGTTTGAAGTGTAAATCCTTTGGAGTAATCCTTGGCATTCCATGAGTATTCTACACCCCCTAAGAAGGCATCATTGATGGTATAAGCACCTCCAAACTGTAAGTCATTACTATACCATTGGCCAAAACCTCCATTGTATTCCACATGAACACTCAAAGGTATTTTTTTACTGACCTTAAATGCACGGGCAATCTCCCAATAAGCCAAACTTACCCCTTCTACATCTCCCATGTCATAATTCATGTCAACAAAAAAGAAGGTGCTACCCAATTTGTCGGGTTTAAAAAACTCAACAGTAGATGTCAGGTATTGTCTGTCTTTGCCGAGGTCATAGTGCAATTGAATGTTCTGAGCTTCTAAAGCTAGTGTAAAAACGCATAAAAAACTTAAAAGTAAAAATGTTCTCATAATCAATAAAAAGTTAGTTAAAAAGTTCTCTTGTTGTAAAAATTAAAATGTTTGTTGTTTCTTGTTATAAAAGGTTTTAATTAGTCATTAATTTATTCCGGTTTTTACGGCTTCACTGGGGTGAATGCCCTGATCTATTTTGTCATAATCTAGAGTTGAACCGCCCATACTGTGCGGTATCAGATAAACGATAGTCATCACAATGGCTGCGAGCGTAACAACAGTTCTGCTTAATTTTTTATAATACCGGATTACTATTACGGCTATAAGCCAGACTAACCACATGATCAGCATCTTATTGTCCGTAAAGTCACCCCCAAATGGAAAGCCTGTCCAGTAATCCCCAAAAGCATACTTTTGAACAATAGGACCCAGTATCATACCGCCAATACTCATGGAGACAAAGGCAATTATGGTTTGTTTTTTCATGGCTTTAGGCTCAAATAAAGCACCCAGTCCTGCTCTTAAGCCAAAGAGAATGGTCAAAATCATCAATAAGACATGTGGGATTAAAAAACTATTGGGAACAGGGTCTTTATACCGTAAAACAATACTGTGTTCACCTTGTTCAGGGATATGAAAGATCTGACCATCTATACTTCCGGAAATAGAGTATTCCATTTTTCCGGCTGCCGGTTGTACCGGTAGATGTGCTATAAATTCATTCGCGTCATTGCGGGTAAAAGGGGTTTTTGTGATGTTGTCTGTGGTTTGATACCTTTTGAAGTTTAGGGTCGCCTGGTAATCGGTATCGGGGATGTTGGGGAGTTTTATGATCGCCTTGCTTGAAGTTTCAATCCAAAGCAGTATCTTTTTCATGGTGAAATTGAATTAGACGACGGGTAAAAATAATAATAATAATTAAACTTACACTACTTTCAAAGACAATTTCTTGCATATTGATTCTAAGATAAAACTTCACCGCTTTTGGGAGGTTTTTGACATATTCATTCTGGTAATGGTTTTCTTGTCTAGTGTGATGTGTAATGCACACTAAATCAATTGCTTGTATCGTTGTTTTGCTAACTGCTTTAAGCCTTTGGGGTTGGCTCTTTTAGAATGTTGATAATATCTTTAGAAAAACTCTCGCAAGTAGAATGGTCAATCGTATAAATATTGACCTGTGTTAAAGCGTAAAAATCAATAATTTTGTCTACAAATATATCTCTTACAACCCATAGTTGCGGGATATTTTTTTCCATGAGAAGTTTAGAACTTTCAAACCAGCCTTTACCTTCTAATTCCCATCGGCCTATTTCATCTATGATAGCCAGTTGTGTGTTAGTATGCTCAATTGAACGTAAATGATTTTGCAGATATTTATAAGTAGTATCGTCGATACTATAAGCGCCTATTGTATTGGTTTTGCTCTTATCTTTTCTCAAAAAAGGGAAGTTTTGACCGGTATCTATCAGCGTTTGGTCATAACCTATGGTTTCAGTACCCGACAGTACCCGCGGACTGTAAAAACCGGAGATTTTGAGACCTGATTTTTTGAGTGTGTCAATGAGTTTGATCAGGCAAGTGGTTTTACCTTGTGCCAAACCACCGGTCAGAATAAATAGTGGTGCTGTTTGTTGTTGTTTTAAGTCCTTAAACCGTTGTTCGGCCTGTGTCATAAGTTGAGATACGACGCTCACCGGACGTTTAAAGAAGTGTTGGACTTCTGGTAAATTAGAGATGACCCCGGGCAATGTTTCAAAAGCCAATTCCAGTGCAACCGGTAATTGTTTAAACGAGGTTTGTGCAAAATAAGCTCTTATTTTTGGGTTGTACAGTTCCGTGCCTATGACAGCAAAACCTACAATCACAATGGCCGCTCTAAAGTTCATTTGCAAGCCAATGATTAGACCATCCATCCCGGGACGACCTTGAATGTAAGTCATGACAAAAGCCGTCAACATGGTAATCAGGATAAAAAATACCCAAAACTTGGGTTTGGAAAGCTGCCTGATGGCTCGTTTATAGCGTTTTGTCCATAAAAAAATCACGACAAATGTTAACAATGCCCACATAAATACGGGTGTATTGTTAATCACCAAAAGCATCCCGGTCAGCAGTATAAAATCTACGACGAGCCAGCCTAAACTATAGGAGAATTGCTGGCTATTCTTAGGTTGGAACCATGCGTTTGCTGATGCCGCTTTGATACTGACTGATGAACGTTGTGTTTGTAATCGCTTGCCGATGCTTACCCCAATCCATACGGCAATCAGACCAAAAATGATATATAAAACGAGTAGGGCAATGATGGGCATCCAAAACAAATCAAAGTGAATGTTGAGTTGACGTTCGGCGAACCCCATCAGATTAGTATATATTTCTACGATGTTAAAGCCGTAAAAGATAATCATATTAGCGACTTTTTGAACCAGGATCCACGACATTGCCAAAGATGCACCAACGCCATAACCCAGTAGATTTCTGCCTAGTGTTCGAATAGACAGCTCCATGAGAATGGCTTCGGCAAATATAGCTATCATCGGGCCGAAAATAATGGCGCTGGGCGAGAGTGTTTTCATCAACGCACAAATCAATCCTGTACGCCAGAATAAACCTTTGTCTTTCCAAATAAAGGAGGCTGAAATCATCAAAATCAAGCCGATGGCGGTCAGGATATTACCGTTAAAAGGTATCCGTAAATTGTGTAAAAAACTTCCCAAAATGATTTCAGAAGCGGCCCATGTAGCACCCAGAATAGCGGCTTTCAGCCAGACATCGCTGAGCTGTTTCCTGGTAGTGATTTTATGTTGGTTGATGGGTGTCAAGAATTTAGGACTATTTTACTGAAAAGTCATACATCAGGCTCATGAAATAACTCCTGCCGGCTTCCGGAAACCCTTCTGTAATCGTATAGTTTTTATCAAATATATTATTAACTCCGGCTTCTATGGCAATACCATTGTTGAATTGGTAAGCCGCTCTGGTGTTAAACACGGTGTAAGCTTTTGAAATATTGCCGTAACTCGTGCTGTAACGATCAGATGCATATTCACCATTGAGGTTGAAATCAAAGTTTTTAAGTCCTTTATATACTAATGCGCTAAAAAGATGGTGTTCCGGTACGTCCACAAATAATAAGTCTGGGTTTGACAGATTTTCACGTTTGATAAACGCATAGTTCAAAGTCCATTGTATATCCAATGGCATTTGGTAAACGCCGGTAAAATCAAAACCGTAAAAATGTGATTTTCCGGTGTTTTGTATTTGTGACAAACCGGGTTGGACTTCATTTACATACTGAATAGTATTAAACAAATGATTACTGAAAATTTCCGGTTTGATGTAAAGTTTGGCATTGATCTGAAAAGTCATGCCCAGATCGATATTGACCGCTTCTTCAGAGGCCAGGTCAGGATTGGGAATGGCGTGTCCCGAACGGTAGGAAAACCGGTCTTTCATGGTGGCAAATCTCGTTTTGTAAGCCGCAGATGCATTGATTTGAGCTTTGGCGTTGAGTTTGTAAAGCCCGGCAAGTTGCAGGTTAAAAGCCGTATTGTTAGTGTTGTCAAATGTGGCGTAAGTCCCGTCGGCATTAACCTGATTGCGGTCTTCAGCTTTAATGCCTTGTCTGTAAGAAACGCTGGCTCCTGAAATCAGTTTTGATCCTTGGCTGCTTGTGATGACGTCTTCTATACCAAAGGTGTAAGTGTTGTCAATCATTTCCAATGGCTTCGTTTCATCACTGATGTCTCTGTGTTCATCCCGTTTGATATGTAATGCGGTTTTCAACGTATTTGTTCTGAAATCTAATGCACTTTCGATGGTTCCGCCGTAGGTTTTATCGCGGTACACACTGTTAAAAGCATAACCGAAAGTCTGACTGCTATAAGTGTCATCGTCATAAGAGGCTAAAGCATTGTCAAACTGGTCGTAGTACAACCGGGATTTCAGATTGATTCTTGGGCTGATTTTGGTTTTTGAAATAAAATACACGCTTTCTTTATCCCAATTGGGCCATTGCCAGTAACGGATACGTACATGCTCGTCAGTGCCCAGATAGACAGGGTTACCCTTACGGCCTTTTTGATTGATGTAACTCAGGACATATTCATCGGTGTCGTTAGGCATAAAACCTGTTTTGATGGTGAATTTTCGATCCTTACGGTAGGAGTTGTTGCGTTTAAAGCTGTTTTGGGCTTCTGTTAACTCAAAATTGTTTGATAGAGGCATGTAGGCGCGGTCAAACTGTGCGAAGGTCGCTTGTAACAGCCATTGATTGAAACGTGAGCCTATACTGACAAAATTGTCATAACCTTCGCCGCTCAATAAACCTGCTTTGGTTTTAAGCTCAAAGGCGTTCACAGGTTTACGGCTGATCAGGTTAATTGTTCCACCCATGGCATTGGGGCCATACAGTACCGATGAAAATCCTTTTGAAATGTCAATTTTTGATAAATCAGCAGTGGTAAACCGGGCTAAATCCACATAACCGTCATAAGGTACATAAACAGGGATCCCATCTGCATAAACCGGAATACTGTGTATATCATAACCGCGCATGTAGATATTACTTTCGTTACGCGAACCGGTCAGGTTCATTACAACCGATGGCAATAGGTTTAAGGCTTGTGCGACATCGGGTTTGTTGTATTGCATGATGTGTTTTTGAGTGATTTTATCTTTAGGGTTGTTACCGTATAATACAACTTCACCTAATTGAAATGTTTTGACATCTATTGTGTCTTGCAGGGTTTGCGCCCGAAGAAACAGGGGGAGAATAAACAGGGTAATAATCAGACTTTTTATATTCATTGTAAATATTTTTAATGCTCTTGAAAAACAGTCGTTATTCCTTATCGGGAATAACGCTGCAAATGTATGAGAATTATGATAAGAAAATGTAATAAATATTGCATAGGGGAGAAGATGTCAAACTGATGTGATCCATACCTTATTCGTGACTGTTAATGAAACGGTATTGTCAGCGCTATCAGGACTGAAGTTTTTATTCAAGAAAGGAGGTGTTTGAACTGTTTTGTTGTTCTAAAAATTGTTTGAAATCTTCTTTTTGTTGTGAAAACTTCTGAATGAGTTTTTTACCGTAGTCTGTGATTTGTGCATGACCGCCATCCGTACCGCCGCGTTTAAGAATAACCACAGGCTCTTTAGCGGCTTCATTGATTTGTTTGACACTGTACCAGGCTTTGCGGTAAGACATCTGCATGGCTTCTGCCGCCTGACGTAAAGACCCTAATTCGCTGATGCGATTGAGCAGGCGAATTTTACCTTCCCCCAATACCATTTCATCATTGAGGGTTAACCAAATACGTCCATTGAGCTTGTAATCTTCCATAGGGATTGTCTTTATGGATCAGATTACAAAAGTAGGTATTTTAATACTGTATATTATATTTTTTATGTGGTATTAATCCGTTTGTTTTTGTGTTTGATCAGTCTAAGTGCAACTTGTGATAAAAGTGTAATTTTACGCCTTAATCAAAAAGGCCTGTCTATGTTAGCCATCATGTCTGCCATGCCGGAAGAATTGGAGCAATTGATTCGTGTGTTAGAGGATAAAACAACCGTTCGTATCGGTAAACGTACATTTTATAGAGGAACTTTGTATGGTGTACCTGTTGTTTTGGTGTTTTCACGTTGGGGGAAAGTAGCGGCATCTACAACGGTGACACAACTCATTAATGGTTTTGAAATAGACCAGCTGATTTTCAGTGGGGTTGCGGGTTCAACCAATGCCAACGTCAATGTAGGGGATGTTGTCTTAGGTACTTCGTTTTTTCAGCATGATATAGATGCCTATCCTTTGTTCCCGACTACCGAAGTACCGTTGTTGGGAAAATCCCTGTTTGAAACAACTTTTGATCAGCACTTGCAGGACAGTATTGAACAATTTATAACGGGGTTTGATAATTATTTTTCGGATGATGTAAAAGCGCAATTTGATTTGAGTCATCCAACATTTCATCAGGGGATTATTGCCAGTGGTGATCAGTTTATCGGGAAGGTAGCGCAAATCAAACAGATTCTAAAACACCAACCGGATACCTTGTGTGTGGAGATGGAAGGCGCTGCTGTAGCTCAGGTTTGTTATGAATACGATGTTCCGTTTCAGATCATAAGAATTATTTCAGACAAAGCCGATGATAACGCGCATGTGGATTTCCCGGCATTATAATTTTGCGTTTTAACTGCTGTAACATGACAAAAAAAAGTGGGGTCGATATAGACCTTGGCAACAAATCTTCGGAAAAAGCCTATAATTATGCCATCAGGACCTTTAAAAACAGGCAAGGCAAAAAAGGAGCGATAGGCTCCAAAAGTGATGGTGGCTTCTCAAATCTTATTTTATTCGGTAAAGAACGCATCGGGATAGGTTCAGATGGGATTGGTACCAAAGCTGAACTTGCAGAGCGGACCGGTATATACGATAGTTTAGGTTATGACCTGGTCGCTATGGTTGCTGATGACCTGGCTGCTGTAGGTTTTGAACCGACCAATTTATCCAATGTAATTGATGTGGATTATTTAGATCCGGCCATTATTGAACAACTGATGAAAGGTTTAAGCGAAGCCTGTGACGTCTCCGGAATTACAATTACCGGAGGGGAAATTGCAGAGCTCGGCGACCGTGTCGGAGGTTTTGGGGATAAAATGCATTTCAATTGGAGCTCAACGGCTATTGGTGTTTTACCGGAACAACTGGACGACAGTATTGATGGTCATAAGATTAAACCCGGGCAAGTAGTGCTAAGTTTAAAGAGCCGCGGATTCAGGAGTAATGGTTTCTCATCGGTCAGACGCATTATGAAAGAACAGTTTGGTGATGACTGGCACAATCAAGCGTATGATGACAATCGTACATGGGGAGAAGTCTTGTTGACACCGTCATTAGTTTATAGTCCATTGATTACAAAGATTATTCAATCTGATTTGAACTTATACGGTATTGCGCATATAACCGGTGGCGGTATTTTTGATAACTTCAGGCGTGTGTTAAAGCAAACCAACTACGGAGCAAGGTTTGATAATGTTTACGAGCCTTTACCATTTATGACTAAAGTGCAGGAGTTGGGGAATATCTCTGACGATGATGCTTACCTATGGTGGAATATGGGGAACGGTATGTTACTTGTCTGTGATGAAAATCAGGCTGATAGCATTATAGCTCTGGCTAAAACACAAAAGTATGAGTGTAAAAAAGCCGGTGTAATTACGGAGGATAACAGTATTGAGGTAAGGTTAAAGGATAAAACACTTAAAAAAAACTATTAAGCCGTAAATAAACCACGAATTGATGAACTGCACATTGTAAAGCAATGCTATACATACTTTGTAGTTATCAAAAAGCACCTTTAGGTGGTGGAAAGGAGAAATAAATATTAGTAAATAAGAAAACCCTAAGACATACAGTACTCATTATTTTTCGGTGGACAAGGAAATCCGGAGGTAATCAAATTTAGAAATCATGTACAAAACCATACAAACTTATCTTAAATCCAATATCAAAGATGCCAAAGCGCTCGGCATTCAATCCAAAGCCAAGGCAGAGCTCGGTATTGATACAGGAAATGTTCGTACATCTACGCTTTATGCTATAGATTACGCGCTGTCAGATGAGCAAATTATCAACTTTGCGGAGCAATGTCTGCAAAACCCCATCAGTAAGGATGTATTAATTAACCGTTATTGGGATACCGACAGCTTTAAAAGTTTAGTCGCTGTTGCCCAGTTGCCCGGTGTCACCGATGATGAAGGTACGTCAGCTCAAATGGCCTTAGCTGATTTTCTCAACGAATCCATTGACCTCAATGTACAACATATTTATACCCAAAGGGTTTATTATTTTGAAAAGGCGCTCAGCGAAGCTGAACTTCAACGTATAGCCCGTGCCTTTTTGGGTAATCCGTTGATTAACCATTTCCAGTGTTTGGTTAAAACCGATGCAGGTTTTGATTATACACCTTATGTGCCAAAAGTAGCGATGCATATAGATGAAACAGTTGATTTGATTGACCTTAACCTGTCTGATGATGCGTTGGTCAAATTGTCAGAAGAGAAAGTTTTGGCTTTGAGCTTGGAAGAGATGAAAGCTATCAGGGATTATTATCAAAAAGAAGAGATCAAGGCAGAACGCCAACGTTTAGGATTACCGGAACAACCAACGGATATAGAGTTGGAAGTCTTTGCGCAAACATGGTCAGAGCATTGCAAACACAAAGAGTTTAATGCCAGAATAAGCTACGAAAACAAAGTAACAGGTGAAACCAAAACCATAAATTCACTGTTTAAAACTTATATCAAAGGTTCTACAGACGAGGTCAAAGCGCATCTTGAAGCCAATAAAATTGATTGGTTGGTCAAGGTTTTTACAGACAATGCCGGTATGGTCAAAATAAATGATGACCAACTCTTGGCCTGGAAAGTGGAAACCCACAATTCACCTTCGGCATTAGATCCTTATGGTGGTGCGATTACGGGTATTCTTGGGGTAAACAGGGACATCATGGGCACAGGTATTGGTGGTGTGGATTTGTTGTTTAATACCAATGTGCTGTGTTTCGGTCCGCCGAATTATGACAAACCTCTGCTCAAAGGTCAATTACACCCTAGGCGCATTATGGACGGAGTCGTAGAAGGTATTGAGGATGGCGGTAACAAATCCGGAATTCCTACTGTAAACGGTTCTATTATTTTTGATGACCGTTTTGCCGGAAAACCTTTAGTGTTTTGCGGTACAGGAGGTGTAATCCCTATGTATATTAGTGGAAAAAAAGCCTGGGAAAAACCAATAGATGCCGGTGATCGTATTATCATGGCCGGTGGACGTGTCGGTAAAGATGGTATTCACGGGGCAACATTTTCATCTATAGAAATCAATGAAAATTCTCCGATGTCAGCCGTGCAAATCGGTAGTCCTATTACCCAGAAAAAACTGTCGGATTTTATGCAAGTAGCAGTTCGTCAGGGATTGATTAAAACAAGTACGGACAATGGTGCCGGTGGTTTGTCATCATCTATTGGTGAGTTGGCAGAAACAACCGATGGCGCTGTAGTCAATCTTGAAAAAGTACCTTTAAAATACGCCGGTTTAAAACCCTGGGAGATTTTTGTTTCTGAATCTCAGGAGCGTATGACTATTGTTGTAGAACCGGAACAGTTAGAAGAGTTCCTCGCTTTGGCAGCGCATTACGAGGTTGAAGCTACAGATATAGGTTACTTTACTAATTCAGGTTACCTGGATGTGCGTTTTAAAGACGAAACCATTAATTATCTGGATTTAGATTTCTTACACAATGGTGTGCCGCAAAAGCAAATGATAGCTGAGTGGGCAAAGCCTGATTTTAAGGAACCCCATTTAAAAGATATAGACTTTAACCGGGCGGCATTGACATTGATGAATGATCTCAATGTCTGTTCGCGGGAAAATGTCATCAGAAAATACGACCATGAGGTCAAAGGTAAAACCATCATCAAACCATTGATGGGAAGCGAAGGTGTTCAACCGCAGGATGCCGGCGTGATGCGAGTCAGTCACGAAACATTTGAAGGTATTGCCGTTTCCAATGGTATTGCCCCAAAATTTGGCGATATTGATGCTTATGAGATGTCTTGTGGGGCATTTGATGAGGCTATCAGACAGATTATTGCCGTTGGCGGTCAATTGCCCAATACCAAACCCGGCGATGATATTTTTTGGACGGTCAATGACAATTTCTGCGTGCCGGATTCAGAATACCATCCTGAAAAAAATCCTGATGGTAAAGAAAAACTTGCCAAATTGGTGCAGATGTGTGAAGGTCTCTATGATATGGCGACTTTCTATGATATCCCCATGACATCCGGTAAAGACAGTATGAAAAACGACTTTAAAGCAGAAGGCGTTAAGATTTCTGTCCCACCGACAATTTTGTATTCGATGGTGTCAAAAATAAAGGATGTTCGTAAAACCCTGACGTCTAATTTTAAAACCAAAGGTCATCTCGTTTATCAAGTAGGTCATACCTATGATGAGTTGGGTGGCTCTACTTTTTATAAGTTATACAACGAATTGGGTGCCAATGTGCCCAAAGTCAGAAAGGAAGCGGCCAAAGCCCTTTACCTTAAAATGATGAAAGCTCATGAAGACGGTTTACTGGTTTCGGCACATGACTTGTCAGACGGTGGACTTGTCGTGGCATTAGGCGAATGTTTACTCGGAACGTCATTTGGTTTGTCCGCAGATGTTACAAACTTAGGTGACCTGTCATCACAAGCCAAGCTATTTGCCGAGAGCCATTCACGGTTTGTAGTGAGTATTAGTCCTGAAAACAAAACGCCATTTGAAAGCTTGATGGGGGATAGTGTTCATTATCTCGGTAGCGTTGATGAAACAAAAACATTAGAAATAACAAACCATCAAGCCCGATTGGTTGAAGTGTCGGTTGAGGCACTGGCAGAACAATGGCAAAACGGATTGGTTTAAAACAGTATAAACATGGTTAAAGCGTTAATTATTACAGGATTTGGGATTAATTGTGAGGTAGAAATGGGTGCGGTATATGAACATGCCGGCGCAGAGTCTACAATCGTACATTTCAATGATATTCTCAATGGCAAATACCTGTTAAAAGACTTTGATATATTAAACTTTCCCGGTGGTTTCTCCTTTGGTGATGATATTGCCTCGGGTAAGGTTATGTCCAATAAAATCAAATATAAAAGAATGTCTAACGGGCATACCTTTATCGAAGAAATCGATCAATTTCTCAAAGACGGTAAATACATCATGGGAATCTGTAATGGTTTTCAGATGTTGGTTCAGTTGGGTCTGCTGCCAAATATCAAGCAGGATTACACCCCTGAGGTATCGTTAGAAAAAAATAATTCGGGAAAATATGAAGACCGATGGGTGCATTGTAAAGTCAATCCTAAGGTTAATTCACCGTTTTTGACCGGTTTGGATCTGATAGATTTACCGGTAAGACATGGCGAAGGTAAGCTGAAAATCAAAGATGATGCGACCCAAAAAGCCATAGTTGAACAAGGCTTGGTTGCCCTGCAATATGTTGATAAAAACGGGCAAGTCACAGATGAGTATCCGCTCAATCCCAATGGCGCTGATTTGAGTATCGCCGGATTGGTTAATCCTTCCGGACAGGTTTTCGGATTGATGCCGCATCCCGAAGCTTTTATGACATGTTACCATCATCCCGATTGGACGAATATACAGGCTCAAGGCAAGACACTGGAAAGAGAACAAACAGGTCAGGTGATTTTTGACAATATCGTCAATCATATCAAAAAGAACAAAGGTTAAGGTGACAACCATAGAATGGATTAATGATATATACCATCAGTTTCAAATGCTGAGGTGTAGAAAATATTAAACATTTGATCGTAACCAGACATACATAAACAAAGACCAATTAAATCACAAACAACACATAAAATGTCCATCAAAAAAGCTCTTTTAAGCGTTTCAGACAAAACAGGTATAGTAGCCTTAGCACAACAACTGAAACAGTATGATATAGAAATCATTTCCACCGGTGGCACGCAAAAAGTTTTGCAGGAAGCCGGCATTGAGACCACTGATATTTCACAAGTGACCAAAAACCCCGAAGCCTTTGGCGGAAGGATGAAAACCATTTCGTTTCAGATAGAGTCAGCGCTGTTGTTTGACAGAGCTAAAGATGCTCAGGAAGCCGCTCAGTTACATATAGAACCTATTGATCTGGTGGTTTGCAACCTGTATCCTTTTGAAAAAGTGCTCAAAGAAGGTGCGGATTTTGATACACTTATTGAAAATATAGACATAGGTGGTCCTACCATGGTCAGGGCAGCGGCTAAAAACTTTAAGTACGTGACGGTATTGACCAATCCTGAAGATTATGAGGCTTTTTCACAAGAATTAGCCCAACACAAAGGCAATACGAGTTTGGAATTCCGTCAACATTTGATGGCCAAAGCTTTCAATCATACGGCAGACTACGATGCCTTGATTGCACAAACCATGGATAAAGCTTTGGGCAAGCATTCGTTGAGGTTGAGTTTTGTAGAAGGTAAGCCTTTACGTTATGGAGAAAATTCACACCAGTCAGCGCTGTTTTACAAACAAAAAGGCGTAGCAAATACTTTCCATGATATGGAAATATTACACGGTAAAGCGCTCTCATACAATAATATTTTAGATATTTCCGGAGCGGTCAATGCCGTCAGGGAATTGTCCAATCAGGCTTGTGCGGTGGTCAAACATTCCAATCCTTGTGGTTTAGCACAATCTGACAACCAACGCAAGGCACTTGAATTGGCATGGCAGGGAGACCCCGTGTCTGCCTTTGGTTCTATCATTGCATTTAATCAAAAATTGACTCTGGAGACGGTTCAGTTTTTCAATTTAGACCATGAAAAAGTCAGTCAACGTAAATTTATTGAAGTTGTCATTGCCCCTGATTATGATGAGGCAGCTTTGGCGTACTTACAACATCATAAAGCCTTGAGGGTTTTAAAATACGATGCCTCTAAAACACCTATGCAACAAGACTTACGTTATATTCATGGCTCATTGTTAAGTCAGGATTACGACACCCAATTGTTCGACAAAATGGACTGTGTGACTCAGGCTGACCTTAACCTCAGTCAATATCAATCATTAGTTGAATTTGGTTTGAAAGCCATAAAAAATATTAAGTCAAACGCCATTGTGGTTGTAGGCCAAAAAGCTAATGATGTCTATTTGATGGGCATGGGAGCAGGACAGCCAAACCGTTTGATAGCCTCAGAATTAGCCCTGCAAAAAGCCACAGACTTTATCACAGCTGATCATGGTCAGGGGGTTAACGTTGCCGAAAAGCTCGGTGAGGCTTTATTAATTTCAGATGCGTTCTTCCCATTTCCTGACAATGTAGAATTGGCACACGAAAGAGGTATTAAAACCATTGTACAACCCGGGGGATCCATACGTGACAAAGCCGTCATTGATAAAGCCAATGAGCTCGGTGTCAATATGATTTTTACCGGTTTAAGACACTTTAAACATTAATAAATAGTTCAATATTTCATTTTACATAAACGTAGAATCTCAAATTCTAAATCTCAAACTTCAAACCCTAATTATGAACACTTTGTATCACTTTGAAAGTCCCCAACTCAAGAAAATCCATGCCGGAAAAGTACGTGATAGTATCGCGGTAGATGACAAAAGCCGTTTGATTGTCGTGACTGACCGTATTTCTGCCTTTAATAAAAACCTTCAAAACGCTATTCCTTACAAAGGAGCCGTTTTGAATAGTTTGACCAATTTTTGGTTTAATGCCACAGAAGGCATTATAGAAAACCATTTAATTGAGCAGGTTGACGACAATATCAGTTTGGTCAAAGAGTGTGAGCCGATACGTGTAGAAATGATTGTACGCGGGTATTTGACCGGTTCCATGTGGCGTGGCTATGAAAAAGGTCAAAGAGAATTTAGTGGTGTCAAAGTAGAAGATGGTTTGACGTTTAACCAACAGTTTCCATCACCTATTTTAACCCCTACGACTAAAGATAAATATGATACAGAAATCACAGAAGCTGAAATTATTAAGCGTGGATTAGTCGATGAAAAGACTTATCAGGTGATGAAGCAAAAAGCTTTGGAACTTTTTGATTTTGGTTCAAAATATTTGGCAGAACGCGGTATTGTATTGGTGGATACCAAATACGAATTTGGTTTCTATGAGGGTAAACTCATCCTGATGGATGAAATCCACACACCGGATTCATCCCGTTTCTGGAATAAAGCAGACTATGATGCCAATCCTGAAAAAGCAGAACAAATAGATAAAGAATTTGTCCGCCAATGGATGTTGGCCAATAAGATAAAAGGTGAAATTCCTTCTTTATTGTCAGATGATGTGGTCGAAGAAACCTCTAAACGCTACCGGGATATTTATAAAATCATTACTGGTGAAACCTTTAAAACCTCAACAATTGATGTTCAGGCAAGAATGTATTACAACTTGCGTAACAAAGGCTATATCAAATCAGGGTTTGTAGGGTTGATTATGGGATCAAAATCTGATGTGCCTCATGCTGAAAAGATTATAGAATATTTGAAAAAATACGATGTGACCACCCAAATGCGTGCGATTTCAGCCCATAAAAACGGGGAGCGTCTGGTTGAGGTAGCAGAGGTTTATAACAACAGTGTCGAACCGGTTGTTGTCATAGCTATTGCAGGTCGTTCCAACGGTCTTGGTGGAGCATTGGCAGCCAATTTAAGTGTACCCGTCATTAACTGTCCTCCATTTACGGATAAATCAGATATTATGCTGAATATCAATTCGTCCTTGATTATGCCGTCCAAAACACCGGCGGTTACGGTAGTACACCCGGACAATGCCGCTTATGCAGCGATAAGAGCTCTTAATGTACCATCGTTAAAAGCACAGGTTACAGAGGAAATAGCCAAAATGAAACAAGGTTTGATTGATGATGATAATTCAATTAAATAATTAGTCTCTGCAAGAAAACATCAAAGGTTACGTGACTATTAAAAAGCAATAAAAATATACACATGAAAATAGCAATCATAGGTAGTGGCGGGCGTGAACATGCACTCGCCTGGGCTTTTGCTAAAACCGAAGGTTGGGAAAATGTTTTTACACTGCCCGGTAATGGTGGTATTCCCAATGCACATGCTGTTGATACGTCTGATTTTAAAGCTGTCGAAAGTTTTTGTCATTCTAATGGTATTGATTTTATATTCGTCGGTCCCGAGCAACCGCTTGCGGAAGGGATTGTAGATTATTTCAGAGCCACTACTATAAAGATACTCGGGCCGGACAAAGTAACGGCACAATTGGAAGCGTCCAAAATTTTTGCTAAGCAATTTATGCAGAAACACGGGGTTTCCACGGCCAAATATGAAAAGTTTGCCAGCGTTGATAAGGCTTTAGCGTATGGCTTGGAACTCAAAGGCAATTGTGTGATAAAATACGATGGGCTGGCTGCCGGTAAGGGCGTGTTTGTTTGTGATAGTGAAGCGGTGTTTAAAGACGCTATGAAGGAGGTAGCGCAGACCTACGGTCAGCAAGCACCTTTGATTATCGAACAACGTTTGGTCGGTGATGAGGTGTCAGTCATTGGTTTTACCGATGGTAAATCGATGAAACTTTTCCAGCCGTCACAAGACCATAAGCAACTCCTGGAAGGGGATCAAGGTCCGAATACAGGAGGTATGGGGGCTTACACGCCGGTAGAGGGGGTAAGTGAGCATTTGTTGCAAAAGGTTGATGATATGATTGTTCAGCCAACGCTTAAAGGTATCCGGGCAGAAGGTATGGATTACAGAGGTGTGATTTACTTTGGGATAATGGTTGAAGCAGGCGTCCCATACCTGTTGGAATACAATGTGCGTTTTGGCGATCCTGAAACCGAAGTTTTGTTGCCGTCTCTTAAAACCCCTTTAAAAGATGTGGCTTTGGCGTGCGTAGAAAAGCGTTTGTCTGAGGTTGATATGGTTTTTCATAAGGGTTATTTTGCAGACGTTGTGCTGGTATCAGGTGGTTATCCTAAACAATACGACAAAGGTTATGAGATTACCGGTTTAAATCAATTGCCTGATGATATTACCGTTTTTCATGCCGGAACAGCCTTGGCTAATGATAAAATAGTAACCAATGGCGGGCGTGTATTAAATGTTGTAGCCCGTGGTGAAACTTTACAAAAAGCATTGGATAAAGTTTATCACAATATTCAATTGATCAACTTTGACAAGCAGTTTTACAGAAAAGATATTGGTCAGAGAGAAAACAAGAACCTTAGATAAATTGACAACAATGACCATCAAGCATGTTCTATTCGTTATTATACTATTGGTCGGTTTTGAGCTGTCTGCACAGGATCAAAAAAAGAGTACTTTAAATAGTTTTCCGAAAATTGAATTGGGAATCCGTGGTTTGGATATTGCTTATGAGCATGTGCTCAGTCCGGTGTTGCTCGTAGAACCTTATATGAGTTTTGGAAAAGAATACCAAATAGGCATCACCAGTCAAAGGGGATTTGTGTTTGATTTAGGAGACGATTATTTAACTTTAGGTTCGCATCTGAAATTGTATTACAGTCTGAATAAAAGACTGTCAAAAGAAAAAAACATGGCTCACAACGCCGGTAATTTTCTAGGGGCAAAGATGGAATATATTTATCTTTTTTTAGATGATGAAGATGGTGATAATTTTATCAACACAAGTTTATACTGGGGAATTCAAAGACCTCTACGCGATCAATATTTATGGGGATTTTATTTAGGTTTGGGAAATTATTATAATTTTGACACTTCCACATTTTCAGATGTAAGTTTTATAGCCAATATTAAAATTGGTTTAAGTTTATAAAGCAGTTTAAGTTGAAAAAAATTATCATTTTTATATCAGGACGCGGATCCAATATGAAGGCTATTCTGGAGGCTGTTGACCATGGTGTGCTTCAAAATAAAGCAAAAGTTCAAGCCGTATTTTCCAATAATCCGGAAGCCGCAGGTCTTGTAACTGCAGAGAAAAGAGACATTAAAACGCATGTTATTGCTTCCCAGGGTAAAAAACGCGAGGATTATGACAGAGCACTTATGGCATGGCTGGAAACACAAGACTTTGATTATATCGTTCTGGCGGGTTATATGCGTATCATCAGTCCGTTTTTGGTAAAAGCCTATCGAGGTAGA
>PDWJ01002353.1_pt1 | contig 20381 bp, 28 predicted proteins | sample 1430881 | NCBI WGS metagenome assembly PDWJ01 (sample SAMN01162460, study PRJNA174530) | Oral metagenome, whole genome shotgun sequencing project. | biome: Marine environment; feature: Marine mammal; material: Swab sample of the gingival sulcus; isolation source: swab sample of gingival sulcus... | reverse complement strand
CAAAAAAAATAACACAATCCCATGTTAAACAAACTTGTTCTTTTGAATATATTTATTCATGCAAATATTGGACTGAAAAATAAATATAAATGGTATAATAAATAACGTGGAAAAAAAACAGCAAAAAAAAGGCTGCATCTTTTAAAAGATGCAGCCTGAAACAATAGTATTAACTATTCTCTGAAACCCAAATCAATGAATTTCAGTAGCTTTTATATTACTTACTTCTTTAAATATTTCAGAGTTCGCGACTTTAAAATTTTCTAAATCAAGAAAAGTGATCCCCAAAATATTTAAAATTTTTTTTATAGTCGAAAAATAAGCGTCTCTATTTTTTTCTATATTTATTATTGTCGAAGTAGATATACCCGTCTTTTCTGACAAATCCTCTTGCGTCCACCCCCGCTGTTCCCTTACTTTCTTTATAATATCTCCCAATTCTTCATTTTGATGAATTTTAAGATCACGAGTCTTCTTTCTCAACAACTCTTTAAAACTATTAAGAGAATCTATATCAATAATCAGAAAACCAAAAATGTCAAGCAGTTTTGAAAATGTATCAAAAGAGCATTCTATTGTTCCGGCTTCTAAACTTTCGTAAGTCCTTCGCGCATAAGCTATTTTTTTAGCTAATTCCGAAGGGCTTAGTTTAAGCCTTTTCCTGTTGTCCCTTATCCATTTTCTTAATTCCACGCTTCTTTCGCTTATTTTCAATAATCTATAAAAATTTGGTAAAAAGGTTAAGCATTTTTGAAAAACGCCAACCTTCTTACCCTAATTCCAATATGGTGCGGTTGTGAGCTTTTAAAAATTTTTAAATCTTAGAAAGCGTTATAAATTTCAATTCCACAGTTGGTGCGGTCTGGAGCATTTTTGCTCGCTTCAATCAAAATTCAAAAGTAATAAAATTATTTTATTCTTGAAAAAAAAGAATGCTTACTTAATATTTTAGCGTTTTCTTTTTTATCTATTTTTATATACGAAAAAAAGGCTTTTTCTGTTTTATGTCCCGTCAGTAACATTATTCTTGCAACCGGAATACCTGCTAAATAGGCATTTGTGGCAAAAGTTCGTCGTGCTGTGTGCGAAGAAACAAGTTCATATTTTTCATAAAATTTTCGCTCAAATTTTAAACCTGCAAAACGCTCAATTAGCACTTTTTTATTTATTTTCGCAATTTTGCAAACATTTTTTATTATTTTGTTATAGTTTTGAATTGTAGAAAAATCAGGCATTTTATTGTTATTTCGCTTCAATAATTCAACAATAAGACAATGTAAAGGCACAATCACCGGCGTTTTGGTTTTCGTTGTCGTTACTTTTATATAGTCTTTACTTAATTTCATACCTGAAACAACCCTTAAATCGCTGTATCTCAAACCGCAACAACAATTAAAAACAAACCACTCTCTTACTTTATTTTGAGCATCTGTTAAATTTTTTAATCTAAACAACTCATAAACTTCCTGTGTACTTAACGCAATACCTTCATAATCATCGCCGGGCATTTCAACATCGAAACAAGAGCTATCAATCTTATACCCCACAATCGAAGCTCTTTTCACATACTCTTTTAATTTATAGCCGAAACTTCTTATTGTACTTGAACGATAAGGTTTTAAAGTTTTTAAGAAATGTAAATAATTCTCTAAAACAACATCTGAAAAACTATCAGTGTACAGATGTTTATTTATGTAATTTTCGTATAACTCTATCTTATTCGCGTTATTGAGCATTTTTTGTCTAAATTTTTTACTTTTTTTAGATTTACTCTCTAATTCACGAATAAAATCAACTAATCGCATGTTTTTCACTACCTCAATTTTTTTTGTGTAAAAAAATCAAATAAATCGTAGAAAATAATTGCGATACTTGATGTTTTTATTTGCAATAATTTCATTATTAGATATTTAATGTTTAATTATTTTGTATTATGTATAATTCTATAATAAACATGAATCATGAAATAAACTCCTTTCATATTCTAAATCTACATCTCTCAAAGGTTTTAAATGCTTGCTTAAATAAGCTTTACTCTTCAAATTTGGATAATTTCTAATAGCATCATCAAACTTACATGCTTCTTCAAATTCATCAGGAAATAGTTTTTTAAAACGTCTCCAATAGCCATCTGAATGAAATGGACAAATTAGGCAGGAAGATTTTATTGGCTCTGGAAATTCTGTTTTTTCGTACCAACTTTTTATCGTAACTAAATCCTGCATCAGTCAATCCTTTGTGGAAACCGCCAATCCCGCTAAACAGGTCAAGTAAAATCATACTTCTTAATTTTGTTGTTTTAGTGTTAATTCCTTTTTTGCTACCGACATCAATGTCGGTAACAAATTATAACTTAATGCTTTTCAGTTTGTTGCCTTGTGTTAAAATAGTTGTTTCATTCCGCGATACTTTTTAGACAACAATGTCTGTTTTCTGTTTTTCGCGTGGTGTGCAGCGTCGTAAACTAAGTTGCCAATTCTTAAATTTTTTGCTTCTAATTGTTTCATAATATTCTTCCGTGTTTAATTACAAAATATGTTTTCTTCTGTCATTTTCAACAAGTCTTTTAATCCAATACGGCGTAATTTCTCTGTAATCCTCCTTTTTAGTTCCGGATTTGGTCATTTCAAACCATTGTTTTTTTAGGGAGAGTCGTAAGATTTTCATTTTCAGTTACGTATATAGTTAAACAAAAATTCAATCACGTCTTCACTTTGGTCTTTTAGTAAAGATTTTGACAAATCCCAATTTGCCCAGTTTGTACAAAAACCGCGATACATTGCTGGCGAAGTTTTGCGTATGCCTATTCCTAAATATCCGTTTATGTTTTTATCAAACACTATTGCAGTGTTAGAATCGTTTATTATCTTTTTTATTAACCATTCAAGTACGTCATTAAGAAGCGGTTCTTTGCCAATATTTTTTTGAATATCTCTTTCAAATGTAACTTCAATTGTAAATTGATCGCAATTAGAAAAATAGGCTGTTTCATAAGTATCACTTTCTTTGAGATACAATTCCTTAACTTTAAATATCTCTCTAACATCTTTAAAATGATGTGATTGTATCAAACAACCTTTTTCTAATTTCATTAATCGCGGCAACTTTTTTCTAATATCTGCCGTTACGGCTTGTAATTTTTCTTCGCGTGTCATGTTTTTTTTCTTAATGTTTAAAATTACTTTTACAATTTGAAAAAACATAAGAGCGAGCAACTTAGCTCGCTCTTGTACCCGTCTTTTCGAGTTGTCGAATTTTTGTTTTACGCTCTTTTGAAGTATTTCTTACTTCGCAAATCCTCAAGCGTTCGGCGACACCCATTTCTAACGCTTCCTGTCGAGTTCATTCCTGCGTTCTGGGATTGTTATTCAATAATTCGGGATTGTCGTATATGTTTCCGATAACTTCTATCGTATCTGCGTTTTTGTCATTTTCAATAACGTCTTCTATAATGTCGCCGCAGTAATCATATCCAGTGTCTTCATCAGTCATCACTGCGCAAAACTTTCCGGAACGAAAATCTATATGCCCAATTTCGTCAAAACGCTTTACAATATCCCCCTCATAAATCGCTTTCCCGTTTTTGTCTTTTAAGCCCGTGAATTGACCTAAAGTTTCTGCGTTTACTACGATCGAATCTCCGCCGTTGTTCTCTATGATTGCAACACCTCTCGAAGTGTTAGACAAATCTCCAGAAATCCATTTCCCTGTGTTAATTTTTTTCCCTCTAAATTTTATTTCTCTCATAATATGATGTTTAAACGTTTATTAAGTTTGTTAAAACTTTGATGTTTCCGAAATAAGACATTGTTCTTTGAGAGTCTTCTTTGCTGTAAAAAATTTCGATAAAATCACAACCTTTTGTTAAACCTACCATAAACAGTTTATATATTTGAAAAGGGTGAAAATTTAAGCCTTCGATATTTATAAAATAAGTTTTATCACGACCACTTCTTTTACTATCGAGTTTTACGCGTGCAAAATTTGATTTTAATACGACCTCTCCTTCCCCGTTGCAAATTGGGCAATCTCCTTCTATATCATGTATTTCGCCTTTTTTATCTTCGTATTCAAATGTAACCTCTCCACTTCCTTTACACTCTTCACATCCAATTGAAACTTTATCAATGACAATACGCGCTTTTGAAATTTCTTTTGCCAAATCGGAAATTTTAACCTTTATGCTTTTTCTTTTTTTTGATTCAAATTCACTTATAATTCTTTGAGCATCAGGATATTTAGGGTTTGTTGAATATTTCAAACATAGCTCATTTTCAGGAATCATAATTATAGAATATAGATCCAGAGCTGTTACAATTCCATTTTTCAGGTTCGGGAACATTATTTCGGTTCGGTACCTGTCTTTGATTCCGGTTGTGTATAAGTTCAGTAAAAAATCATTAATTTCTTTCATTGTTTCTTATTTGTTTTATTGTTAATACTATATTAAACCAAATCCGCTTTTTTTACCCAAAATTGCTTTTTGCCGACTTTCTTGTACTTCTCAAAATCACTGAAAGACACACGATTATTGTGTATTTCATTACAAATATCGCTATGAGAATACAGCTTTATCCGTTTATCGAATTTGATAATATCCGAAATGTTCAATTCTTTGTACTGAAACGAATCAATAATATGATTTACAGCATCTTTGATCCTTTCGTCAGTAAAGCCGTTTGCGATCAAACGCTCTGCTAAAACATTAAAAAATTCAACACTCTGTTTCGGAAATGCAATCTGTAATTTTTTTAAATTTTTCGCAATTCCTACATCTGAAAGATTATCAGCAACATACAAGCTTACTGATTTTGTTCCGTCAGATTCCGTTCTCATCAATGCCCCTTTGGATTCCTTGCTTGATGCTTTCTGCAAGTTCTGAATCTGTGAAGCTTTCTTTCTGATAATTTGCTTTACTGCTTCCATAATTTCTTGAATTTAAAGGTTTTATTCTTTCAAACCATTTTTTCAATCTGTATTCAATCGAAAAACTTTTCTCTTTTTCAAAGCGCATTTTTTTGTCGCTGTCCCCGTGCTCGGCGTAGTATTCCCAAAAACGCCTTAGTTCGTCAAATTCACCCGCATATTTCGTGTTTTTTGCCTTTTCCCAGATTTTTTGCTTGAAATCCATCTTGCGCTGTTCTATCGTAAGACTCTCATTTTCTTTTTTTTGCGCAACTTTTTTTCTTTTTTTTTCTTCAAAATCAAAAAAAAATTCAGAATTCGGCTCATGTGAGTGGGCGAATTCATTCGCCATTTTCCCCTCTCTCTTTCTTTCTTCTTCTTTATTCTCTTTATTCTCTTTATTTAGTTTGTTCCGCCACTGTTCCATCGGTGTTCCGCCACTGTTCCGTTTGTCGTGTTCATCGGTGTTCCGCAAGGGGTTGTAATATTCATATTTACAGAGTTTTAAGACACTCTCCCCCTGTTCTGTTCGGTGTTCCACTTGCCCGTTTTTTTTACATTTATCAATAAATCGTTTAGTTTTTCCGAGACCCCATTTCCAACGTTCTGATAAGAATCGCAAGCTGGCGTGTATTTCGCCTCGTTTGATAGTTATCATTCTTCCGTTTAAAAGTATTCTACTTTCTGGTGTTGCTTCAAATCGTGCCATTTGAATTAAATCAAGCCACGCTTCTGCCAAACTATAAGTCCGTTTCTGATTCCAGTAAATGTCTTTAAAAAACGTTCTACTCAACCGTATGTATCCGTGATTCTCCGACTTCATCAACTAAAAAGAAGAAGTTTGAATATAATTTTGAAGTTCTTTTAAAAAATCGCACAACGCCGCTTTATGCCATAAAACCGCAGTTCGGCATTCTCTGTCGTCAGCTGCTTCACTTTGCAAGAAGCATTCTAACATGATGTCAAGCGTGCCGGAGAAGCTCTCCGGAGTGTCTAAATCTATGATTTTGTTGAGAAGAGAAACAGATTTCGTTCTGTTGCACGTACAAAAAGCTAAGCTATCTTGCTTACTATTTGTATCTTTGTTCTTGGGCTTCATTGTTTTAATAAACTAAAATTGATTGAACAAAAGAAGAGCTAACGCCCTCCTTGTTCGCCCAAGAACAGAAATTACTAAGAAAAAAATCTAAGCAATTAAAACCGGAGTTCGATAGCTCTCTATATTTTTTCAGCTTACGCTGAAGGTAAGTCATAAAAAATAACTTAAACTTTTTTCTTATAAGTATTCTGTCTTGGGCGACTGAACACTGCAAATATAAGAAAATGTTTGTATCTAACAAAACTTTCATAGCTAAAATTTTAATAAATTTTTAAATTCGTTTAACTCTCTGATTTCTGATATGTTAGTATCAATTCTTTTTTGACAAAGACTTTCAATTAAATTTTCAATCGTTTTAATTCTTTTTTTCAAGCGTTTATTTTCCTCTAATTCAGCATTTTGCTGATAAAAATCAACCAAATAGTAAATCAAGTTTTCAAGAGAATCTATCTCTAATTTTATTTTGAGCGTAGCGAGTTGTTTAAAAAGCGAATAATTGTCGATAACAATTTTTTCAAAATCAGTTTCATAAAACTTTTTATTCCTGACTTGTATGCCTACGTCCTTGCATTTCACAACCACCTCTTCGCCGTTTTCTCTTTTTTTGTACTTTTCTATTTCGTCTCCGGTAGCATAGCGCGAAGCACCTGTTCTGTACTTTCTTAGTTCGTCGTCGTTTAGTTTCTCTACGTCGAATATTACAGCGTATTGATAATGTATGTATATACCTTTGTTGTTAAAAATCATCGTCGATAAATTTAAAGACTACGAAACAAAATTTTTCTTTCTGCCAGTCAATCCGTTTCCACTCTTGTTTTAGTATTTTAATCGCCTGTATCCTGTCGAATCCGGTAGCGATATACGCCATCGTGTCCGTTATTTCAGAAGCTAAAAAGTGCCTTGATACAGAAATTATCCTTGCCGTTCCGCGAGGCAATTCCTCTTGAAAAATTCTGAACTCCTCTCCTACCCTCAAATTTTTATTTACAGAAATAGTTGCGAATGCTTTACAATTTAATTTGTTGTTCAAATTCCTTGAAAAAGTCATTCGTTCTACCTCATTTTTTTCTTTTGTATAGATAACACCCTTTTGCATTTGTTTTAATTTCTCTTTCCTAAGCTCCTGATTAACCAGTTTGTTACGAAAAAATTAATTTGAGTTGTCTATTGCTATGACTGTATTGATTAAAGCCTTTACAGTCGATTCTGAATAAGATGTTTGCGATTCAGCGATTAGTGCTTTTGCGAGCTTGTTTATTCCTTCGCTGATTTCATCGCCGTAGCAATCTTTTATTTTCTTTTTCGTAAGCGGGAAACCAAACCAGGCGTGCAAAATATTTATCATATTTACCTTTTCCTCGATACGATAATCGCCGACGATGTGATATTTTTTCACGACTTCCTTTGTTTCTTCGCTTAAATTTTCGTGCAATTCCGCATTCTCTTGCTGATTTTCATCTTGCCTAAGCTCCTGATTAACCAGCGTGTTATTACTTTCTGAAATTTGCTCATCAGGTTCTGGAAAAGCTTCTATTTTGTAGTTTTCATTCACGTAATCCTGAAGAATCGCCAAACTTTCTTTTGCAGTTTCGTTTTCCTCAATTTTTACGTCAAATTCATTCACAAAATAAATCAGTCCTGAATAAACGCCCTCAATTACAAGAGGCAAATCGTACCGAATCGGCTCAATGTATTTCTGAAAATTGTCTTCTGTTAGCTTTATCATGTCTTTAATATTTTTAAAATTATCTTGCTATTTTTAGCGTAACTTTCTGATTAACCAGCAAATTAGCTCTTGCGTTTTTGTTTTTTTGTTCCTGTTCCCACTGCCAGATTTTCAGACTTTTTTCTTTATCAGCTTCATTTCTGCTGTCTGTATTGTCTTTTTTTTTTCGGGAAGTTGTACTTGCAAAGCCGGAAAGCTTGCTTCGTGAAATTGTCTATATTCTTCGTCAGCAAAATGCTGAATAACATAAATTACAGTGTATGCTACAAAAACATATATAAGAATAATAATCGCTAAGTTCAAGTGTCGTTTGCTTGTTTGCGAAAGATTTTTTTGAGTTTCGTCAAATTTGTTTTCGTACTTTTCAGCAAGTACGATAAGCCTGTTTTCTTTCGCTTCAACAAGTTTATTTTTTTCTTTTTGTATTGTTTCTCTTGCTTTATTGTTTGTTTGAATATCAACGTAAAATTTCAAGCCTTGTCGCTTCTTTTCAAGTAATAGGATTCTATTGTTTAAGCTGTCGATTTGTGTGTTGTATGTTCGCGCTATATGTAAACTGTCGCGCGAGAATTGCTCTTTCAAGTTCACGACTTTCACGTCTGTTTTAACCGCAAAACTCTCAAATCCATAAGTCGTAGGGAAGTAAACCAGACCGTAAAAGCTTGAAAGAATCAGAAATGGGATTGCGTATTTGTATCTTTTTTGAAAAATTTTGATAGTTGCATATTTGTATGCAAAAACAAAAGTAACTTCCAAACCGGCAGCAAAAACAATTCCTATTAGCCACGTGAGGAGGGAGGGCATCGAGTCTGCAAGATAGAGATGTATGCCGTAGGCGCAGCCTATGAAGCTGACAATGTTGCCAATGATGGCGAAAAAATAAAACACGTAACGCGATTTATACCACATTTCGATATTTGTAGCATTCATCGAAATGTTGTTTTTTTTTGCAAATTTTATTTGTTTTTTGCTAAAAATGTCTTTATATAATTCATCTAAGTCTCTCATTGTCTTTTTGTTTTTGTCTTTTTTTAAAAGAAAAGACTGATTATTAAAATAATAACTAATGCACCACCAAAGATTTTTTTAATCAGCCCTGTTAATTCTTTCTCGAAATGCTTGCGACAAAGGTATTTGCCAAATCCTGTCCAATATGCTTCTTCCGATTCGCAACCTTCGTATTCGCATTTTCCTTTTACCTTTTCGGGTATTGTATTCTTCTTCATAATTAATTTATTATTTGAGGTAATTTATCTTCAAAAAATCTAAAATAAGGCGTTAATAATTCTTGTATTTTTTTCAATTCATCAACAAGAATTTTGTTTTTTTCAATCTCTTCGCTTATAGCATAAAAAAATTCATGACTCATGATCGAGGTGTAAAACTCAAAATCTTTTGCCGGAATTTTTTCAGGATTTGCGCAGTAGCTTCGTGCTAAAATGAGCGATCGCTTCGGCTGTGTTCTTTCTATTACATTTATGTGTATCTCTTTTTTTTTGCCTCTCGACATTATCATCTGATACGCTTTTTTAAGGATTGCTTGAAACTCCTCTCTCTTTTCTAAAACTTTAAAAGTTTTGTCAAAAACTTTTATTTCACTCTGTTTTTCACTATGTTTGTTCATTTCAAAAAAAATTTACGGTTAAACAAAAATCACTCTTTGTTATTATATGTACAAAGATAATTCACATCTTTTGATAATGCAAGAAAAAAATACACAATTTGTTATATTTTTTATAAATCGCTTAAAATCAGCACTAAAAATCAAAACAGACACAGAACTTGCTGACTATCTTGGTGTTAAGCAAAGCACGATAAGTATGTGGAGGAAGCGAGATTCTGTCGATATTCGTTTAATAATCACAAAATGTGAAAACATTAGTATTGACTGGCTTATTTCAGGAACGGGTAAAATGTTGAAAAATGAAACGAAAGTAGTTAATGATGTTGCAAAAAACGAAAAATGTTGCAATTGCGAAGCTTTGAAAAAAGAACTTGAAGACTATAAAGAAAAATTTTTTAATGCAAAAGAGGAATTAATTCAATGTAAAGAAAAATACTATAAAATTTATGATAAGTATCTGGCTCACAAAGAGGAAAATTTGGAACTTAAAAAAAAGATTTACGAAAACGAAAACTAACTATTCAAAAAAAACAGGGTGAAATTTTTATTTTTAAAACATTTTCGTTTAATTTACACACATATTTATTATTAATCTATATTGTTAAATCTTAAATACGAAGGAAAATGAATAGAATTTTCGTTATTTTAATAGTGTTATTGACACTTTTAACCTCCTGTTCAAAACATATTTACGTAAATTATCAAGTAAATAGTGAAAACACGGGCGAAGTAAAACTAAAACCAACGCGTTACACAAATAGTACGCTCGTAACAATCGACGACAATCTCATTGTCGATCGTAAAAATGTAAAATCCGTTACAATAAAAAACATTCCGGAAGGAAGCCACAACATAAAATACTCTGCCGCAGACCATTGGTACAAAAGTTCTCTTGATGTGGAAATAAAAGCAGATGTAAAAAAAGGCAAAAAAATAACAAAAATCGTAGAAGTTCCCCCGTATAGTACAGGCTATTGGATTTATCAAGCCGCCACTTTTTTGGGTACATGGGGTGTACTTCTACTTCTTCTTTAAATATTTCAAAGAACCTTTTCATTTAAAGCAGCCAAACAGCTGCTTTTTTTATTCCGCCTCATTTATAATTTCCTGAATAACACCGCCAACAACTTCAAAACTATTGTGTAGTTGATGAATTTCTAAGTTCGGATCAACGTGCGAAATATTACCGTCAGCGTCTAAAGAAAAGCCGTCAGCGAGCTTCAAAAATTTGAGGTAAACAGCAATGTGAGTTTCGTTCCATTTTTCACGCGGCGTTTCCTCAATCATCAGTTTGTGAGAGAGTTCAAAATATGCCTTATTAGGCATACACAACGCTTTTTCAAGAATTATGCGTATTGCAAAACCTTTTTCGTAAAACTTTTGCTCAAAACGCTCCTTTTCCTCATTCTGCAAGAGTTCTGCTTTTTTCGCTTCGCTCATTTCCAAAATTTCCGTGCAGTTTAAGAAATTAACGCCCAAGCCCTTGACAAAACCATTGAAAAGCAATCCGGTACGATACTTTTTGCTGGGTAGTAAATAAACAGGATTTTCAGGGTCTGTATAGTCAAAAACCTGCTGTGTCAATACTGCATAATCATTAAAAGAATAAGCAGAAATTTTGCTGTCCGGAACTTCCTGTTCTATAAAAGTTTTTTTGTCTATAATGTACATAATAATCTGTTTTTAAGGTTGTTCGTGATAAAGGGCAAGGATTTCGGATTGTGTTAATTCTCGGTTGTAAATTCTAAGTTTTTCCATTTTTCCGATCATTCCATAATTACGATTCAAATGCCTGTAATTGAACAAACAACCGCCGTCTGTCCATCTTGCTGTTGTATTGAATTTGAACTCAATAGGAATGTTCTTTTTCAACTTACCGTCTATATAAATTTTAAATCCTTTTGTTGATTTGTAAACTCTCTCTCCAAATACAGCAACAATATGATGCCAATTGTTTTTTGAAAATCCCTCTACCTTTATTCCGCTGAAGCTTTCACCAATACGATTTGAAGAATACACACAATACACGTTATTATTGTAATAATGAATTGTAGCCCAATTAACAGCTGCGCCATTTCCACCAAAGCAAACAAAATATCCGTAACTATTTTGCATGTTTACCCAAAAACAAACTGTTTTAACCATTTGAAATGAAAAGGGAACATGCCCAAAATCAATAAATCCTTGATAGTAAGAATTTTGTATGGAGTTCTCAGGTAAATTAAATCTACCAGACTGCCCAAATTTTAAATACATTGCATATAGAAGATTGCGATTATTACCGCTTATATCTCTTGAGTATGAAGTCCAATGGGAACCTCGGAGCGGATAATACGCTACAAGCGGGTTCGGTGTAGCGATATTAAGATCAGGCAGTCCTGTTGTATCGCTTATTTTCACGTTCCGTATTAGTCCTGTTTTTCTCATTTCTTATACAGCTTCATATTCAAAAATGAAATAACCGTAGATTAAACTACCGTTAGACGTTCCAGTTCCTATATTAACAAAAATATCAATATAATCATCGTGTCTAAGTGAATTTTTATTTTGATTTATGTTTGCGTATAAATCTGTGTCAAAGCCCGTTGCCCTTTGTGGGTGCGTAGTAAGCTCAATCGTTACATTGCGTCTCATTATACTTTCTCTGTTTTTGTGTATTGAAATAACAGGATTTATTAGAGCGTCTGCATTCGGATCTTTGCAAAAAAAGCTTGCCTTTTTTATCATGTAAGTTAAAGAGTCAGCGCCGGCACAAAGATCGTCAATGCGCAACATCATTTTATTCACAGAGTTTGCCTCGTTATCGAACAAATAATCAGCAACTTGCTCATTTATAGAATTGTAATAAAACGGAACAACGATTGTATTTGTCGAACTTGAACTTTCAATTGCTGGTTTGTTCTTAATATCGCTCCAAGAAATTTCGCAAACAACTTTGTCAAATTTTTTAGTAAATGGATTGTATTTATTTGTATAATTCATAATTTTTTAAATTGAATCAATTAAATCCAAAATGCACATACGCAGCTTATTAACCTCTGTATTTTCCTCAATATCAAAAAGTTTCTTTTTCTTGTAATCGCTGTATTTTGCTTTCATTTGTACAACAACATTCTTGTAATCATCTCCCAAAAACGTATCTAATACATCAAGTACTTTACCGATTCCATTTTCGCCTTTTTCAAGCATCTTTTTAAGTTGTTTTCTATGTATCGAAACAGAATTGTTGTAAACAGAAATTTCGTTTGAGCCGATAAAACTGTAAATTTGTTTTTCGCTTCGCCAGTATCTTAAAATAAGTTTTACGTTTTTTCTGAAACATTGTATAGTGTTGTTTTTCAGTATAATATAGTAGTCATTTTTGTTTTTTACATTTCTCATATCAGAGTTCATGTAATCAACAAATTGCCCGAAACATTTTTTATTCAAAAGCTCTACTTTTTCGCAAAGAGACTTAGAAAAAGGATAATATCGTTGCAGATCACTTGCAAAGCCAAACAGGTCCTCCAGAAAAGAATCCTTTCTCAAAATCTCAATTCCGTTATCTCTTAACTCTAAATATCTTAGATATACATTGTACTGCTTATCTCTAAAATAAGACCAAAGTGCCTGTTCTTCTGTTGTATCATTTCCTATTTTCAGCTCTTCATATAGTACATTTGTAAGTTCGTGTACTGTGCCATTTAGAACCCTCGAACGATAAAGTTTAAAATTTCGCACCATCAGGAATGTCATAATTGCCTGATTAACAAACAAAATTAAGAAAAATATATATGTAATCTGCATTCTTCTAATATACTCTTAGTTTTCCGTAAGCCCCGAAACGATTTTTTTCGTTTATTACATTTCCGTCTTCTACTCTCTGTTTTATATCACAAATGTGTTCCCACATATTTGTACCTCTGAATTGTCCGTCTTTTAATGCCTGTAAAACAACAATAAATGAAGTTCCCGGATTGTTGTCTTTTAGCTTTTGAAGATATTCAGCTTGCAACATCATAGAAGTTGCACTATCTAAAACAACAATATCAAAGTCCTTGATTATTTTTTCATCTAATTCCTGTGCGACGTAAAGATTTGAATTTCTTGCTTTTAATCTGTCGAATTTATCAAGCAGTTTTTTAGATACCTTTTCTTCTTCTGCAATATAAAGCACCTTTTTCCCTTTTTGCATTGAAAAATATTTTGCCAAACCAATGCTGTACGTGCTTTTTCCCGAACCTCCTTTGCCATAGGCAATTAGTACAAACGGCAATTCTATTTCTTCTCCAAGTACGTCGGCATACTCTCCGCTCATTTTTAAGATGTTAAACATGTTAATGCTCAAGTTTGACGAATCAAAAACACCGTTTAATCCTGACAAATTTTTGTTGCTAAGCTGATTCAAGCCTTTTTGTTTTGCAACTGTATGCTCTTTGCTTAATTTTCGCAACTCGTTAATTGTCTTGTCATCAACCGTTAAGGTCATTTTTTCACGATTGATATTTTTGTTTACCTGACTTACAAGGATTCTTTGTATCTTTTTGATTGCCTGAATGTTTTCTGTCTTTTCACGATTCGGATTTGCCTGAAATTTTTTTTGTATATCAATGCAAAACTTGTAAAGAGTTTTTACAAGTCTTTGCTTGTTAGCAGAAAGTAAAAAACGTCTCACAACAGAAAGCCAGTCCGGAATGTTTTTGTATCTTTTTTTAGTTGTTGTTTTTCTTCGCGTCGTTTTTTTACCCGCAGAACTTGCCCGTTTTTTTGTTGCTCCCTTTCTTGAAGACATTGTTTTTCTTGAAGTTGTGGTATTTTTCGCAGCCGTTTTTTTACCCGCAGAACTTGCCCGTTTTTTTGTTGCTCCTTTGCTTGAAGACGTTGTTTTTTTCACAGCCGTTTTTTTTGTAGTTGGTTTTTTTTTCGGCGTATTTTTTTTTACAAAATCATTGAGTTTTGAAATAAACAAATCAATAAATTCGTCAATTTCTTTATTTTTTCCATGATGATCAAGAAGCTCTAAAAAATCGTTGTATTCATCAGATTTTAAAGCATCAGGCAGTTTATTCTGATCCAATTTCTGATATTCCTTTTTTATGTTTTTTATTGTAATCATTTTTTTAATTTTATAATATGTTTCTATATTTTTTTGTTAAATCTTCAATAATTTCAATATTTTTATTTTCGCCCTTGCCTTCAAAATCATCAGCCTTTTTGCACTATCTTCATTTCGTTTTGAAAATTTTTCTTTGTCTAATTCATATAATTTCTCAGCCTTTGCCTGTATCGTTGTTTTGTTGGTCTTAACCGTCTTGTCCTCTTTGTCTTGTTCTTCAACGTCAGAGAAATAAGTGTTATAGACATTCGGGTGTATGTTTATGCTTAAATTGTGTTTTAATCCTAAAATTGCACATAATTTTTCAACTTTTTCTTTTTCAAAAATAGCAGTCATCGCGCCCCCAACGCGCACAAAACCATCTTGTTTATTATTACACAGCTCAATTATTTCATTGTCTTTGTATATGTTCTGATAGTTTTTGTTCGTAGGCGTATATAGTTTATACAAACCTGACCATGTTTTTTCGAGTTTAATTTTTCCTGCATCAACAATTATAGAGCTACTTATGTCTAAAATGTATTTTGCAGTCTTGTCGAAGGGAACTGATACATAATTTCCTCCCGATTTCACAGGATCAAAATTATCCGGCATTAATATGCCTTTTCTTACTGATCCGTCTTTTGTTGTGAAGCTTATTAGTTTTCCTTGATACTTTGAAAAACCTTGTAAAATATTGCCTGTTACGATATAAACCGTTTTTCTTTCCGAACTTGATTTTTTACAATTTTCGTCCCAACGATCTAATACATTACTGTAAGAATATCCTCTCGATTGTCCCATTATTTCAGACAATTTTTTTGCAGATTCCCCTGAAAGGCTTAGTTCCAAATATTTAAGACTTGAGGATATTGCAAGTCTGATTTTTATAGCAGATGGAGCAAAGGGGTTTTTCTTCTTTCTGTCAATGGAATAACCCAGACAAATTGCAATCGTTGGGGCAAACATGTTAAAGTTGCGATCAAAAATCAATTCTTTCCCGATTTTGAAAAAACTTATAAAATGAGAAATTGAATTATGTGTATTTTTATTTTTAAGCTCAACATTTTCAATCGCAGTTTTTTTTGCAGAAACAATTGATTCTGTACGTGTTTCGATATAATTTTCTTTTTCGCTTTTTGTTTCTAATTTTTTGTATTTCTTTTCTTTTACAATATTTTGAATCGCCTTTTTATTTTTTTCTTCTATCTCTTGAATATGATCTGAAGCTCTTTTCTCGTAAAAATTTTTAATCTCTTCTTTTAATTCAGTCTGAATCTTTTCTGCCGTTTTTCCGTCTAAGTTTTTGTTTATAAGCACCTCTATTTCAGACTTAGAGTAAGGTTTTCGTAAATTATCGACTTCAACTTCTTCTAAATACGTACTTTCACTAAAAACGCTCTCCCCTGTTTTTCCTTGAATTACGACTTTTGTTTGTTTTGTTTCAGCATTCAACTTCAATGCTTCAACCTCTAAATCGTATTCTCCTGCTTGTTTCAGATAATCAACATAATCGTTGTATCTCTCTAAAACATCGCTGTAAAACTGTTCTTGTTCTTCTGTTTTTAAAACAGCAACTCTGCCCGCTACTTTCGAGGCTGCATTTTCAATAATCTTTATATTATCCGTTGAATCTTTGCTTTTTAAGAATAAAGGATTGTCAATTTTTTTGTTTAAATCCTCATTTTCTACAAGATACTCTGTTACGATTTTGTCGCCGTATTTATTCAAAAAGTCGTCAGTTTTCAGCATGTTTTCTGACTGTTTCTGATTTGATGTTGTATTTGCATCGAGCGACTTTAATTTTTTTTGTAACATCATCATCAAACGTCGTTCTGCCGGAATTGCAGATGAAATATAATCGTAAATTGGTTTTAAAATCTGTCCTGTACGATTTATTCTTCCTCGTTTTTGTACCTCTCTGTTTATATCCAATTCAGGCTGCAATACAATCATAACACGCTGTTTTACATCATTTTCTGGAACTTTGTCAGTTACAATTGCATGCGCGGAAGCTCCCGTAGAGCCACTTTGATTTATCATTAAACAGTCAATTTCGTTGTCGTTAAACATACGAAACGCATCGTTTGCCAAAACCTTTTTTCGGTTCATTAAAACGCCTCTGTTTGTTCCCTCGATAAGTTTAATTTCTGTTTTTCTGCCTGTTACTTCTTCTATCGAAAACCCCGCTTTGCGTACCGAATTTTTTATCACGTCGATCGGGCTAATTGTTATGCTTTCAGGCATGTCCTCTATCTTATTTACAATAGCAACATAAGCCTCTTGCGCTTGAGGTTCAAGATCTTCAAACTCGAAATACTTATGCTCACGATCACCGTTCACGTCTATTACCGTGTATTTCATTACGCTTTGCAACGCCTTTTCAACAACAACGCGATAATCAAGATTGACGGTATCGCCTGATTTTACAGCTGTACCGTCCTCTTTCTTCATGTCGTTGAAAAAACTCTCCATCGTTGAGGAAAACGCAATTATAGGCTTTTTACCCTCGCGTAATCGCTCAATAGCTTTAAGCGCAACATCTTTTGCCTTTATAGAAAAAAGCATTTGATTGACAAACTGAAAAATACGTGAAAACATCGGTTGATTATCTACTCCAGCTTTCGATGTTCCTTTTCTTGTCTCCGCTTCCTTACCCTCTGCTGCAACTTCCTTATCCATTTCTTTTACCATATTAGAAATGTAATTGCCCTGAAAATCAATAATATCCATGAGAATACCGGCAATATTATCATAGACGGCTTTATGGATAAGCTCTTTTTCTGTAAGAGTTATATAATTTACTTCTACCCCCTCAAAACTTCGCTCTCTGCGAATCATTTGCCCTTCTGCAACTAATTGCGATGATATAATTTCTTGCAAAGCTACACCACCCTTGATTACTGCCTCAATCAATTTTTCATGAGTCATATTTATATCCGAAATAGCTGTTTTCATTGCATAAATAGGCATATTATCAGGACGTTTAGCAAATGTAGCAGACAGAAAAACAACACCTTTTGACCGCCTCAAAACATTTTGCAAAAACTCTCCGGTATTCGATGTTCCACTTGCATTGTGCGATTCGTCCATGATTATGAGATTGTTTTCGGCAAGCTCATGCAAGAAATTTGGTTTTACAACTTTTTTAAGAGGTGATGAAAATTGAGAATAAGTAGAGCAAATAAAATCAAATCGGTTTGGTAGTTTTTTGCTCAATAATATTTCTTCTTGCTCATTTTTAAGTAATGCAGAGTATATTATATTTCCTTTTTTGTCTTTTATGTTTGTTCTCGCATCTCGTGAATTTACAATGAAAGGCTTTAAATCTCGACTATAAATGTCAATTAGATCGCGGTAAATATCTGTAAACAAGTTTGGTTTTTCAGAAATAAAAATCGGTTTCATTCCGTTTTTACAGCCATATCGAATCATTGCTGCTGCAACACGACCTTTCCCTATTCCTGTCTGATCTCCTACGATTAAGCCTTGTTTTCGTTCTTCAATATTGTAAATAGCCATTGCAACAGCATCAACCTGTTCTGCTGACAATGCGTTACAAAGTTCTGTTTCTGTATAATGCAGCTTTTCTGCTACATATTTATGCAAAGGTTTTCCTAATTTTTCTTGTATGATTCTAAGTGCAATATGTATTTCATAGCCCATCGAGTCCGGCACTACTGTGTCAAGTATGTTGCAAACATCAGAAGTTGGAATATACTGCATTCCTAACCCCATTACACTTTCTAAATTTCCCTCATAAAAAGCCACGACATCAGATGGTGTAAATGAATATTCTCTGTCGTCTTTCAGTGAAATTCCCAAAAGATTTTGAGGATTTGCAGGGACTCCATTTTTATTCATTTTTACTTTTAACCAGTGCGTTGCTAATCCGACTGCTATTTTTACAAATTGATCTTTTAGTGTCATGCCTTTAAAGATTCTAACAATTTAATTTTTTTTCTTATCTTTTTTATATCAAACTTTAAGCTAAATAGAACTCTATTATACAACTTGTTAAAATCATTAATAATAGTTTCTGTTTTTCTGCTTCTCAGTGGCGCAGCTCCGGAAACTTCTTTTTTTCTGCCGTCTATCAAAATCATTCGCACATCAAAAGAAGTTCCTTGACGGCTGTACAACTTATTTCCGTCAATCAAAATAACGTCTTGAACATGATAATGAGAATATAAATAATTAAAAAACAGACGATTCTTTCCCGCTTTTATCCTTCCTCTTTCGTCCCATGTTGTATGTCCTCCAATAATAATAGCAGCCCGCCCGTTATCTTTCATTGTATCCAAAGCCCTAAGAGCCATTAAATGCTCCAATGTTTTTATTTTATATCCGTCATAATCAACCGCTTCGGATAGTGTCCCGAATGGCGGATTTGTAACAACTCCCTTGAATTTTTTTAAATACCCCTTAAACGTTTTTGTTGCATTCTGACTTAAAACTTTTGCGAAATTCTGTGTTTTAAGATTTTGCAATCGAATATCGTCTATTTCATTTACAATTGTTTGATTTTCAGGCAAATCAATTGTAAGCAATCCGTTTCCCGCAGAAGGCTCAAAAAAAACAGGGCTTTTAGCTGCTTTATGTGCCTTTCCTTTCACATATGTACTTGCTAAAAAAGCAATTGGCGCAGGCGTGCTGTATTGCTGTAATAGCATAGAACGCGAAGTCCTAAATGATAAATTCGCCTGATTTTCATATAAATTAACAATTTCATTGTATGTAGCATAAGTGTCTAATTTTTTTCTTATTATCTCTCTGCAATACAAAACAATAGCAAGTTCTGTAAATTCTTTGACTTTTGTTTTGCTTTCGATTTTAAAATCCGAAAAGGCTTTTTTTTCTAACCTGATTCTTTTTTGTTTTTCTCCTTTTCGTAAAGCAGACTGAACAAAATCAACAAAAAGTTTTTCATTTTTATTTAAAACAGACATAATAAGATAAATATCTCTATTTAAATATTTTAGTTAGAATAAGAACACTCCCTGCTACAACCGCGAATTTTGAAACATAAGACATTTCATTAAACTTAGACAATATTACATCTTTCATTTTTTGCGCTTTTTCTCTTGATTCGACAACAGACGTTTTACTATTTGCCTTAGAGGCTGGAAGCGTCGGCATAGGATCTGGAGTTACAGGTATTGGATCTGGAGTAGGTTCAAAAGTCGGTATCGGCTCTGGAACCGGTACAAGTTCCGGATCAGGTACAGGCTCCGGTTTGGGCTTTGGCTTCGGTTTTGGCTTCGGTTTGGGCTTTGGCTTCGGTTTGGGCTTGATGTAATGATGTGTAAAATCGTGAGGCTCATCTCCTACAAATGCCCTGCCTTTCCAAACTCCGTTTATTTTTTTTTCTTTATAATAATAACCGCCTCTTCTTAATGTTACAAACATTTCATAGAAACCAGCTTTATTAAAACCATTGAAATTCATTCTATATCCTTCATAGAATGCAAAAATTTGTTCTGCGATATAGTCAGCTTTGCCATGATATATGCCACTTATTCGAGGCTGATTCCTTCCTTTTTCCTCAATATCAAACTGATCTATTGCAGGAATTGTCATCTGTGCATACATTGTCTTATTTTTTATTTTAATATTTTAATCAGAACAAAAGCGGCACCGCTAATAATTGCAAATTTCGATAAATCAGGAAGTTCATTAAATTTCGCTAATGCCGTATTTGTTATTTTTTTAAATTCAAAATCTATTTCATTTTGTTGTGTTAATGTCTGTTCAGGTAATGCAGGATTTGGTGGTAATACAGGATCTAAAAACTCCGGAGCTGGTAGTTCTTCCGGTTCAGAAAATACAGGATCAGGAGATACAGGTTGAGATTTTTTATTCGTATGATGCGTTAGCACGTGGTTCTGATTGTTGGTTATCAAATGCGCCGCACCTTTCCAAGTTCCCTCGATTTGAATCTCTTTGTAATAGT
>PDWJ01002352.1_pt1 | contig 20383 bp, 17 predicted proteins | sample 1430881 | NCBI WGS metagenome assembly PDWJ01 (sample SAMN01162460, study PRJNA174530) | Oral metagenome, whole genome shotgun sequencing project. | biome: Marine environment; feature: Marine mammal; material: Swab sample of the gingival sulcus; isolation source: swab sample of gingival sulcus... | reverse complement strand
GTAACATATTGAAACATAACAAATTGCAGCGCTTTTGTCAACATTTTGCGCTCTGTTTATTGGCCTATGTTATGCGGTAATGAGTTTTCGGATGGGCTCAGGCTAACAAGATAGAGCGTTCAATTTCAGATTCTCGTGACTTGGCCTCCTTTCGGGGGTTTTTCTGTAAATGATGTCCAGCGACAATTAGAATTCCCTGATTTCAGCCCCATTGATTAGGCTATTCGGACTTCTTGTAGAAAGGGGTCTGGATGTTAACAGACAATCAAGTGAGGAGCAGATCCATACTTCTCTTTCAGGCTGCCTATTGTACCGAGGGCAAGAGTTGTGTCCGCCGGATTCCCTTCGACTACTACACAGTCGAATACCAGAGATGACTTTCCCGCACTCAGGCAGATCTTATAACCGCAGAATGCGTCTCTGTTGTCCTTCACTGTTGTCCTTCACTATGATGTTTGTATGGGACTTGAATATGGAGAGGCTCTACTTAAATGTTGAGTGAAACATGCGGGGCTGATCTCACAGATGCAGCCCTGCAGCGCACATTAAGAAAGCTATATCAGAAGTATTTATTGTCAATAAGGCTCATGGAGAGATTATCATGCTAAGATTGAAACTGAATAATGTGATATTATTAGTGGCGGGTGTTTTAATGATCTGCAATTGCGCCAGGGAAGAGAGGCAGCCTGCCGATGAGGCTGTCCACTATATGCTTGCGCCTTATGATTCCATCGGGGTCGCATATGGCGACACAACTCAGATGTTTGGTGATATAAGCGATGCCGCCTGGATAGACCATGACAGAATAGCTATAGTAGATTCATCTAAGAATAAAATATATATATTCAGTGATTCATGTGAGTACATTACTAGTATTGATATCAATGGACAAGGGCCTGGTAAATTAACCAGAGCAATTGGCATAGAAGCAGATAGTTGTGGGAATATATATATTAGTGGCATATATGACAGAAAGATAGTAATATACAATTCACAATATGAATTTATAAGGGAGATAGTGTTTACTGATCCCAGGCGAATTGCTCCCTATTTAATAGCTGCGAATACAGACACAACTGTACTTGTAAGAAGCTATATCATAACTGATGAATCGGATTCAGCTGGCACAGAGATTGCGTCCTTCAGCAATCAGGGAGTTCCTGATGTAGTATATAGACAGAGATGTGTACCGGCAGATCATGGTATAGGTATAATGCGTGAAACAGCAATAGCATTTACCAGTGGAACTAATGGAAGGGTATACTTATCAAATATGGATAAGGAATACAGAATAGATTGCTATTCACAAGATGGAGACAGCATATTCAGTTTTTCTAATCCGTATTATCAGCCAGTACTTAAGGCTGAATCAATCATACAATCAGAAATAAATACTCTACGACAGCAGTATGTATACTATAGAGGTACTGATGCTGGATTCAGCCATAATCCAGATCCCTATTACATCTCTGTTGCATCCCTTGCTTCTGATGGACAGGGCCGGGTTTGGGCAAGAGGCGAAATTAATAACCGATCTGCTGATGTCTTTTCCAGCCAGGGAGAATACCTGTTCTCCGTTTCGTTAGATATATCCCAATGGCAGCAAACAGACAGGTGGATAATAAGTGTGTCAGATTACGGATATTTAGCAATACCTATTAATCCAGAGCAGTATCCTGTAGTATATCTGCTCAATGAACCTGTTGAGCAAAACACAAAAGAATAGCTGCTGGTAGAGGTGCCGTTCCCCAAAAAGAGATTTTGCAAAGTGCTCTGCTCACTGAGATTTGGAGAGCTTTAACTGCTCCTTATCTATTTTGGTTTCCAGTCATGTAGATAACGAAGAGTCTGATCTCTGTTTTACCTGCTATTTAGATAGTGCCGGTGCATTGGGGAAGATAGAAGAGCAGTACACGCTGGTTAACGGAGTTCACCGGGGTGCGGCAAATACAGTGGTTGCTGTTTCTCCTGACGGGCACCCATGTAAGGGGCTTATGCAAGAGCAGTTCAGAGGAATGAATATTCTTGAGGTCGGGTTAAAGAATGCACGCAGGGAATCAAGGAGCTTGCAGCGAGTAAGAAGCATTCCCTTTTCCGAAGTTGATAGGTGCAGAAGTTGCTCACTGTTCAGGCTATGCTATACTGGAGGATGCAGAGCGTATGCTGTTATGCGCACCGGGTCTTTGCATGGATATGCAGGTGACGTAACTGCAGAGCGAGAAGAATTATCTCCGAAATTATCGACAGAGTGAATCAAGTGCTTGAAGGAAGGTAGATATGCGTCCTGTACTCATGGCATATGCGCTTATACTTTCGATAGTAACCTGTTTTGGTTGCAGTAAGGAGCCAGTATCCACGGGAGAAATGCAAGTTCGAATAACAGTTTCGGATACAATTGGTGTTGAGCATGGAGATTCCAACTATGTATTCGGCGCTATTGTTGATGCTTCGTTTTTTCCTGACGGCAGAATAGCGGTTCTCGATGTGCTGAAGAATCGCATTTCTCTGTTCGACAGAAGTGGCGAGTTCATTGGTAGTTTCGGCAGGGCAGGTAATGGTCCGGGAGAGTTCGCTGAACCGGCATCATTTGCTCTGTCAGCTAATTCCGGATATGCTGTTGCGGACAATATGCATGGAACGATTCTGTTTTACGACAGCACATTTTCGTTTACTCGGGAACTGCGGGGATTCAGTAACTCACCCTATAGTATTCGAAACGGTTCTGGCAACTCTATTGTCGGAATGCAGTTTGACTACAAGATGGAAGGTACCTGCTTGTATCTTGGGACAAGAATTGGAGCCTGGACAGATGGTACTGAACCGGAAACAGTCATCAATTCTGAGTATGTGATTCATGATGATAACCGTGAAGGTTTTCTTCCAACCTTCTCGTTTGATACCAGCCTCAATGGGGATATTGTTTCAGCGCTTCATTCGGAAACAGTTTTTCAGGCAGTTGCTCAAACATGTAACGGTGATACTTTATTCGTGATCAACGAACCATGGAATAAGCGTTTGAAGACCGGTGAAGAGCTTGCTTCTGAACACATGTGCTACAGGTTCGATACACCAGGATTTTCTGAAGCGGATAGAAGAGCTGTTACTGATGCCTGGGAACCGAAAATCTTTTCAAATGCGATTAGTGGTGTCAGGATTGATAGTAACGACCGTGTATGGCTAAAAACAAACATTCCCGATAATCCATCTCCGGTATTTCGAATTTATGATATGACAGGGCATTTTGTTGGAGAAGCGGTTACTGATCTGGGAGCAGCTGCTAACAACTGGACATTTGTATTTCACGATTCACTGGCTCTTGCATTCGATTCAAATACGGATGAGTATCCTGTGTTGTACCTGCTGGATGTCAGCTTCCAGTGAAGCTGTATACTGCAGGAGTACATGGTTTGATGTTTATGATGGAGCCATTAAGCCACAACAGCTGAATGCGCTGAACTGCATACAGAATACCAGGTTAAGGCTAAGCAGTCTGCAGATTCAGAGCGTTAAGGTACGCATTTTCTCTGATTTCAGGCAGGGAGAATGCTGTGTTATCTGGAAGAGCATTGATGTGCTGTGATGCAGTCAGTGTCCACATTCGTGTTACCTGCAGCTGAATTGATTGCTGTCAGTCAGGGGAAAGAAGATCACGGATGGGAGAGGTCTCATTCATAGTTTCTGCGCTTGAACTGATCGCAGGTTCTTTCAGAGCATCTCCAGCTGCAGAGCTTCCTGTCGTGCCTGCTCTTCAAGCTGAATCAGTTTTATAGAGGAGTCTGCTGCCGCTCTGAAAAACCTTGGCCAGAGGTCTGTATGCTCCTGAGAGAGTTCTTCCAGAAGGTTCATGGTGTCTGCTTCCGGCATTGAAGACCATTCTTCAGCGTCAGGCGAATAAGCCATGTTTCTGGCCAGCATTCCCGCTGCCCGGGTAATGACGGTAATCTGCTGTTCTGTAAGCTCTGTTTCCCTGTCGCTGCCGCATCCGGTAAATGCAGCTATGGCAAGAACTGATGCGAGGGTCTTCCATTTCATGGTTGTAATATGCAGAAGAATACCCTTTCAGGCACAAAGCTCCTTTCCGGTGATATAATAAGCATACTGGTGAGTTGAAGACTAACTGATTGGGGAGCGGTGTGAGGATTTTTTTTCTTCTGATTCTTGCTGCAGCTACTGCCGCATTGGCCACAGACTACGGACGAAACAAGATAACCGGTACAGACGGAGAATGGTGGGTGGTTCACTCACCGCACTTTGATGTCTATTATGAGGAAGGTACCGAAGCAGTCGCAGAGAGTACAGCTGTTATTGCAGAGCGGGAGATAAGGCTTCTGGGAAACACTTTTGACTACCTCCCCTCGGAGCCTATTCCGGTGATTATCTACAGGTCTCCATCCCGTTTCAGGCAGACAACACTTCTGCCAAGTGAACTCAGCGAGGGAATCGGAGGTTTCACCGAGTACTACAAGGGCAGAATAGCTCTGCCTTTTGACGGCATCTGGAGTGATTTCAGGCATGTTCTTGCCCATGAACTGAATCATGCCTTTGTTTACGATATGCTCTTTCGCCGTCAGTTGACAGACATAGTCCGCAGCAGAGCGCCGCTCTGGGTTCTGGAAGGTCTCGCGGAATACACTTCCCTTGGGTGGGATACTGCCAGCGAAATTGAGTTCAGGGATATGGTAATCAGCAACTCCATAGCCACTGTGGGGGAGCTGAGCAGAAGGCAGGACTATCTGGTATACAGAGAAGGTCAGGCTATCTACCACTTCATGGTCCAGAGGTATGGTGAAGACAGGTATCACGATTTTGTAAGGCATATGAGGAACAGACAGGGCGTAGAAGGCGCTATTGAAGAAGCTTTTGATATGTCAATAAATCAGTTCAGTGACAGGTTCATCGACTGGGCAAGGGAAACATACTGGGCAGAGGTGGCAGAAGGGGAAAGTCCATGTGACATAGGAGTTCCTGTTATGCTCGGTGAAGGCAAAAGAGGTAAAAGGCTTGTGATGGCTGAGCCTTTCATTTCTCCTGACGGATCAGCTGTTGCCGGATGCGAGTACTACCATGGACGGTTTTCCGGAGTTGTGAGATCTGCTGTGAACGGAGAGGTAATAAACAGACCTCTGAAAGGCGGAGGATTCTTTGAGGAATCAGTTTCACCTATGTACAGAACCATGTGTTTCTCTCCAGGTTCCGACTCGGTGGCTGTGGCCTTTCACCGCCAGGTAAGCGATGGAATTAAAATAGCGCCTGTTAACGGTGAACCTTTGAGTCTGAATCTCGACTTTGAGCTTATAAGGGATCCTGTATGGGATCCTGATGGAGGCAGAATTGCCTTCAGCGCCCTTACCGAGGGAAACCTGGACATATGGACCTTTGACTTTGCCAGTGGTGACCTCAATCGGGTCAGCAGAAACGAACAGGGAGAATATGATCTCTGGTGGGGAGAATCAGGAATCTGGTGTGTATCAGAGGAACCTTCAGAGAACATTCGTTCCATACAGTGCTGGCAGCCGGACGGCAGTTTTACAGTGGCCCATGAGTGTTTTGAAGATGTTTCTTCCCCTGTTGAAACTCCAGACGGAGTGATGTTCGTATCTTCTGAGAACGGTCAGCCTGACTTTTTCCTTATGCAGCCTGATTCTGCTGCTCCTGTGCGGCTTACAGACATGTACATGACTCCTGCGGCACCGAGCTGGGCTGATTCCTCTGGAATTGCACTGTTTACATCATCAGACTGGTCAGGAAGCGGCCTGTTCATTGCCCATGATCTGACTTCCAGGCGAACAGGTCTCTCTGACTCGCTTCACACCTGCGGAGACAGAGCTGTATGCGCTGACACTTCCACAACAGGATTCGATCCGGTAAACTGGAGAATATCGCCGTATCAGCCTGCGTTTTCCCTGGATCAGGTAAGTGCCAATGCAGGATTTGACTCTTATGCAGGGCTTTCAGGAAGCACATATTTTGTGTTCAGTGATGTTCTTGCCCATCACCAGCTTGGTATCGTGAGCAACTTTAACGGTCAGGTTACCGATATGGATGCTGCTGTCATGTACAGCAACATGGCTAACCGGGTTCAGGTTGGCGGCATGGCCTACCGTCTTGCAGACAGATATGTTTTTAAAGACAGTTCAGGCAACAGGGACTATGTGAGGGATATCAATGCAGGAGCCACTGTCGGCGCTTCATATCCCTTTACCAGAGCGTTCAGAGCCGATCTTTTCTCTACCTTCAGAAGGGTTTCCAGGGAAGGTCTCTGGGACAATGAGATGCTCTTCACAGAGAACATCTTCTCCGTGGGCGGAGCAGCGGTGTTCGACAATGCTCTCTGGGGAGCAGTGGGCCCCAGGGTCGGCAGCAGAATGAGCGTGAATTTCGACTATGCTCCAGGGTTCCGTGATAATCCTGAGTACTTCACAGCAATGCTTGATCTCAGGGAATACACCTGGGTTTCCCAGGAGGTTACACTTGCTTCCAGAATTGCCGGCGGCATGAGTTTCGGCCCGGACAGGCAGAGATTCTTCCTGGGTGGCGCGCTGCCTCACAGAAGAAGCAGAGGGGATGTGGAAGGCGTTGGAGACCTCTATCAGTTCTACACAAGCTATGCGGATATACTGAGAGGCTGGGATTATGTTTCGCTTGACGGCTCTTCATACGGAGTTGCTTCCCTTGAACTCAGGTATCCTGTTATCAACTACCTGAGCCTTGCTGCTCCTGTACCTGTTACCTTCACCAGAGGCAGAGGTGTGATCTTCACCGACATGGGTTTTGTCTCTGATGACCTGAGTACATTCAAGGGGGCTTCAGGAAGCAACGGATTCCATCTTGAAGACCTGAAAATGTCCATAGGCACAGGATTCCGGCTTAATGTGGGTTTCTTCGTTCTTAAATCAGATATTGCATGGAGAACCGATCTTTCCGGCATAAGCCGAAAACCTGAATATTACTTTACCCTTTCCACTGAATTCTGATCTGGAGGTTATCTGTTGAAATGGATTTTTTTGCCGCTTATGCTCTTTGCAGCCGGTGCGTCTGCCTGGATGTGTCCTGACTGCGGCAGAGAGAACAGCGGTACATTCTGTGAAGCCTGTCACCTTCCTGAACCCCCTGAAGGAATGATTTTCGTTCCAGAAACTCAAGTTGATATAGACGGCGTTACCGTTGAAGTTCATCGTTTCTTCATTGACCGCAGTCCGGTTACCTGCAGAGACTTCATACCCTGGCTTAACAGTGAAGGCTTTACCATTGATGATCTGGGGGTTGTGATAACAGGTTCAGGCGGAGACGCTATGGAGTTTCTTGCCTTCACCCCCTTCATCGGCGATCAGTCCGGCGGTATAACCGTACCGTCACAGTGTCTTGAGAACCCTGTCACCTCAATAACATGGAATGGCGCCCAGTCGTTTCTTGCAGATAAGGGCAAAAGGCTTCCTACACTGGCGGAACTCACAGCAGCGGCAGAGGCAGGTCTTATAGAGCAGTATGACTCTTATGAAATCATGCTGTCGTTTGCTGATCAGATGCGATTCACTATGGGTGAAATGCTTGGTGTGCTTGGATCGCAGGCTATGTTCGCAGGATACAGTACAGCGAACGAAAGGGTTACCTGGGAATTAACAAGCACTGTTAACGGTGGTGATCCTGCTAGACCGGCACCTGCCCTGCATGAGGATTATGTAAATATTTACAAGCCCCTTGATGAAGCTATAGTTTCCACCATTAACAGAAATAACGGGTATTTCAATGTGATATTCAGAGGAGCCATCAGGGTTCCGTGATGTTTTGAAAGGAGATTGATATGCGTATTGCAGCAGCTGTACTGTTTGTGTTTCTGATGGTACTTGCCTGCGGAGGCAGAGAAGTCACCAGAACCGATACTGATACAGTCACCGACCTGAGCGGAAGATGGAACGATACAGACGCAAGAATAGTTGCCGACTCCATTGTGAATCAGTGCATTAATGGAAGCTGGGCTGTAACCAGGTCTCCCTCTTATGACGGGAGCAGGGGGCAGCAGCCGGTTATTCTTGTGGGCGGAGTGGTGAATCAGAGCATTGAACACATAAATGTTGATGTTTTCATGTCTGAAATTGAACGATCTCTTCTGAATTCCGGTCGGTTCAGAATTGCGTCCGGAGGCAGAGAGAGAGACGAGGTCAGAGGCGAGAGAAGAGGACAGAACATATTCGCTTCACCTGAAACAGCTGCTCAATTCGGCAGGGAGACAGGGGCCGACTTCGTGATGACTGGAACTCTCAATTCCATTGAGGATCAGGAAGGCGATACCAGAGCAGTTTTCTACCAGGTGAATCTGGAACTTATTGATGTGGAAACTGCGCTTAAGGTGTGGATGGGATCAACAGAGATCAAAAAGATCATAGAGTGGTAGTGTGAAAAGACTTTTTGCGCCAGCCCTGTTTCTTCTTCTGGCTGCCTGTGCGGCTTCCTACACTTCGATGATGACTCCGGTGATCGGCGATCTCAACAGAGGAATGCCGGAGCAGGCCATTGCCGACCTGAAACACTCCTTTTCGGACAGTACTGGAGACGACAGGCTTCTCTACCTTATGGAGCTGGGTAATCTTGCCCGCTACAGCGGCCAGTATGGATTGGCTTCTTCCATTCTCCTGGCTGCTGACAGACTGAGCGATGTTCAGCGGGGAACCGATCTGGGGCAGCAGGCAGAGGCAATGCTTACCAGTGACCTTGCTCTGGAATTCAGAGGGGCTGATTACGAGAAGGTCTTCATCAATTATGCTCTTGCTGCCAGTTATGCCGCGGAAGGCAACATTGAGGATGCTGTTGTTGAGGCACGGAGGGTAAACGAAAAGCTTCTTGAGTTCAACGACAGATACGGAGACAATCCCAACAGGTATACTGATGATGCGTTCATAAGGTATTTCATGGGTATTCTCTATGAAATGGACGGAGATCTTGATGACGCACTTATCAGCTACCGTCTGGCTTTGGCCGCATATGATTCAGTTTACTCAAAGGACTACGGTTTTTCCTCACCTGAAAGGCTGCGGTCTGATGCAATGAGACTGGCTGATGCAATCGGCTATCAGAGTCTGCTTGATACCTATTCCAGCCGATGGCCTGATACAGGTTACCGGCATCTGCCTTCCGGAAGCGGCGAGATTGTTGCTGTTGTGGAGCTGGGAACCATTGCTCCAAGGGAGGAGCGTGACTACACAGTTGTTGCAGACGACAGAGTGTACAGACTGGCGCTGCCTGTGCTGCCGGACTTCAGCAGAAGGACAATTCAGGGTTCAATAAGCGCCGGTGGAGTTTCCTCTGATCTTTTTCTGGTTCAGGACATGAACGGCATAGCAAGAGAGAACCTTCTGGATCAGGCAGGCAGAAATGTTATCAGAGCTGCAGCAAGGCTTACTGTGAAGGCAGGAGTTGCAGAGCTGGGTGAGAGCATAGCTGAAGAATTCACCGATGATGAAAATGTCAGTTCCGGTATCGGTCTGGTTTTGAGCATTTTCGGTGCTGCAACTGAACAGGCAGATATGCGGTCATGGCTTACACTGCCCGGGCAGATACATATGACAAGAATGACCCTTCCTGCAGGAACCTGGCCTGTTACTGTCAATATAGACGGTTTCAGCAGACAGCACACGCCTGTTCAGGTCAGAGACGGGGAGATTACACTGCTTTTTATCAGAGAGGATGCCTTCTGTGGATATCGCAGGGTTCATTGATCACACGCTGCTGAAACCGGACGCAACTGAAAAAGAAATCAAAAAGCTCTGCAGTGAAGCTTCCCAGTATCACTTCAAGTCGGTCTGCGTAAACCCCATATGGGTGCCGCTCTGCGCCGAGCTTCTCAGAGAAGGCACTCCACTGGTGTGCTCTGTTGTGGGTTTCCCCTTGGGGGCCACGCCTATGGCAGCCGCAGAGGCGCAATGGGTGGTGGAAAGAGGTGCTGGAGAAGTTGATATGGTGCTTCCTGCAGGTCTTCTGAAAAGCGGAGATTCCAGAGGAACACTGAATGCTGTTTCCGCTGTTGTAAAAAGTATTCCAGGGATACCGGTGAAGGTTATTCTTGAAACATGTCTTCTCAACCGGCGAGAGAAACACGAAGGGTGCCTTATAGCCATGGATGCCGGCGCAGCTTTTGTAAAGACCAGCACAGGTTTTTCCACAGGTGGAGCCACTGCAGATGACATCAGGCTCATGCGGAAGGCTGTGGGAGACTCTATGGGAGTAAAGGCTTCAGGTGGAATAAGAACCTTTGCTAAAGCCCTGGAAATGATTGAGGCTGGAGCTTCCCGCATTGGAGCAAGCAGCAGTATAGCCATAGTAGGAGGCAATAAATAAACTCAGGTGGTGAAGAGAACGGGCAACCGAAGGGGCCTTCCGATTGCCCGTTATGGAACCCGAATCAGCCGGTTGAGATTCTCACCTCTGCCGGCAGGTCTGGGAGGGGGATCAGACTGTTTGTTCTGCCGCGGTGAGAACAGGGAGTGGCGCTGCTTTCGTTCTGTGCAGCATCAACCGGTTCTGAGTTTCGGGTTTGTATGAACATTTAGCTCTCTTTCACAGCTGAATTTACTCAAACATTTAGAAAGCAAATACTGTGCCAGAAACTAAAGATGATGTTTTGAATGAAGCTCAAATGCATGCAGTGCAATATAATGACGGCCATTTGCTGGTTCTTGCCGGTGCAGGCAGCGGAAAAACCAGAGTACTGACAGCGAAAATTGCCCGAATTATTGACACAGGTACATCAAAACCCTGGGAGATACTGGCAATGACCTTCACCAACAAGGCTGCAGGTGAAATGCGTGAAAGAGTTCACAGGCAGTTAAAGAATTCTGGAGTCAGGCTGCGAATGGGAACATTCCACAGCGTCTGTGCATGGATACTTCGCCGCGAAGCCAGCTCTCTGGGCCATCCGGAGAACTTTTCCATCTATGACGGTGATGACCAGTCTGTTCTGATTCGCAGGCTTCTAAAGACCCTTGATCTTCCGGCAAAACTGACACCATCAGCAGCAAAAGGCTACATAAGCACAGCTAAAAGTGATTTGGTTTCTCCGAAAGAAGCGCTTCAGGAGGCTGATAATCCCTACAGAGAGGCCCTTGCAGAGTTATACAGCCAGTATCAGAAACACCTGCGGAAGAGCGGAGCTTTCGATTTTGACGATTTGCTGACGGAGGTGCTGATGGCAATTCGTCATAATAATGACATAAAAAAATACTACAGCAATATGTTTACCAGAATTCTGGTTGATGAGTATCAGGATACAAACAGGGTTCAGAATGAGATTCTCAGGGAACTGACCGGAGATGATACGGTGGTTACCGTTGTAGGGGATGACGACCAGTCCATATACGGCTGGAGAGGCGCCCGTGTTGAGAACATTCTCAGGTTTCCGGATGAGTTCCCCGGTACAAAGATCATCAGGCTTGAAGCCAACTATCGGTCCACCGGAAACATTCTCAGGGCGGCCTCTTCCCTTGTCAGTCACAACAGAGCCAGGCACGGAAAAAAGCTGATACCAGTGCTGGGCGATGGAGAAACTGTTTCTGTCCATCAGACCCTTACTCCAGATGACGAGGCTTATTACATACTTAATTCAGCAAGGGATATGAACAGCGATTCCACCCCCTGGAGTGAGATAGCAGTTCTGTTCAGAACCAATGCCCAGTCGCGCCCTCTTGAGACCATGTGCCGAAGGCTCAGCATTCCTTACGAAGTGGTTGGCACTGTCAGATTCTTCGAAAGGGCTGAAATAAAGGATATAGTGGCTTATCTGAGAATGATAGTTAATCCCATGGACACCGAGAGTTTCAGAAGGGTTATCAACAAGCCTGTAAGAGGAGCAGGAGCAAAGGGGCAGGCGTCATTCTTCAAATGGGCTTTGGAGCACGGTACCGATGTGGTTACCGCACTTGAAAAGAGCGGATCAATTTCAGGTCTTTCCCAGGCGGCTAAAGGGGCTCTTGAAAATCTTGGACGAAATCTTAGACACTGCATGGACGGAGTTAACGCCGGAGACACTGCAAGCGATATTGTGGACAGGGTTCTTGATTTTTCAGGCATTCCTGAACTGTACCGGTCAGGAGAGGCAGCAGATGAGAGCAGAATGCGGAACATTCAGGAACTCAGAAGCTATGCTGCAGAGTTTGATGCCCGAAACCCTGAAGGGGGCCTCCCTGGTTTTCTGGCGGAACAGAGCCTTCTCTCCAGTTCAGATACATATTCCGGTGACGACAGGCTGGTTCTGATGACACTTCACAGCGCAAAGGGACTTGAGTTCGACAGTGTGTTTATCTCCGGCCTTGAAGAGGGTATGCTTCCATTCATCAAAGCACAGGAGTACACTCCAAGGGACCTTGAGGAAGAACGAAGGCTTCTCTATGTAGGAATGACAAGAGCCAGAAAGAAGCTCACTCTTACATGGTGCTCTTCCAGAATGCGCCCTGGGAGTTATTCTCTTGGCCCCAGCAGATTTCTCAGTGAAATATCATCCTCTGCCGGCGGTGAAATTCAGGTGAGGAAGAAGAGCAAACCTGTGCAGAAACCTGCTGTAAAACCGTCTTCTGCGCCTGCATCCAGTTACAGAAAGGGCAATCTGGTCAAACACCCCAGATACGGAAAGGGTGTTGTACTTAATGCGAAAAGGCGAGGCGGAGAGTGGGAACTGAGAATTGATTTCGGGTTTGACGAGCCGAAAACTCTCCTTACAGGTTATGTTCCCATACCTGTTCTGAAAGAAAAGGCGCATCCGTCGGACATTCACTGAAAAGGAGGCATGTAATGGAACTCTATCTGGATACTGCCAATGTGGAAGAGATAAGGGAGATAGCAGGCTGGGGAGTTCTTTCCGGCGTTACCACAAACCCAACGCTTATTGCAAGGGAGGGAAGAGACTTTCCGGAGGTTATCAGGGAGATATGCTCCATAGTGGATGGCCCGGTAAGCGCAGAGGTTATAAGTGAGGACAAAGAGGGCATGATTCAGGAAGGCCGTGAGAAGTCTGAATGGCATGAAAATGTTGTCATCAAGCTTCCCTGCACACCTGCAGGAATAGGAGCCTGTTCTGTTCTTGAGAGTGAAGGCATTCCATGTAATGTTACCCTTGTTTTTTCCTCAGGACAGGGCTTTCTGGCAGCAAGTGCCGGAGCTTCCTATGTCAGCCCCTTCGTAGGCAGACTGGATGACGCAGGTTCAGAGGGAATGACTGTTGTGGAAGACCTTGCGGAAATTATTGACAGGCACGGTTTCACCACAAGAATAATCGCCGCTTCCATAAGAACTCCCAACCATGTGACCCAGGCTGCACTGGCAGGGGCGCACATTGCAACAGTACCGTATGCGGTTATAAAGAAGAGCGTTAAGCATCCACTTACCGACAAGGGGCTGGAATCTTTCAGAAAAGACTGGGAGTCCAGAAACTGATGATCAATCCGGCGGCGCTCCGCAGGACCATTCTGCAAATGATACACTCTGCCGGAAGCGGCCATCCAGGCGGAAGCCTTTCCCTTGTTGAGATTCTCACCTTTCTCTACAGGGATTTTATGAATGTCAGACCGGAGGAACCGGACTGGCCTGACAGGGATCGTCTGGTGCTTTCCAAAGGGCATGGCGCTCCTGCATTGTACGCTGTTCTGGCAGCTGCAGGTTTCTTCCCTGAAGAAAAGCTGAACCATCTCAGGTCATTCGGTTCAGGGCTTGAGGGACATCCGCACATGCAGAGCCTTCCAGGGCTTGACTGTTCCACTGGAAGCCTTGGTCAGGGGCTTGGAATAGCAGCAGGAATGGCTCTCGGTCTGAGAATGCAGAACAGACCGTCAAGGGTATTCTGCATCCTTGGAGACGGTGAGCTTCAGGAGGGAAGTGTATGGGAATCTGCAATGAGCGCTGCTTCTCAAAAACTCTCCAACCTGTTTGCAATCGTTGACTGCAACAGGGTTCAGCTTGACGATTCAGTGGTGAATGTGATGCCTGTGGAGCCAATTGCCGGTAAGTGGAAAGCATTTGGATGGACTGTAGCCCTGTGTGACGGTCACAGCATTGAATCTGTTGAAAAAGCTTTTGATATTGATCACGCAGGGCCGCTGGCTGTGATTGCCCATACTGTGAAAGGGAAAGGTGTCTCATTCATGGAGAACAGAGCCCTCTGGCACGGCAGAGCACCTGACAGTGATGAGCTGCAAAAGGCTCTGGAGGAACTGTCATGATGAAGCCGGCAAAAGAAGGTTATGTGCAGGGGCTTCTTGAAGCAGCGGCTTTTGATAATCGTGTAATTGTCATAGACGGTGATGTGAGCAGGTCCACAGGAACGGTACGGTTCAGGGAAAAGTATCCGAACAGGTTTTTTAACCTTGGTATAGCAGAGCAGAACATGGCTGAATACTGCGCAGGGCTCGCACTGACAGGTTTCATGCCGTTTTACAGCACCTATGCTGCCTTCGCTGTAGGCAGAGCCCTGGACCAGATAAGAACTTCCATCTGCAACATGAATCTTCCTGTGAGAATAGGCGGTGCCCACAGCGGAACCGGTACAGGTCCTGACGGAGCCACCCATCAGGCCTTGGAGGATATTGCCTGCATGCGGGTAATGCCGAACATGACAGTTCTGGTTCCAGCTGATGCCAACCAGACCGCCGCTGCTGTAAAGGCATCTCTTGAGATAGATGGACCTGTATACATAAGGTACGGCAGAAACCCTGTACCTGAGATATACGAACCTGATAAACCGGTTAAGCCAGGCAGGGGTTGCCTTCTGCGGGAAGGGAGACATGCAGGAATAGTTGCTGCAGGCTCCATGGTTGCAAGAGCCCTTGAGGCTGCAGAGAGCCTTTCAGCTTACGGCATAGAAACATCTGTTGCTGACATGGTGAGCGTGAAGCCGCTTGACACTGACCTGCTGGACTTCCTTTCAGGTTCAGGTGTTCTGGTAACAGCTGAAGACCACCAGATAAAAGGCGGCCTTTTCGGTGCTGTGACTGAATACTGCGGGCAGAGAGGAAACACAAGAGTTATTCCGGTGGGTGTTCAGGACAGGTTCGGATGCAGCGGAACTCCTGATGAAGTCATGGAAGACTGCGGACTCACTGCGAAAAACATCGTAGAAAAGGTTCGGGAATCATTGACTTGAGAGCCTGGTTGGGGTAGCTTTCACAGGTTGGAGCAACTCCATCAAATAACAATAATTTAACCGCAAAGCGGAGGTTTAAAGTGGCAAAGGTTTTGATCTGCGACGCTGTCGCCGATTCTGCGATTCAGGCCATCAGGGATGGCGGTCACGAAGTTACTGTAAAAACAGGCATGGATCAGGATGCTCTTCTGGAAACTGTGCCTGGCTACGATGCCATGGTGGTCAGAAGCGCCACCAAGGTTCGTGTTCCTGTCCTTGAGCACTGCAAAGACACACTGAAGCTCATTGTCAGAGGCGGTGTAGGGCTTGACAACATTGATGTGAAAGATGCTGAAGCAAGGGGTATTGCAGTAAGAAATACTCCAAGCGCAAGTTCTGTTGCTGTTGCCGAGCTTGCTCTCGGTCACATGCTCGCCTGCTGCAGGTACATTCCCATTGCAGACAGAACCATGAAGCAGGGGCAGTGGAACAAGAAGCAGTACAAGGGGCTTGAGCTTTGGAAGGGGACTCTTGGTCTCATCGGTTTCGGCCGTATTGCAAGAGAGGTGGCAAAGAGAGCAAAGGCATTCGATATGGATGTCATCTTCTACGATCCCTTCATTGAAGAAGCCAGCCTTGACGGAGCCCGCAAGGTGGGGCTTGATGAACTCTGCAGAGAGTCAACTGTAATCAGCCTTCACATTCCTCACAATGATGCCACTCACCACATTCTTGATAAGCCACAATTCCAGATGATGAAGGACAATGTAATCGTCGTTAACTGTGCAAGAGGCGGCACTGTGAACGAAACAGCAATGCTGGAAGCCCTGGAATCCGGCAAGATCTACGCAGCAGGCGTGGATGTTTTCGAAACAGAGCCTTCAACCTCTGAGAATTGCCCTCTCATCTCCCATCCCAGGGTTTATGCCACACCTCATGTGGGAGCCCAGAGCAATGGAGCTTCAACCAGAGTAGGTGCAGAAGTAGCACAGATAATCGTAGACTTTTTCAAATAGTTGAAACAGATCGAAAGGCTGTAATATGATCAGAACATTTCCGGCCATTCTTCTGATGCTGTTCCTTATTTCCGGTACGGTATTCGCCCAGGAGGAGGCAACTCCACCAGGTGATACTCCGCTGGAAGCAGAGGCAACTGCTGTGGAAGATCAGGTCACTGATTCCATGGAATCGCCGACTTCCAGCTTTGCTGCGGTTTCGGCCAGGGTTCCGGAGTCATACGCCCCTCCTTCGGGACTGGTGGTGACCGACTGGCCAAACGACGCAGGCGATGCCCTTCTGCTGGAATTTCAGCCCGGGGAAGAGCCAGCAGCCGATGAATTCGCCGGCTACAACATCTACAGAAGAATACAGGGAGAAGCAGAACTTCTCCTTGTAGGATCCCTTACTGCAGATGAAGGTGTGTCATTTGTGGACGGTTACGATCCTGACTTTCCTGTGGAGCCTGGAGTTCAGTACGAGTATCAGATTGCTTCTGTTTTCTCAGGGGGCGCAGAGGTTCCCGGAGAGATTGTCGCTGCACAGGAAACCGCTTCAGGTCAGTGGTTCCACACAGGCAAGGTCAGGGTTCTGGTCGGGTGCTTTATTTTTCTGGCTCTCATCCTCTTCTTCTTCCATGCAGCCCAGCGTGGAGTTCAGATGTACCTGAGACCTATCGCAGGTATTGAGGCCATTGACGAGGCTATCGGCCGTGCCACAGAGATGGGCAAGCCTATTCTTTATGTGCCGGGCCTCTCCTACATTGAAGATGTGGCAACCATAGCCAGTCTTACCATTCTAGGCCGTGTGGCCAAGAAGGTTGCAGAGTACCAGACACCTCTTCTGGTGCCCAACCGTGACCCGATTGTGTACACCATTGCCGAAGAAACTGTAAAACAGGGCTATCTGGAAGCCGGAAGACCTGATGCGTTCGACAAGGACAGTGTTTTCTTCCTCACACAGAGTCAGTTCGCCTTTGTTGCCGGCGTTAACGGAATAATGATGAGGCAGAAGCCTGCAACCAACTTCTACCTGGGTATGTTCTGGGCAGAGTCTCTCATTCTTGCTGAAACAGGCTCTCTCTCAGGAGCCATTCAGATAGCCGGAACAGATGCTGTTACGCAGCTTCCCTTCTTTATCACCACATGTGACTACACACTGATTGGAGAGGAACTTTACGCTGCAAGCGCATATCTTGGCCGTGAACCCAAGCAACTTGGGTCTATCAAGGGTCAGGATGCCTGCAAGGGCATAATTATGGTAATTATTACTCTCGGTATCCTGCTTTCGCTGACAGACCTTGTTGCCGGCACCGAAACACTTGCCTGGCTGAAGAATGTTGTAACCATGGCCATAGTGGACTAGCCCACCGGAAGGAGAGGACTAAATGAAAAGATCCATTCCTCTTGCGATAGTCATGGTGGGCGGAATACTGTTCATGATACAGTATTTCATTCCCCACCAGCATTCGCAGACACTGTTCGACTACTACACCGAATGGGTGCCCCTTGTGGGAGCCTTTGCCATGGTGCTCGGTGTAGGGAGTCTGACCCGTCTTCATTCCCACAAGATCAGGCGGAAAGCAAAGAACTGGCAGTACAGCTGGGCTGTTCTCATACCGCTTTACGCTGTACCGTTCTTTGCTCTCGTTTTGCCTGAATCCATCGGCGGAGGCATGCTTCAGAGCATGGGCGGCGAGAGAACAACACAGGGAGTATTTGACTTCGCATACATGAACATTCAGGTTCCAATTCAGTCAACAATGTTCAGCCTCCTGGCATTCTACATCGCAAGCGCCGCTTTCAGAGCATTCAGGGCTAAATCAGCTCTGGCTACTGTGCTTCTCATAGCGGCAGTGATAGTTATGCTCGGTCAGGTTCCCATCGGCGAGCTTATCGGCAGCTGGTTCCCGAAGATCGGTCTTTGGATACTCAGGTATCCAAACACCGCCGCAAAGAGGGCTATAGCCCTCGGAGTCGGTTTCGGAATGCTTGCTACCCAGCTCAAGATCATCTTTGGCGTCGAGCGTAACTGGCTCGGCGGAGCCGGCGATTAGGGGGGACATATGAATATCTGGGAAAAAATGCTCAACCTTGACAGAAGGTGGATATTCCTCCTGATCGGTATCGTATGCATTGTGCCTTTCTTTACCCCTCTGGGGCTGCCTATCCTTCCTTCTCAGGAAGTGGTAAGCATCTATGACTACATGGAATCCATGGGGCCTGAAAATGCTGTTTTCGTCTCATTTGACTTCGATCCGGGCACTGCAGCTGAGAACCAGCCTATGGGAGTTGCAATTCTCAGGCATTCGCTGGCCAGAAATATCCCGGTTTTCATCACAGCTGCCACTCCCCTCGGCCAGGGGCTTGCTGCAATGGCCATAGAGGAACTCACCGATGAGAGTTCAGATGATTACTTCAAGTATGTAAGTTTCGATGAGTGGGCAGAGATCAGAGCAGAGGGAATAACCGACAGAGATGAAATACAGGCTGCGTGGGAAGCTGCAGGAAACACACTTCCAGAGAATGCCAGAGGATGGGCGTTTGAAGGAAGAGATATCGCTTTCCTGGGTTACCTGCCTTACATGAGCCTGGTAATTCTCGGAATGTCCAACTCCATATCTTCTCAGTATCCTGAGGATGTAATGGGCAACCCTCTCGAGGAAATGCCCATGTATCAGGAGCACAAGAGTCTCAGAGAAGTTGACCTTGCCTTTACAATTGCAGGTTCAGGAGCATGCACATGGTGGGTTACATACGGCCGTGAGAAGATAGGGCTTCCTGTTGCATTCGGTGTGACAGCTGTTATGGCAACCGACTACTACATCTATATCCAGTCCGGTCAGACCATCGGTCAGATGGGCGGTCTGAGAGGCGCAGCAGAGTATGAGGTGCTTCTTCTGAAAAACGGTTATGCCTCTGAACCGGGAACTGCATTCATCGGCATGGATGTGCAGTCAATTGCTCACATAGTAATCATTCTGCTTGTGATTCTCGGTAACATCGCTTTCTTCGCAGGCGGATTCAACAAAAAAACCAAACTGAAGGGAAGGAGGTAGGCCATGACTGAGACAATCGGACTCTGGGTAGCAGCGATATTCACCATCGGCATCTACTCTTTCCTCTACAGGGAGAATCCCCTCTACCGTCTGGCAGAGCATCTTGTTATCGGAATCTCCTCAGGTTACGGTATCGCCATCATATGGACACAGGTTCTCATGCCAAGGCTGATAACTCCGCTTTCCAACGGGGAGCAGGGAGCCTGGGTACTTCTTATACCTGCAATTCTCGGGTTGCTCTACATAACCAGGTTCTTTTCTAATATAGCCTGGCTCAGCCGCTATCCCATGGCATTCCTCATGGGCGCCAGCATGGGTCTCGGTTTCCCTCTGTCAATGAAGGCTCAGGTTCTCAGACAGCTTGAGGCAACACTGATCCCTCTCTACGAGGCAGGCGTCCCCTGGGATGTTGTAGTTGGAAACATCATAATGGTTCTCGGAACCCTTGCCGCCCTCATCTACTTCTTCTTCAGCAAGCCCCACAAAGGCCCGTTCTTCGGAAGCGGTTCAAAGCTGGGTATCTGGATTATCATGATAGGTTTCGGAGCAACCTTCGGCTTTACTGTGATGGGTCGTATAAGTCTGCTTATCGGTCGTATACAGTTCCTGCTTTACGACTGGCTGCCAACCATGGGCATACACCTGTAGAATCAGTCAAGCTGTAGCGAAACGGGCGGTCCTTCAGGGCCGCCTGTTTTGCACTGTGATAGGGCGTATAAGCCTTCTTATCGGTCGTATACAGTTCCTTCTTTACCACTGGCTGCCGACAATGGGTATACACCTGTAGAATCAGTCAAGCTACAGTGGAACAGGCGGTCCTTTCTGGCCGCCCGTTTTGCCGGCCACTGAAAAAGAGAGTCAGAGATATTGTCAGGAAAACCGCCAGGCAGAAGTGTGTTTCAGAACTGAATAAGGTGAATGACCAAGTAGTTCATTGCATCATAAACCTTACATATGATCCTTCGCAGGATCGAAATTTCTTCATCTGTGAACAACCGGTTCGGCAGAGTCTTCGGCTGTGTATAAAAAACATATGCACAAAAACAGTGAACCACGGAAAGAGATGAACAAATGATTGTTCATGATGGGGTCAAGTCCCCAGAGTGGTGTAAAAGTGGTCTGACTACGCAGCAGACTTCCTCACCTCCCTTCCCAGCTTGTAATCCAGCGTAGGTTCCGGTGCGAGTCCTCTTTCTCTTCTCATGGTTTCCAGTCTCTGTATGTCCAAC
>PDWJ01002433.1_pt1 | contig 20387 bp, 12 predicted proteins | sample 1430881 | NCBI WGS metagenome assembly PDWJ01 (sample SAMN01162460, study PRJNA174530) | Oral metagenome, whole genome shotgun sequencing project. | biome: Marine environment; feature: Marine mammal; material: Swab sample of the gingival sulcus; isolation source: swab sample of gingival sulcus... | reverse complement strand
TCATACTCGTCAATTAATACCACGACAGGGCGTTTCGTTTGTTCGTGCAAATGCACAATCAAATCAGCAAAGCGACCCGCCGCATCAGCAAGGGGTTTGTTGACTTGCCAGACTTTTTCAAAATACGTCAGTTGTCGATGTAAAGTATCATTCAGACTTTGTGTATTATTGTAATTGGCACTACCGAAACTAAAGCGCAACACCGGATATTGCACTGTCCAATCCCACTGAGCTTTAGCTGCCAAGCCTTTGAATAAGGATTCATGGCCTTCAAACAGTTCTTTCAGCGCATCCAAAAACAAGCTCTTACCAAAACGACGCGGGCGGGAAAGGAAGTAGTGTTTCCCTTCCTGAACCAGTTTAATCGCTAAGGCTGTTTTATCCACGTAGTAGTAATTTTCTTCGCGGATTTCACGAAAAGTCTGAATACCAATGGGTAAGATTTTACGCTTTACTCTTTCGGTCATGGCACTAGGGTTGTCTGGCTTGGACAAGAGCAGTCTAGCATAATTCGCCGCGTGAAAAGGTGGTTCACTGCATTGTTTATACGCACAGCCTACGCACGTTCTAGTGATAAGCAAGTGTGCTCTGATACTAATAAAAACGATTGACAGCTATACTATACCCAATCAAATCTTACATTGAGCCACTAAAACATACCCACAGCTCGAAAACTGATGCGCACTTATACTTACGCGGATTACCAACAATGGCTAGAAAATGAGCGTTGTGAGCTAATCGATGGTGTAGCTTATGCCATGACAGCTCCACTACGGATTCATCAAGAAGTTGTATTTGAAATTGGTGGTCAAATTCGAGATTACCTTAAAACGCATCCCAATATCTGCAAGGCTTATGTTGCTCCTTTTGCTGTACGTCTGCCAAAAGCCCATCAGAATGATGAAGAAACCGATACAGTAGTTGAACCAGACATACTGCTGGTTTGTGATCCCAATAAACTAGATCGACGCGGTTGTCGCGGTGCACCTGACTGGATTATTGAAGTGTTATCTTCTTCCACAGCACTGAAAGACATGAATCTCAAGCGAGACTTGTATGAACAACAAGGCGTGAAAGAATATTGGCTTGTACAACCAGAAGAGCATTGGGTGATGGTCTATACTTTAAATGAGCAAGGTATTTACACTAAACCCCTCGTTTTAGGTATGGATAAAACGACTCCGGTATTGACCCTAATAGGGCTAAATATTGACTGGTGTTTTTTGCTTAACTTTGAAGTTTGAGCGAGTACATATTATTTTTCCTCACAGCTTTTTCTTAACCCCCGTCAGCCAATTTAGTTTTTTACTAGATACATCAGAAACTTCCGACAGCTCTTGCCCCATTAATTGCACACCTTTAGCAATTTGCTCCAGTTTTTCCACCACCACACTTTGCACACGCACGCCTTCTAAGCTGTCATGTAATTGTTGTAAGGCGGTACTAATCGCTGCGAGTGAAGGCGACAGGACATTTTCTAAGCGAGGTTCACTCAATACATGATGTAAGACTTTACCCACTGTTTGTAAATTGTCTGAAATCATGAGTAACTGCTGCGTCAGGGCTTCATTGCTGCGATTATCTTGCAAAGCTTTAGAGATGCTATCCAAACGCTGATTAAAGCCAGTGAGGTTTTCATGTAGACGAATTTGTAGCTCTTGTTGACTTTGACCAGAGAAATGGAAATGTTCGCTAATTTCGCCTAGTTTTACGGCGATTTCTTGGCCTACTTGTACATCCGCTTTATGCGCCAAACGATTACGTCGATAGTCTTGTTTAATCGCATTCCAGCGCTCTTTTTGTGCTGCTGTCATATTGCCGCGCAGCTCGGCCAGTTTTAGTAAGTTTTCTTCTGCGCCACTGGTGAGCAATTGCGCTTCACCTTGGTAATGATCTGCAATCATTTGCATGAGTTCTTGTTCATTCATTATTGCTGAGACTTTTTCCGCCATCTTATTCATATTGCGGTAACTGCCTTGCAGTTTAAAGGGTGGCTCAGTGCGGTATTCATCACTTTGGGCGGCTGAAGCAATGTATTGTTGATTCACCTTGAGCACAACAGCTTGTACCGTAATCAAGCGCTTAAAGACTTCCACAATTTCATTCAATTCAGCCCCACTGTAGCGGTAACTCAGATCACTGCTGCTCGCTTCGCGCCCTTGAGCCAACTCAATCAGCGTATATGTATCTTGCAGATCGCGGGTAGCCAATGGTGCCAGCACCGCATTGGAGGTCAAACAGTTTTCCAAATAACTTAAAGCAAAAATAGCTTGTTTATCACCCAATACCTCACCCAAGTTATAAATATCAGCGCGGTTAGCAAGCATATCAGGAATCTTAAACAGCTCTCCTGATTCAGTATAAGGGTTACCTGCCATAATAATGCAGAAACGTTTACCACGCATATCATAGGTGCGGGTGCGCCCCTGCCAAATGCCTTCAATACGGCGTGTACCATCTGCCAGTGAGACAAACTTTTGTAAAAATTCCGGGTTAGTGTGCTGAATGTCATCCAAATAAAGCATGACATTATTACCCATTTCCAGTGCTAAATTGAGCTTTTGTAACTCTTGAGCAGAAGTCGCATCCGGTGCTTGTGCGGGATCAAGTGACACCACCTTATATCCCAATGATGGGCAATTGATTTTCATAAAAATCAGCCCCAAGCGGTCAGCCACATATTCCATTAACGTGGTTTTACCGTAGCCAGGTGGCGAAATCAGCATGAGCATACCCATTAGGTCAGTACGCTTTGCATCCCCGACCGTACCCATTTGTTTCGCCAAATTATCACCAATCAGTGGCAAATACACTTCATTCAATAGCTTATTACGCACGAAAGACGCTAAGGGTTTTGGCTTAAACTCATCCAAGCGTAAACGTTCGCGCTGCTGTTCAATCAATTTACTACGGGTTTGTAAATAACGCTGATAGGCAGGTACAACTTGCTGACTATGCTGCTGATAGCGGCTGAGGAATTGATCCAACGACAAGTACAGGCTGCGGGTCTTACCATCGCTGTGAATCAATGGATGCTCCCCCATCAAGTCAGCCACACGCATTTCCAAGCTCACATCCAGCTTATGCCTTGCCAGACTTTCACGAGTGCTCAATAAAGCAACGGCTTCGGGAATATAATGTGCCCAGTGGTGCTCCTTGCCCTTGACCAGCGCTTGCAACCAAGCGTGTAAATATTGCCAACGTTGTGCGGGCTGATCAGCAAGCTTTTCTAAAGCAGCATCAAAACGAGCTTGAGCATTATTCGTGCTAAGGGTACGGCGCAATTCATCCACCAAGTAGTAAGCATAATGGCTAGTCACAAAGCTAACTTCAGGACGAGCCAGCTCTTCCAAGAGATAGGTGGCAGCACGTTGTAGGGCATCAGAAGAAACCCTACCCAGCTCCTTCTCAGCAAAGGAGGAATTAAAAAACCCTTCCATCGCGTTCACTACTTCATTCCGTAACTCCTCAAAAGCTGCATTATCCGCTAAGACACGGCGTAATTCGGCGGCAGCTTGAGCACGTTCAGGCCAGTTGCTAGGTGTATGACTAGACTGCCTTTCTGCCCAGAAGGTAATTGCCAAGCCGCGTGCCAAGGGATCGAAACGCAGTAAGTCCGCTTTTTGCTTGACGGGTAGTAGGCTGGCCAATATTTGGGCTGCATCGTGGTCATGAATGCCTTTTTCATAGCCTTCTTTATAGCGTGGAGCAGCAAATTGGCGTACCAGCTCTAATAGGGCTTGTGGCGTTTCTAAAGCCTTATTGAGTGTATCCCAGCTCAATTCATCGCTGCCTTGTTCCGCTGCGGCCATGATTTGTCCGGCTAGGTATTCAGCGCGGTAAAACTGTGCCGTTTCCGAGACCAGGTTTTGTTCCCAAAAATCACGTAATTCATTTAAAGCGGGTAAGTCTACTTTTTCAAAAAAATCTGTGCCCGATAAGTGTATATATTGATGGTCGCCACGTGGCAATAAGCTTAAATCCAGTGCCTGGGTAGTAACACTAAAGCGATGTGTAGGACCCAGTTTAATGGTATTGCCACCCTCCTCATAAATATCTTGCTTATCCCGCAGGCTACGAATCGCCTGTTCTTTAGCATTTTTAAGATTGCTTTCTAAATCATCAGCTTTAACGCTGTCATCCAACTCGCGCAATTGCTTGGCAATATCACGCACCTTAACCACCAACGCATCGGAAGCATAAAAGGTGTTAAGCGCTTCCAGTTGGGTAAATTTGCTAGTGCGGCGCTGTATAGAGGTGAGAATACGTTGTGCCGCATCCATTAAGTTTTGGGCGCGGCGTTGACGTTCACTAACTAAAGCTTGTTTATGAGCTTCAAAGGACTCGTAAACTTCTTCGCGCTTAGCAATAATATCTGCCAGAAATTCATCATGCCCACTAAACTGGCTTTCCAATTCTTCCATTTGCACCAGCAAGCGACTGAGTTGCTCGTCACATTTTTCCGGTGTACTGGCAAGACTAAGTGCATGGGTAACACTTTGGCTAAATAGTTTGAATTGCACACTAAACCGAGCGACCGCTTCCGCACGCCCTAAATCTTGTTTGCGGTGTTGCGTGCGGGCGCGTAACTGATTCAGTCGCGCATATAAACTGGCAATATCATCCGTGACTTTAATGCGGACTTGGCTATCTTCCACCTTAAGTGTCGCCATTAACTCAGATAACAAATCCAAGTCTGCTGCCATTTTTTCTTGGGCTTGCAAGCCCTCTTGTAGCTTGGTGAGTGTGTCAGCCGCTTGTAGTTCTTTTTCTAGCGTATTGAGCTTGGCTTGATAAGGTTGTAGTGCTTTTTCACTGGCGAGGAATTTAACCGTCGTGTCACCCAGTTCATCTTGCGCTTGTAATAATTGCGCGTCCAGTGTATCAATGCGTTGCTGATCAATATAACGATAGTCTCTTATCGTCATTAAGTGGCCGCGCTGCCGGCGAATACGTGTCAAAGCATCGATATAATCTTCTACATCGTCCCAGCTATCTGGCAAAATACTCGACAATATCTTTTTTTGCTTGGCTTCAGCCGCTTGCATGGCTTCTTGGGCTTGAGCGCGGATACTTTCTACTTTTTCAAATTCATCCAGTACCAACTCAGCCGTAGCCACAATGGCTTGCAAGGTGCTGTTAATCTCAGCCAGCTCATTGTGTCCCAGCCAATAATAAGTATCAGGCAAGCGCCGTGTATTTTGAATCAATTGATTATAGTGAGTGGTGGAAATTGTAGCTGTCTGAATACCGCGCACCACACTGTACAGCTCAGAAATACCCCGCACTAATTCAGCATTGCCAATGCGGGCATAAAAGCTATCACTCACAAGCTGCTGGCTGGCGTATTCCTCGCTCATAAAAGGCGTTTGCCAAATTTGCATGGGGTGAATGCGTGTAGGCTCATCACTTTCTGCATTGAAAATAACCATGCGCCCATCGGGCATTAAAGCATAGCCATGACCAAACAAAGGCGACTTTAAGTCTTTTTCTATGAGGTTATAGGCAAACAAAGCGACTTTGCCTTCAATCGGCTCATAGAATAAATACAGCACATCTTCACCATTAGGAGAACGAATGGTACGCTTGAAGCGCATGCCAGTGACATCCTCTTCAAAATGGCGTAGCTCACCATTTTGCAAATAAATGCCACCTGGAAAAATTAAGCCATGATCTTCCGGTAATTGAATACAAGATAAACCAATCGCATCAATGCGGCTTACAGTTTGAGTAATGCGATTAAAGACTAAATAACGCCATTGTTCTTCACGGTAAGGGAGGACTTTAAGTAGGATTAATTGCCCCACTGCGGCGTAAAAAATCTTAGCATCATCTAAGGATTGCGTTTTATCAGCGACTGCTTCGCTATAAATACCTAAGCCCGTACTGGTATTGTTTTCCACCTTAATGGTCAAATCACCACCAATGGTTTCAACAAAAACCGTATCCAGAATATTAAGATGTGGATGGCGACCATTAATAATATGCTCCCGTCCAGTAGGCTGCCATTCAAAATCTTGTGGGCGTGGCAAAGCAATATCGCGCTCACCGCGATTATCGATGTAGGTGAGCTTGCCTTGATTATCTAACGCCCAACGAAAAACGCGCAAATCGGTAATACGCTCACCAATTTGAAAAGCTGCCAATAGTTTGCCATCTTTAACCCGCAGTTGAGTGAGACGTGTTTGTTTATAGTAGGTGTATAACTCACGAAAATCACTTACAAAACTAGGATGTGCCAAAAAGCTCTCAGCCATAGGCACGGCCTGTAAGTCATATTGACCATGGTCTTCTTGAAGCTGGTACAGGGTAAAAACATCTTCAACACGGGTTTCGGTTTTAAGGCCAATAAACACATTGTAACCAAACAGTAAATACTCACCGACCCGCACAATATCACGCGCAATACAGTTATTTTCTGTACGTACCCGTAAACGGCTCAATACCTCCATGCCTATACTTTGGAACTCATGGAGACGGTTCTGATTTAACTGCGCTGTTAAAGCCTCAAGCTGCTTACCTTGCTTTTCCAAACGGCTACGAATGACTTCATAAGCATTACTTTCAGCAATGGCCTGATCAATGGTATCTGTGTTTATCATGTTGCTTATTTTTGTATGTTATCCTTGGTGCAAAGAGTATAACGGAATTTAGGCTAAGGTGTCTTTAGTGACTTATTTGCCACACCACTGCCCTCACCTCTAAAATGGCCTTATTTAAACTCTGGAAACCCCATGCCTGCTTACCCTCAAAGTACCCAAGAGCTACTCGACAAAGCCAGCAAACTCAGTGGCGCGGGTTTTGATATTGTTTATGACCCGAGCTTACCTATTAGCTCCAGCGTCAAACTGGCTGGACGCGAAAACCGCAAACAACATGAAATTATTTTACGTTTACCCAGCGATGAAAATAATTACTTAATTGCTTGGCAGGCGGCCTTTGTATTACACCAATTTCAGATGCCGGAAACCGAACGCGCCAATCTGCAACCTGATCCCGCAGCGCTAAGCGCTGTCAAATCAGCCTTATTAGCCCTACACCCCTCCCTCCCCATCGCGCAACGTGATCATTTTAGTGAGCATGTGATTGGCGGTGTACTTACCCAGCTACGTTCCGTACCAGTTGGCATGCTGATTGATATAGCATTGTATCGTGATTACCCGGAGCTGCACGCTACACAGCAGCAATCACTTACACAACAAGTCGTCGAGCACATTGCTTGCCTACAAATGACCACAGCCATGTTCCCTGAAAGCATCCTGCGCGCCAATCAAGTCATGAATGCTGCTCAGGCTTTAATGGTTGCTGATTTATTTAATGAGCCTCAACTGTTTGAACCCTACCGTACAGTCGGTATGGAGGCCGCCGCCAGTCTATTATTGGAGATCTGTCAGCACCAAATTTTCGATAAAACGCTTGATAAGGAACTCATTAACTACTGGGGCAGACAATTAGGCATTGCGGATTGGTATCATTGGGCTTGATGAAAAATCCCCCCTAAACAGGTGGTGATCAATCCTTGTTCTATAATCAGACGTAAAGGCTAAAGCCACAGCGAGGGAGGCAGTCCTTTGAAGCTATATTACCCATCTGATAGCTCGTTTCTGTATAAATCGTTGATGTTCGCCACATTATTGGCAACAAGCATTATCTTATTTGAAATTCAACTACTGACAACACAACCGTGGACTGGACTAGTATCAGGTAATCCGCTTAACGATAATAACGGTAATTCTGAAAGCGTGATAATCAACGCTGTTGAGTATCTGGCACTGCAAGAAAGTATTCAGGCGGGTGATCATATCATTGCAATTAAATCAGCGAACTACCCTTACCTGCCTGTATCCCCGCAACAACTGAATACAGACCCGGAACAAACGGGAAGTTTTACCAGTTTAAATCGGATTTATGCAACGAATACAGCACTGTATCAGCGTTTGACTGATCAGGGAGCACTGACCTTAAAGATGGCGAACGCTGAAGAAGTTATGTTGACATTACAGCCAGATCGCCCACTGTATTCGTTGCACCAATTTAAAGTCCTTCAGTTGTTCAAGTCACGGGGCTAACATGTTGTCTTGTCGTGACCCCAATAAATAGGCAAATACGGTCTTAAGGCACGGCGACCACGCATACCACAGCCACTGCGGGTTAGCTTTACTGCCAACGTATAATACCCGCTTAGAAGCCAAAGCTTCCTCGAATCTCCCTATCTAACAGAAGGCTGCTGATCATCAGCCGATTTCGATTTACCCACACCGATCAGCTTAAAGACAATGAAATAAAATAATATGCAGAGAATACTAATAGCCAACAAAGTCATCCACGGATCTGGTGCTGATTCGGTAAAAATGGAAGGCGACTCCAAGACAGAACCTTCATAATTAACAAATAAAAAGGCGTATAGGTTATTAGCAGAATGCGCTCCCATCGCCAATTCCAGACCATTATCACGAATAGTGATGATGGAAAAGAACAAGCCCAGCGTGAAATAATTTAAAGGCATTACCCAAGAATCAATATTATTCTCCGGGTTAGCTAAATGCGGTAATGTGAATAAAATTGCAGAAATAATTGCAATAATCCAGCGGTTAGACATAAGCAGTCGAAGTGCCTGCATTAAATAGCCACGAAATAATAATTCTTCTGTACAAGCCTGCAAGGGCGTAAAAATCAAAGCTAAGGGTAGAAAAATCAGAAATGCCTTGAGATCAAGGCTAAAACTTAAACTATCCGGTGCAGCCACAAAAGAAATCAGCAAAAGCCCCAATAATAAACCACCAAACACGCCGGCTCCCAAGAAAAAGTGCTGCCAATTTATCCGCGCAAAAGGTGTGATCAAGGTTTTAAATGAGCGATCATGAATAAAACGAACTGCTATAAACAAACTCACCAATAAGCAAACAAAAGTAAAGCTAATGGCCAGATAACTGATGATGGGATCAATCCCTTCAAAACGTAGGGTATCGGCATAAAAATTAGTATCAGGATTACCATCTTCTGTGACCAGCAATACCAACACCACCAAAGGCACAGCACCAAGTACTTGCCACATAACGGCAATCAACAACATTGACACTAAATAACGCCACCAATTGTTCTTGCCTAACGAAGCCAGTTCAAGGTAATTCATCATCATTGGAGTTCCTTATGTTCCTTATGACTAAACTGAGCTAGCCCATGCTCAAGCTAGCTCAGACAAACTGTACTCAATGTACCTTATCAATCACCGCAAAATCTAATGTGCGATCTTCCGGTGAACTATTGATAGCAGCGACTTCTTGGCGCTTGTGTAACAAAATGTAAACAAGGCAAGTGAAGTAAAGCCCAATCACCGCAGCACCAACCCACTGAATTTGCAGGAAATCCAATTTAAACATCAAGGTCAGGGCAAACAGCGCCGACAGATTAGCAAGAATATACTTCCACTTACCAAAACGCTCTGTAGTCAAGTTTAAATTATCGGTATACAGACGAATCAGGGAGTCGAGCGAATTAACCACAAACGTAATTCCCACAAAAACCATCGCTAGCGAAATCAAGCCTTCGGTAGGAATACCATTGCTGTGGTAGTAGTACAGAACGACAAACCAAATCGCCAATGGAATGGAAGGAAATATCAATAAGGAAAACAATAATTGCCAAGTGCGCAAACCACCCACAAAACGTGCTGTAAACTGGCCAATCATAATGCTCCAAGCAAACCACCAGAATAAATAGAACGCATGATAATCATTAATCGGTAAAACAAATTTATGAAAATTGCTAAAATAACTGCCAATCATTGCCAGATTTTTTACAAACACTGATGGCGCAATCGCTGCGGCCAACCACATACCTACAATTAGAGCCAAGAATAACCAAGTAGAAGCCAGACTAAGCACCCGTACAAACTTAATATCAGTGCTGGAATAAGTCGCTGCCAGAATGACACAAAACACAATAACATAAAAAGTAATCACAATACTTTCGCCATCACCGATTTGTGGCAAATACCAAGGCAAATTATTTAGCAATAAATAGGCAGTGAAGGCACAAGTACCAATAATTACAACATTATTCAGCCACTTTACCACTGGAATTTCAAAGAACTTCACACGCGGCTCAATAATACAAAAGTAAAAACAGGTTAAGAAATAAAAACCCCAAATCATAAAACCCCAAAAGCCAAACTCAATGGCCAGTGGATTGCTGAAAGCATATTCAGGATTAGCGGCTGTATCCGCATAAGTACCAAACTCGGTCAACGGAAACATAATCAAGCCCACATCCAGACCGGATGTAAACAAAATAGCAATAAAAGTAAATGTATGAACCGGAGTTACGCCAATACAGCGCAAATTCCCCCAGCGATATAACAAAAAGAGAACCGCCAGAACAGTAAAAATAATTCCGACAGATAACCATAAATTCATCGTAATTCACCTCTAGTTTAAACAAAAAAGCCCTCTATCTCTCCCTCCTGACTGCAAAGCAGCAAGCAGATGGTTTAACGTTGTTGTGTTTGGTATTTTGGGTGAATCCAAACGTCCACCTCAGCAGTCGGCAAAGGCGTATGCCCTAAAATAAAGTCTGCGGCCTTTTCAGCCAGCATAATGGTCGGTGCATTCAAGTTGCCATTCGTAATCACCGGAAACGCCGAAGAATCCACCACCCGGAGTTGCTGTACACCGCGCACCCGACATTCACTATCCAGTACCGCCATAGGATCATTATCCGCTCCTATCTTGCAACTACAGGATGGATGGTAAGCACTCTCCACGTTTTGCCTGACCCAAGCATCAATAGCCACATCACTTTCAATGGCTTCGCCCGGTTGAATTTCACCACCGTGATACTGCGCCAAGGCTGGTTGAGTCAGAATTTCACGTGTCAGTCGAATGCAGTCACGCCAATCCTGCCGATCTTGTTCCGTGCTGATATAGTTAAAACCAATCGCTGGCTGAGCACTAGGATCAGCAGAAACAATACGAACATAACCACGACTACTTGGCTTATTTGGCCCAACATGCACTTGGAAACCATGCCCCTGTATGGCCTTACCACCGTCATAGCGCATCGCCGCAGGTAAAAAATGGTATTGAATATTTGGCCAAGCCAAACCAGCCCGGGAACGAATAAAGCCACAAGACTCAAAATGATTGCTTGCCCCCAAACCATCTTTAAATAAGATCCAACGTGCACCGATCAGCCCCATGCTCAACCAGTCCAGTTTACTATTTAAGGTAATAGGCTGCTTACAACGAACTTGGAAGTATACCTCCAAATGATCCTGCAAATTCTCACCCACTCCGGGTAAATCATGCACCACATCCAGTCCTACACGGTGCAAATGCTCTGCTGAGCCAATACCCGATAGCTGCAACAACTGCGGCGAACCAATCGAACCAGCAGACAAAATCACTTCTCGTTCGACAAAAGCCTGCTTGATTTCACCCTTTTGCTCATACTGAACGCCCGTAGCCTTTTGCCCATCAAACAAGACCTTATGCACACGCACACCTGTTTCCAGATGCAAATTAGGGCGCGCTAACACAGGACGCAAGTAAGCATTACTCGTCGACCAACGCACACCATTTTTCACGGTCATGTGCATTGCGCCAAAACCTTCTTGCTGATAGCCATTGTAATCCTGCGTTTCAGGATAACCGGCCTCGATCCCCGCACGAATAAAAGCGCTATACAATGGATTCAAGCGCATATCATTACCCGCACAGGTTGCCAGTGGTCCATCTCCGCCACGGTAATCGTCTGCGCCCCCTACCCACGTTTCCGCACGTTTAAAGTAAGGCAAACAATGCTGATAATCCCAGCCATCTGCGCCCTCTGCCTGCCATTGGTCAAAATCACGCGCATGCCCACGCACATAGACCATGCCATTAATGGACGAGCCACCTCCCAACACTTTGCCACGCGGACAATGCAAGGAGCGCCCGTCTAGGCCAGCTTCTGCTAGCGAATGAAACTGCCAAGTAAAACGATCCATATTCATCGGATAAGACAAAGCAGTAGGCATTTGAATCAAGATATGCCGATCACTACTGCCCATCTCTAATAACAAAACGTTATGCTCACCACTGGCTGTTAAGCGATTAGCCAGCACACACCCCGCAGAGCCCGCTCCCACAATAATGTAATCGTAGGATAATTGAGTTTGAGTCATACTTCCCTCCTTTAATATGGACTTGGTAGGGCTTCCAGCTCCACATATACCGCCTTGGTCTGGGTATAATGCTTTAAGGTTTCCAAACCATTTTCGCGCCCGATGCCTGATTCTTTATAACCACCAACGGGCATTTCAGCCGGCGATGCTCCCCAGGTATTGATCCAGCAAATACCTGCCTGCAATTTAGCAATCACACGGTGCGCCCGACTCATATCACGCGTAAACACCCCTGCTGCCAAGCCGTAAGGTGTATGATTAGCCCGCCTCAACACTTCAGCTTCATCACTAAAGCGCAATACAGACATCACTGGACCAAAAATCTCCTCACACACATTGGGCATATTATCCTCGCAATCTACCAAAACCGTTGGCTCTACGAAATTCCCCTGCGGCATACCAGCAACTTGCGCCCGCTTACCACCACACAATACTGTTGCGCCCGCTTCACGTGCTGCCTCAATATAGCCCATCACCTTTTGCAAATGCTGTGGAGAAATCAAAGCACCAATCTGTGTCGCCATTAACAAAGGATCGCCCACCTTTAAAGCCTCAGTGCGCCGTTTTAACTGCGCGCAGAATTCATCATAAATAGCATCCTGCACAAACACGCGTGTACCATGCGTACACACCTCGCCTTGAGTATAAAAATTGGCAAGCATCGCTGCGGAAACTGCCTGCTCAATCGGCGTATCAGCAAAAATAATCAAGGGTGATTTGCCGCCTAGCTCCATAGTGAGCTGCTTCAGCGAGCTGGCACAGGCAGACATGACTTTTTTGCCCGTACCGCATTCACCCGTAAAAGAAACTTTCGCAATATCAGCATGATGTGTCAGCATCTGCCCAACCCGCGCATCCCCTTGCACAATATTGAAAACACCCGCAGGCACACCCGCCTCGGTATAAATCTCTGCTAGTTTAAGCGCTGTTAACGGTGTCTCTTCCGAAGGCTTGAAAATCATGGCATTCCCCGCTGCCAAGGCTGGAGCTGATTTCCAGCAAGCGATTTGAATGGGATAATTCCAAGCACCAATACCCGCACACACACCTAGCGCTTCCTGGCGGGTATAGAAAAAAGTATGCTCACTCAAGGCTTGATACTCACCTTGAATCTTATCGGTCAAGCCAGCGTAATATTCAATTACATCGGCTCCGGTCACAATATCGACTGCCACGGCTTCCTGTAATGGCTTACCCGTGTCCAACACCTCTAATTTAGCCAGTTCCTCATTGCGTTCGCGCAATAAATCAGCCGCACGCTTTAAAATACGCCCACGCGCTACCGCAGGCATCGCCGCCCAAACAGCTTGGCCTTGCTGCGCGGATTCGACCGCCCGATCGACATCAGCTTGGCTCGCTTGCTCGACTTGCGCCAACACTTCACCCGTTGCGGGATTATGAGTTGGAAAAGTTTCGCCTGACGTAGCGGCGATAAATTGTCCATGAATATAGTTTTGAATGATTTGCATTTTAATTGCTATGTCCTGTAATACTTAATTACGTACAGCCAAACTCAATCAAACTCAATTGCCGCAGTACCTAAGGCAAGGCGGCTTTAATCAAGCCAAGCTTGCCGTTGAAGTAAGGATTAATTAGTTGCATATTGGCACGGGACAGGCCGATGGATTTTATAATATCCATCGTTGCTTTGATGAGTTGGGACTTGTGAGTAGCCGTCATTCCCACTTTAGGCATCAGCTAACCCTTGATTAAACGAGAATTTAATTAAACGACTGTTTAACTTGGGCGCTAATCTAACAAAACCTTAATGATAAAACAAGGAAGCCGGTTTTTCACGCACCTGTCAAGCCTTGTCTAATCGCAATAATCCGTTCTTGCTGCGCATCCCAAGCCGTTGCCGACAGCGCACTTAAACCATACCACTGTTTTAATAAGCCTAATGCTTGTACTCGCTTTTCTTCCTCGCTGCTACGACTACGCATAGCCTCAGACATATGTGCAATTTGATACTCCATACGTGCCTGTTGAAAAGCTTCCGGTGAAGGCAATTCCAGCAATGTTTCCAGTTGCAAGAGTAATGACTCACCTTGTTGTTGAGCCTGATCCAACAAGCTTGGTTCAAGCGCCTCGGATGACTGTTGACGCGCCTGAGCTTGTTCAGCCAAGCTATCCAACTCAGCTAATTGCAACTGCCAATGCACTTGTGATTGCTTCTGGCGCAGAGACTGTTCCAGTTTACGCCAGCGCTCTTCCAATCTTTGCTGAGCGGCTTTCGGCAAACCTCGAATCTCATTGAACTGCTGGCGTAGATGATTCGTTTCCTTGGCTGCCTGCATAAAGTCTTCCCCCGACAAACTTAGCCAAGCTTCCATATCAGCCAAAAGCTGTTCTTTATGGGCGATCTTCTCTTCTGTTTCAGAGCGTTGCACCTTACGGTTCTCTTTGAGGCGCTCAAAAATTTCATCAATCGGAGCACGGAATTGCTTCCACAGTTTCTGCTCCTCTTTAGGGCGGGAAGGCACTGTAATTTGCCACTCAGCCTGCAAAGCTTTTGCTGCTTCAGCGGCTTCAACCATGTCATCCCACTCCAGCAATGCGGCTGCACGCTTAAGCAAATCATGACGCTCTGCCCAATTGCGTTTACGCTCCACCGCCAGATATGTCTCCAAAGCATCCATAGCGCTATTAAAACGCTCATTGACCTTTTTCCAAGCTTTGTGGCTCACCGTGCCTGCTTGTTTCCAAGCTTTACGTTGCCGATTCATTGCCACATAAATAGCATGCCAGTCTTCCACAGCCTCCCAATTCGTCTCTGCCTTGAGGGCTTCCAACTTGCTACAAATCTGCTCGCGCTCTTGTAAATGAGCTTCGCGCTGGCTGGCTTGCTCAGCAAAATGCTGATTGCTCAGCTCATAAGCAGCCGTTACTTTGCTATCAAAGGTTTTCCATTGTTTATGCTGTTGCCCTGGCTCCATCTGCGCCAGTTTGCGCCACTCTTCACGCAACGCTTTAATTTCTTTAACACGCACTTGTGGATCTAGGGTTTCATCACGCTCTAGTCGCTCGGCGGTTTCAATCAAATGCTCGCGTGCTTGATCTGTCCCCCAACGCCGCCAATCCTTAAATTCCATCACCAGCGGTGTGGCCGCCTGCAAACGACGTTTAATGGCTGCCACCTCGCGGCGTGGAAGGTCTGTATGATCTTGTACTAACTGGCTCACTTTACGATGCAAATCAATCGCTTCACCGTATTTCTCTGCTTGCAAGTCAGCTTCCATCTGATCCAGATCAGCCTGTATATCCTTAAGCAATCGTTCCCGCTGACTAGCTTCACGCTGCAAGCGCGCATTGAGGCTATTCATGGTTTGATGGAAACGCGCCTCCCATGCTGTCACCAGCTCACGCAATTGCAGTGGGCGTTTGATCTTAGTCCAGTTCGCTTGCAATTCGGTCAATTTGGCACTTTGCAAGGGCTTACTATTATCGCGCATCGCTTCAGCAGTTTGACAACAACGCTGTAACTCAATCAATGTAACCCAGTCCTCCGCAAGATGACTGCGGGTTTCTTGTAGTTTAGTCAGTTGGTTTTCCCAAGCTTTATCTAATTCAGCCTGCACAGAATCGGGCAATGTTTCAGCCTGTTCCCAACGCTGTTGCAGTGATTGTATTTGCTCGTCCACCTTATCCAGAGACAAATTAGCATCAGGATATGACAAAGCATTTTGCAGACTAGCGACATCACTCAGACACTGCTCAAATACAGCGCGCAAGGGCGCTTGTGCTGCTAGGTCAGCTTCATGCTTATCCAGCCGCGCAATAAACTCTTTTTCAGCATCCTGAAAACGCTTTTCCAACGCGGCATCAATAGCAGCTTGCGCTTGTTGTTGCTTCCAACTTTGCAACAAAATACGCTGGCGTGTTTTATCCTGAGCCCATTGACCACTCAGCCCTAAAGATGCCATTGCTTCACATAAGCTGATTAGTGTTTGCTGTCTTTCCTGCCGTAGCTGCTCTTGTGACAGGCGTTCCTTTAACAACTGCCGCAAACGCTTATTGCTTTTACCGTGTGTCTTTTCTAACTGGCGCAATAAATCGGCCTGAGTTAAACGACTGGCTGCCAAAAACTGTATTTCGCGGGAAACATCCTGATCAGCAATCGCAAACAGTAACTTCTCATCACTGACCTGTTCCAAAGCCAAACGGCGCAGTGCTATATCACGCTCAACATCGCGTGCCAACGCATTCATCAGGTTTGGGTTACTTTGCAACCAAGTAAACACCTCAATCAATAAAGTATCCTGCTGCTGACTGCTCGGTGCTAATGCCACCACGCGCAAACGGGCGCGCTCACCCAACTCATCGCTGCGCTTGCCCAGTTGAATCAAGCTGGGAATATCCGTCAGTGCAGTAATTGCTTCTAGGCGAACCCCGGTATTGGGGTCGTTCTGAGCCAGTTGAATCAGCTCCTGACTATTACCTTCCAAACTGGAAATGGCCTGAATGCGCACCTTGGCATCCTTGTGTTGCCACTTAGGCTTAAATAGACTCCCGAGCATGTTTCACCTCGCAAACAGTTATTACGATTAAGCGACCTGATACTTAAAGGTTCGCCTGCTAGAACAGAACTCGGTGGCTTGCAGCGTAAGCAAACAAACCACCGCAGAATTAACTCTAAATTAAATCCAGATAAAACCGCTACTTAACTCGCATACCTGGCACAGCACCCTCATCAGGGGTCAACATAAAAATAGCCTTGCCACCGGGACCTGCCGCCAGCACCATGCCTTCTGACACACCGAAGCGCATTTTACGCGGAGCCAAATTGGCAAGCATTACCGTTAAGCGACCTTCCAGATCAGCGGGATCATACGCTGATTTTATACCGGCGAAAACATGGCGCGTTTCACCTCCCAAATCCAGCGTCAACTGTACCAATTTATCCGCACCCTCCACTTTGGCTGCCTTGATAATTTTAGCGACACGCAAATCCAATTTGGCAAAGTCATCATATTCAATAGTCGGGCTAATCGGATCATCACTCAGCGGACTATCACTCAGTGCATTGGCTGCCGGTGCCGCTTGTGCTGCCGTCGTAGGCACATCATGGCTGCTAGCTGCATTTGTCTTTGCATGTGTCTTGAGTAAAGCCCGATTCTCTTCCAACATGGCCGCGACTATTTTGGGATCAACCCGTGTCATTAATGCTTGGAAAGGCTTAATTTGGCTAGCGAGTAAAGCCTGTTGCACACTATCCCAGCTTAACGCACCGGCATTCAGGAAGTCTTCTGCATCGGCTGCCAACTGTGGCAATACGGGCTTGAGGTAAACCATAATGGCACGGAACATATTCAGTCCTTGCGTACAGACACCCTGCACCTCGGCACGGCGCGCCTCATCCTTAATCAATACCCAAGGCTTTTGCTCATCAATATATTGGTTAGCTTTATCCGCCAAGGCCATTATTTCACGAATCGCCTGATTATAACGGCGCTTTTCATAAGCTGCGGCAATACTAGTCGCGGCATCTGCTAATTGCTGATACAAAGCTGGCTCAGGTAATTGCTCACTTAGTTGGCTATTAAACTGCTTATTAATAAAACCAGCGCAACGTGAAGCAATATTAACGACCTTACCTACCAATTCGCTATTAATACGCTGAGCAAATTCTTCCAGATTTAAATCCATATCATCAACGGTATTACTTAATTTACTCGCAAAATAATAACGTAAGTATTCAGGATTTAAATGCCGCAGATAAACATCCGCCTGAATAAATGTACCGCGCGACTTAGACATTTTTGCGCCATTAACGGTCAAAAAACCGTGGCAGTGTACGCCAGTGGGAATACGAAAACCACCGCCATACAGTAAAGCTGGCCAAAACAAAGTATGGAAATAGGCAATATCTTTACCAATAAAATGATGCACTTCCGCTTCTGAATTAGGCTGCCAATAGACATCGAAATCCAAGCCATTACGCTTACACAAATCTTTAAAACTGGCTAAATAACCAATGGGCGCGTCCAACCAGACATAAAAATATTTATCCTCTGTATCGGGAATTTGAAAACCCCAATATGGCGCATCACGTGATACGTCCCAATCTGCCAAACCACGATCTGACTCAAACCACTCCATTTGTTTATTGGCTATTTCTTTTTGTACTGCCCCACCTTGCAGGAAATCACGCAAAAACTGTTCAAAGTGACCTAACTTAAAAAAGTAGTGTTCGGTTTCTTTTTCAATGGGCTTTGTACCTGAAATCGCAGACACGGGATTTTTTAAATCTGTAGGGGAATAAGTTGCACCACAGACTTCACAATTGTCACCATACTGATCTACCGCGCTACAACGGGGACATTCACCTTTAATAAAACGATCCGGCAAGAACATCTTAACTTCAGCATCGTAAGCCTGTCTGATGACACGCTGCTCAATATACCCTTTATCACGCGCTGCTTTATAAATGTATTCAGAAAAATAGCGATTTTCTTCCGAATGCGTTGTGTAATAATTGTCATAGCTGATATTGAAGCCTGCAAAATCACGACGATGTTCCACACCTATTTTTTCAATCAGCTCTAGGGGGGTAATACCCTCTTTTTGGGCGCGTAACATAATGGGTGTACCATGTGCGTCATCCGCACACACAAAATAACACTCGTGACCACGCATGCGCTGGAAACGAACCCAAATATCCGTCTGGATATGCTCCACCAAATGGCCAAGGTGAATCGAGCCATTTGCATAAGGCAAGGCGCAGGTAACAAGTATTTTTCTGGGTTTCATGATTGATTTATCCGGCTATGCTCATCAAGGCCGATAAGGTATCAGGTTGCAAGCATTCACGCTACTTTGACAGGGGTTTTATTACCAAAGCCCCGCTAGCTCCGTCTTCATCATTTCAACTTATCCAGCACTGCTGCCAAGTTTCGTTTAGTGTTTTGGGTCTCGGGATGCTCTGCACCTAGTTTTAACTCATAAATGCTTAGCGCACGCTTCAAATAAACTGCCGACTCGTTATACTGATTCATACCAAGATACACAATCCCTAAATTATTCAGCGTCTGAGCTACATCAGGATGTTCTTGACCCAAGACTCTCTCCTGCGTTGCTAAGGCGCTTTCGCACAAGGGCAAGGCTTGCGTATACTCGCCCATCAAGTAATAAAGAGCCGCCAGATTATTCAGCGTCTTCGCCACCGCAGGATGCTCCTGACCCAAGGCTTTCTTAAGAATTGCTAAGGCGCGTTTATACAAGGGCAAGGCTTGGGCATATTCCCCCTGTGCTCGATGCAGTTCCGCCAGATTGTTCAGCGTCACCGCCACCGCAGAATGCTCTTTACCCAAGACCTTTTCCTTAATCGCCAAGGCACGTTCATACAAGGGCAAGGCCTGCGCATATTTCCCCTGTGTTCGATACAGTTCCGCCAGATTGTTCAGCATCGCCCCCACCGTAGGATGCTCCTGACCCAATGCCTTCTCTTGAATCGCCAAGGCGCGTTCATACAAGGGCTTGCGTATAGCCCCCCTGTGCTCGATACAGTTCCGCCAGATTGTTCAACGTCACCGCCACAGCCGGATGCTCTTTGCCCAAGGCCTTCTCCTGAGTCGCTAAGGCGCGTTTATACAAGGCCAAGGCCTGCGCATAATCGCCCTGTGTTTGATAAAGAACCGCCAAATTGCTCAGCGTCTTCGCCACATCAGGATGATCCTGACCTAAAGCCGGTTCATAAATCGCCAAGGTACGTTTATACAAGGCCAAGGCTTGCGTATAGTCGCCCATCGATTGATAAAAACCCGCCAGATTGTTCAGCGTCTGAGCCAAAGCAGGATGCTCTTTGGCCTTCTCCTGAATCACCAAGGCGCGTTTATATAAAGGCAAGGCTTGTGCATATTTCCCCTGTGTTCGATACAGTTCCGCCAGATTGTTCAGCGTCGTCGCCACAGCAGGATGCTTCTGCCCCAGAGCTTTCTCCTGAATCGCTAAGGCGCGTTCATACAAGGGTTGTGCTTTGGAATATTGCCCCCCTTCGTAGAAGCCAAGCCCAGCCCAATTTAAGTACTCAGCGACCTTCAGCTCATGTCCATGTTCCTGCCCCAATGCTAATAAAGCCCGTGCTGCACGCTCGTAATACGCTGCTGATTTCACATACTGAGCCCTAGTGCGTGCTAATGCCCCATAGATCGCATCTACATACGCATCTGTTTCATTGCTATAATGCAGTTTAGCGACCTCACTTAATAAGGACTCCGCTTGATCA
>PDWJ01002349.1_pt1 | contig 20390 bp, 15 predicted proteins | sample 1430881 | NCBI WGS metagenome assembly PDWJ01 (sample SAMN01162460, study PRJNA174530) | Oral metagenome, whole genome shotgun sequencing project. | biome: Marine environment; feature: Marine mammal; material: Swab sample of the gingival sulcus; isolation source: swab sample of gingival sulcus... | reverse complement strand
ATACTTACCTTATGTTTTTCGGCAATTTCCCTTGCTGTTATCATTCGTTTTGATTGCAATTGTGTCAAAATCGCAATCAATCTTGATAGTCTGGGTTTTTCTTTATCCATGCCTTGTCTTTGCTTGAGCTTAAGCCTGCACCTTTTCAAGAATGGCAAAAAGTTCTTTTTCTGCATATTTGCTTAACAAAACAATGCTTACCGGCGGATAGTTAAATTGCCCTTTTGGGGTTTTTATTTTAAATTGTATCATTTTGCGTATTCCCCCGAAACTTTCTACAATTTCATAGCCCGCAAAATAATTTTTCGGAATTTCAAAAGCGCGATATTTGCGAAAAAAAGGATGCGCCGTATAAAACCGAACAATAATTTTATTTCCCGTATATTCCAAGAAAAAATAATCCGACTTTCGAAACAATAAAAATAAATAAGCCAAAACAATAAGGGCTATCGCAATCAGAAAACCGTATCCTGCATTATACTCATAACTGTAATAAGCTGTTAAAGAGAAAATAAGACCAAGCATTAGCATGTAAATTATTTTTAGTCTTGCCGTTTCATATCTGTTTTCAATCTTCATTTTGTATATATTAATATGATTAATAATAAAGTTCTGTAAAACTGTTTCCGTAAACATTTTTTTATATTCCCGGTAAAGTTATATCTTTGTAAAATTAAGTTTTTTTTAAAAACGTACAATAATTATTTTAGTTATAACAAATTTAAACTTATATCATGAGTAAAAAAATTTTAGCATTATTTGTTGTATTTTCTTTAATAATAAATACAACCGTAAGAGCAGACGGCGATGATGAAGGGATGTGGCTTCCTTTGCTGGTTCAAAAATTGAACATCAAAAAAATGCAAGCAATGGGGCTTAAGCTATCCGCCGAGGACATCTACAGCGTTAACAAAAGCAGCCTTAAAGATGCTGTTATTGCTCTTGACCATGGGTCATGTACAGGCGAATTGGTTTCTCCTGATGGTTTATTTCTCACAAACCACCATTGCGGATACGGAGAAATTCAAGCACACAGCTCTGTAGAGCACGATTATTTAACAGACGGATTTTGGGCAATGTCTCGAAAAGAAGAACTTCCCAACCCGGGAAAAACGGTATCTTTTTTAATCAGTGTTACCGATGTTACCAAAAAAGTAAATGCCGTTGTTAATGACAAAATGACTGAAAAAGAAAGAGAAAGCGCAATCAGAGAACTTTCTTCAAAACTGGAAGAACAAGCCGTAAAAGATTCCGGTAAAGACTGGTATGAAGCACGCGTACAACACTTTTTTGAAGGAAATCATTATTATTTGTTTATTTACGAAACATTTAAAGATGTAAGATTAGTAGGTGCTCCGCCTTCGTCCATAGGAAAATACGGTGCCGATACCGACAACTGGGTTTGGCCTCGTCATACAGGAGACTTTACAATATTCCGTATTTATTGTGCTCCCGACGGAAAACCCGCAGAATACTCGGAAGAAAATGTTCCTTACCACCCGAAAAAATTCTTCCCCGTTTCAATAAAAGGACAAGAAAAAGGAGACTATGCAATGGTTATGGGCTATCCCGGAACAACTACCCGTTACAAAACATCTTGGGGGGTAGAAGACGAAATGAACATAACAAATAAAATCAGAATAAAATTAAGAGGTATCAAACAAGAAATTATGAAAAAAGAAATGGATGCCAACGATAAAGTGCGTATCCAATATGCCTCAAAATATTCTCGTTCAAGCAACTACTACAAATATTCAATTGGTCAAAACAAAGGATTAAAAGCCTTAAACGTTATCGGACAAAAAGAAGCAGAAGAAAAAGAAATTACAAATTGGATAAACAAAAAAAGAAAACGTGTACAAAAATACGGCGAAGCTTTGCCTTTAATTAAAAAGACAACGGCAGAATTAAAAGAAGCAAGTGTTGCCCAAAATTACTGGATTGAAGCATTCTGGTTAGGTCCGGAAATCATTAAAACGTCATTAAGAGGTTTTTACGGCATTCAAAGAGCCGGAGAAGATAAAGAGAAATTAGCAGAAATCAAAAAAGCTCAAAAAGAGTTCTTCAAAGATTTTTATATGCCGATTGACAAGCAAGTTTTTATTGCCATGTGCAAAACTTACAAAAAAGATATTCCGGAAAAATACTACCCTTCATTTTTTGAAGATGTAAAAAAAGATTATAACGGAAGTTTTGAAAAATATGCCGACTATCTCTATGCAAACTCCGTTTTTGTTAATCCCAAAAAATTTAATAAAATGATTGAAAAGCCGGATATGAATGCCTTAGCGGAAGACCCCGGCGTAAAATTAGCCAATTCGGTGTATGCTTTTTATATGGAACTTAATCAAAAAACCGAAGAGGCTCAATATAATTTGCAAAAAGGAAGAAGATTATATCTTGCCGCAATTTTAGAAAAAGACAAAAATGTTGCTCGTTATCCGGATGCAAACTCAACAATGCGTGTAACCTACGGAACCGTTGGCGATTATTCACCCAAAGATGCCGTTTTATACAAGCATTACACCACGCTTAAAGGGTATATGGAAAAAGAAAAACCGGGAGCACCCAAAACCGACGAGTTCTATGTTCCGCAAAAACTTAAAAACCTTTATGCAAAGAAAGATTACGGAGAATACGGCATAACCAATGCTAAAGGAGAAAAAGAAATGCGTGTTTGTTTTACTTCAAACAATGACATCACCGGCGGAAACTCCGGAAGTCCGGTTATCAACGGAAACGGCGAATTAATCGGTGTTGCCTTTGACGGAAACTGGGAAGCAATGAGCGGTGATATTGCTTTTGAAACGGAATTGCAAAAATGTATTAATGTTGATATTCGTTTCGTATTGTTTATCATTGATAAATATGCCGGCGCAAAACACCTTATCGACGAAATGACAATTATTAAATAAAACAAGCATACGCTTTTAAATAAAAAAAGCTGTCCCGGAAAGGGCAGCTTTTTTTAGTAACCATACCGGTAAAAATGAGCTTAACCCGCATTATTCACCAAGTAGTTCTATTACGGTCAGCATCTACTTCAAAATAAGACACTTCATTTGATAAGCCTCATTCTCCATATCAAAGGATATGGCTCAATCGTCTTATCACTTATTTTATTGTATATGCAACCCTCACTACGAAGACTTGATGAATAATACGAGTTAACGAGCTATTTGGTTTCTGCAAGCGATTGATTGCATGCCGGCAATTTGCACAACTTGCACCTTAGCTGTCAGTGAAGAAAACAAAATATCAATGAAGATTAACAGGTTTATTATAATATTTTTCATTTGCCTAATAAGCAATAATCTGCATGGACAAAATAAATTGCAATTCTCATTTGAATGCGGAGAAACAATTAAATCAGCTATTGACACAAAAATTTCATTAAAATTTCCTAATGGTAACACATCAATATTATATGCCGATTCTAAAACTAAATATGGTTTTGCTGATAAAGAAATCGTTTCTTCAAAAGGAGAGCACATTCTTTTAATCTATTTAAACGTTGCAAATTACGGATATGATTCTATTGCTTACAATTTTGAACTAAACGGTAATGAAATAGAAACGACAATTTCAGTAACTTTTGATTTCATAGAACAACTTATTAAAAATAATGAGATATATGAGAAAGGTGATAAAATTATTAATGGGTATGTTCAAATTAACAAATATTATAATACGCCAAGTACAATTAAAATTTCGATTGATAAAGAGTGTATAAAAAATAAATATTGTAATGGCATTTTTTTTAACATAAAAAACAATTCAAAAGATACAATATTCGGAGAACATCTACCGGGTTATTTCTGGGGAACATTGACATATTTAAAAAATGACTCTGCCTATATAACCAGAACCGGAACACTTGATTATAATTTTGTGAATGCACCACCTTTATATCCGGATTCGACTAAAATTGCAACAATCGGGTCTTTTGGTCTGCAAAATAGACTTAACTCTTATTGGGACTATAAATTTGAAGTAATGTTAGCAAAAACATATCAATCAACAGGAATAGGAATTTATAAAGAACATAAGAATTTTATTTGGTGGGCAGGGACAAAAGAATATTATAAGTTAAGTTATGATTTTAAAATTAAATAAAGACTGAACAGTTAGCACTTCATTTGATTGCCGACAAGCGATTGGTTGCATGCCGGCAATTTGCACAACTTGCACCTTATCTGGTAAAAACATATTCTGTATCCGACGATAATGCGTGATTAAAAGAATAGTTTTCATAATCAAAACCTTTTAAATCGGCAAGATCGCTTAAAGCGTTTTTAATGATATAACGGCTCATTAAACCCCTTGCTTTTTTGGCATATACGACAATGGTTTTAAAATCATTTCCTTTTTGCTCTTTAAAAACCGGCGTGATGATGTTTGCCTTAATTTTTTTCGGCTTAAGCGCTTTAAAATATTCGTTTGAGGCTAAATTAACCAAGGTTTTAATATTTTCCTGCGCTATATGTTCATTTATTCTGTCGCTTAATTTTTCGCCCCAAAATTTATATAAATTGTTGCCTTTTTTTGTCATAAGTTTTGTGCCCATTTCCAGACGATAAGGCAAAATCATATCCGCCGGTTTTATAATGCCGTACAAACCGGATAAAATGCGTAAATGTTTTTGGGCAAAGTCCATGTCTTTATCCGAGAAATCCTCGCTTTGCAAGCCCTTATAAACCATGCCGTCAAACATCAACACGGCGGGTGCTGCTTCCTTGCTCTTAAAAGGATATTCCCATTTTAAGTATCGTTCAAAATTTAATTCGGCTAATTTGGCATTCAGTTTCATTAATTCCGAAATTTCCTCCGGTTTGTATTTTCGCAATTCGGCAATCAAAGCCTTGCTTTCTTCCGGAAACTCAATACTTGTTGTATGCTTTATTTGTTTTTGAGGTGTTTGTAGATTTTTTGCGGGTGATAATACGATAAGCATCTTACTTTTTTTTCTTGTTTAAACTAATTCTGAATGTTGTTCCTTTTCCAAGTTCCGAGCTTTTAACAAATACTTTGCCCGAATGATAGGCCTCTATAATGCGTTTTACCAAAGACAATCCCAAGCCCCAACCTCTTTTTTTGGTTGTGAAACCGGGTGTGAAAACCGTTTTAAACTGCGTTTTGGGAATGCCTTTTCCAAAATCCCGAATATCAACGGCTACCCGGTCTTTTTTGTCGGCTACGCTGATAATGATTTGTCCCTTTCCTTTCATGGCATCAACGGCATTTTTGCACATGTTTTCAATAACCCATTCAAACAAAGATTCGTTTAAGGGAATAATTAATTCGCCGGATTTGTCAAAGTTAAGGACATATTCAATGTTTTTGGATGTTCTTGCCTCTAAATAAGACACGGAATTAATGATTATTTCATATAAATTCATGGGAACCAAAACCGGTGTTGAGCCAATGCCGGAAAATCGCTCGGTAATCATTTCCAAACGAGTGATGTCTTTTTGCACTTCATTGATAAGTTTTTCGTCTTCTTTTTTCAGTTTCAACAATTCAATCCATGCAAGCAAAGAAGAAATAGGCGTGCCTAATTGATGCGCCGTTTCTTTGGATAAACCCGCCCATAATTGATTTTCGTCTGCTTTGCGCGAACTTCTGAACGCCCAATAGGCAATAAGCAAGAAAAAGCCGACAATAATAATCTGAATATAAGGATAATAAAACAAAGCTGTCAGCAAATACGAATCTTTATAATACACATAATTTTTTTTCCCTTTTGCATATTCAACGGTAATGGGTTCGTGCTGCTTTGCCATAATTGCCAATTGCTTCATCAAATAAGCCGTGTCTGTTTCGTGTTTCGGATTTAAATTACGATGATTGATAATATGACCGTCTGCATCTGCCAAAATAACGGGGATGCTTTTGTTCTCTTCAAGAATTGAATATATGGTCGGGCTTACATTTTCATTCAAATTAATTTCCGTAAATTCTTTAACCGATTCTGCCCAAATTTTAATCCGGTTGCGTTCTTCTTTTGCAATTTGACTGACCAAATTGCCGGTATATAAAATAATTCCTATTCCCAATATAAGGGCAAGAACCAAGAGTCCTAATTTTAATACTTGTTTGCGAGAATAGAATTTCATCATAATCAACTTAAATATTAAACTGTAAACGGTTTTAATCTATATTTAGTATGCTTTTGCTTTACAGCTTCACACATAGAAACTAAAAATCATAATAAAAATTACTTATCCCGGTGCGCATGCCGAACATAAAATAAGTTTCCTTTAAGCCGGCAGCAATTCTTCGGTCGGCGCCCGCATATAATTGCAAATGGGTTCTCGGATTTATAATGTATGAGAGATGAAGCATTTGGTGTGATAGTTTTTGCTCGGGAGTATTTGTCGTGCTGCCGGAGGCATATATATCGGAGGAGATACCCTGCCTGTTAAGCTGAACCCAATTGCAGGAAAATGACAGCGAAAGCCTTTTGAATGCAATGTTTGTGCTTGCAAACCACTCCGCAAAATTATTTCCGAAATAGGAACTTAATTCTTCATTATAATGTGTCCAAGTTTGATATTTTAAACTTTGATGTGCATAGGTTTTTGCTTGAGCAAAATTATGCTCTGCCTGTAAATGCCAGCGAAACTCCGGAATTTTTGAGAAAAAAAGGTCAAATATTTTTACCCCGGCTTGAAAAGCAAATTTTTTATCTTGGGGATTGTCAAGAGCAATTTGCCCGTATGCTTGAATATGTTGCGTAACTTTCAGCTTGGCATTTAAACCCGTTAATATATGATGTTGTGTTTTTTGCAGGCTGTTTACCGCCGTGCGAACTCCCGGAACCGGGATAAAAAAATCTGCGGGAAAGCGATTGGTATATTTTGCCGTGTCTGTAGTTTGATAAAGCGCTCCCTCAAACAAGGCTATTTCAAAACGGTTTTTATAATTATAGGAAAGATAATTAAAGGCTGCATGTTTTCTGAAATGGTAACTGTAATACACTTTTTCAAAGTCTCTAAATTGCGTAAACATGCTTGTGTATTTAAAATTTTTGAAAGAAACATTGAATTTCAAAAAAGGATAATTCATGCTGTTGTCGGATAAAAACAAAGAGCGATGCCCTTCGCCGATAAAATTTTTATCTTGCCCTAACTGAATATTTAAAAAATTATAGGGCGTAAAAGACAAATAGGCGGCAGCGGAAGAAAAATCGAACAAACTTGCATCTTTCCCATTTTTTTTAACGGCACCCTGACCGGGCACAACCAACCGCTCCCAAACTCTTGCATGAATATAGCTGCGAAAGCGAGCCTGATTTTCTCGAAAACTCGAATAGAAACTTAATTTTTTTCCAATCTGCCCTTTGAGCTCTATACCGCGCGTGTTAATAAAATAATTTGTATCGTTTTTTGGAAAAACTCGTCCGCCTTCCACAAAAAAAAGCGGATTAATCTGCAATACAAAATTCTTCTTTTCAATGAAGATAAAGTCCTCAAAAAACAGTTTTCTGTAAAAAAAGTTCTTTTTATGTTTTAAAAAAAACCGCTTGGCTCCTTCGGTGTCATAAATAAGCGAATCAATATCAAAACAAGCCGCAATTTCCGATTGTAATAAGGGCTTAAAACCCGTATTTACGGGCTTGCTTTGCCTGTTTAACTCAAAAGCAATTTTGTCGGCATACCCGCTTCCCAAAGGCAGCATTAATTGCTGTGCAAAAAACGGCTTCGAAAGCAGATACACAATAAGAAAAAGAAAAATCGGTTTCAGTTTGAACATTGCGCTTTAAGTTTCAAATTTACAAATAGTTATCCTGCCTGTATTTAGCATCGTTTTCATTTAAAATTGCGATATAATTACGGTATCGCTCGCTGTGAATCTTTCCGGATTTAACCGCTTGTTTTACGGCACACTCCGGCTCGTGGGTATGTGTGCAGTTGTTAAACTTACACTTTGCCGCCGCTGCTTTAATTTCTATAAAGCAATCTCCGAGATGTTCTTTTATCGTTTCGTCTAAACCAAAACCCTTAATACCGGGCGTGTCAATAATGAAGCCGCCGGCAATCGGAAACATTTCGGCAAAGGTTGTTGTATGTTTTCCCTGCTCATGAAATTCGGAAATTTCTCCGGTTTTTAAATCTAAATCCGGATTGAGGCAGTTTATCAAGCTCGACTTCCCTACCCCCGAATTGCCCGACAGAACAACAACCTTTGCCGAAATTGTGTCTTTTACTTCATCGATACCCAAATTATTCGGGACAGACATTTTAATACACTTATAACCGATGCCTGCATACATATTGATGATGCTTTGCAGCTTTTTGCTTAGCTCCGCATTATACAAATCAATTTTATTAAAAAGCAAAACCGGAACAATATTACTGTTCTCGCAAGCAGCCAACCACCTGTCAACAAACATTAAATACGTTTTCGGCTGTATCAGCGTTATCATTAAAAAAGCATAATCAATATTGGCGGCAATAATGTGCGCTTGCCGAGAAAGATTGGTTGATTTTCTGACAAGGAAATTTTTACGCTCTTTTATTTTGCTGATAATCCCAAAATCTTCGCCTTTTTGCATCGTAAAATAAACAATGTCTCCTACCGCCACCGGGTTTGTCGTCATAAATTCTTTTGTCCTGAACTTCCCTCGTATTTTACAAAGAATCCTATCCGCTCCGGATTGCAGCAAATAATTACTGCCGGTTGATTTTATGACAACCCCTTGCTTCATTTGTTTATGTTTATAATTTTCAAAGGTCAGTTTATGAAATTATGAATTATTTACTCTTTTCCTTTTAACATGGGAACAAAAATAAAAGTTCCGTGCTTTTCCGTCTTATATTCCTTGTCGGAAATTTTAATTATTTTAAGCATATCCTGCGAATATCTGCTGCCTGCGGGAATAACCATAATTCCTCCGATTTTTAGTTGTTCCAGCAAAGCTTCCGGCACCGACGGCGCACCGGCAGTTATCAGTATTTTATCAAAAGGCGCATAAGTCGGCAAACCTTTGTAGCCGTCTCCATAATAGCAATAAGGAAAATAGTTGAGTTTGCGCAACAAAATTTGTGCTGATTTGTATAATATCTTATGCCTTTCAATGGTAAAAAGTTTTGCACCCATTTCAAGCAAAACAGCCGACTGATAGCCCGAACCCGTTCCGATTTCTAATATTTTGTCGTTTTTTTTAACTTCCAATAAGGATGTCTGAACCGCTACGGTGTAGGGCTGCGAAATAGTTTGGTCTGCCGCAATCGGAAAAGCATTGTCGGCATAAGCGCGTTCTTCAAAACCTTTTGCCATAAAAAAATGACGCGGTATCGCATTCATTGCACTTAATACCTTTTCGTTTTTAATTCCTTTGTCTCTTAAAGAATCAATCAAAATTTGTCTTAAACCTTTGTATCGAAACGAATCTGTCATAAAACCGAACTAATAATGTTGCGAAAATAAAAACAATCGGCTTTTTATTAAATAATCCGATAAAAAATATCTTTTTTTGCAATCATTTTTAAGATTATTCGTTTAGAGTAAAAAAGATATATTTCGGAAAAACTTTATTATTTCATGAATAAAAAACGACAAAGGCTAATTTATATTTTTTTCGATTATCTGAGTGCATTAACTGCTTGGTTTTTGTTTTTTTATTATCGAAAAATATATATTGAATCGGTAAACTACGGCTATTTAATTCAGATTGAATACAGCCGCACTTTCCTTTTGGGTTTGTTTGGTATTCCGCTTTTTTGGATTTTTTTGTATGCTGTATTCGGATATTATTCCAATATATTAAAAAAATCTCGATTGCTCGAACTTGGGCAAACCTTAATCAGTACTTTCATCGGCATAATAATCCTGTTTTTTATACTTATATTGGATGATGTTGTTTTTTCATACAAAAATTATTATAAGTCGATACTTGTTTTATTCTTCTTGCATTTTATCCTTACTTATATTCCCCGATTAATCATTACTTCAATAACCCATTATAAAATAAAGACCGGAAAAATAGGGTTTAATACACTTCTAATCGGCAGCAACGGACAAGCTTTGAGCTTATATAAAAAATTAACTTCCGGAGTCGAAAATCAAGGCTATAAATTTGTGGGTTTTATTAATATCTACAACAAAAAAGACCCGACTTTAAGCAAGCATTTAAAACATCTCGGAACTTACGACAACATTATTGACACGATAAAAGAATACAAAATCGAAGAGGTTATTGTTGCCATAGAATCTTCCGAACATCAAGAGATTGAAAAAATATTATACAAACTCCAAAAAGTGAATGTCATAACGAAAGTTATTCCTTCGCTTTTTGATGTATTAACCGGAAAAGTAAGGATGTCGGGTTTTTTGAATGCGCCGCTGATTATTATTTCTCATACGATGATGCCCTCATGGCAAAAAAACATGAAACGCATTTTGGATATTGTGCTTTCATTTTTTGCTATGGTTGTATTGTCGCCGGTTTATCTTTTTACGGCAATTGCCGTAAAAACCGGGTCAAAAGGTCCGGTTTTTTATACGCAAGAACGTATCGGCATACACGAAAAACCCTTTAATATCATTAAATTCCGTTCCATGTATGTCGGTTCGGAAAAAAACGGTCCGCAACTTTCTTCCGAAAACGATAACAGAATTACCAAGTTCGGGAAATTTATGCGCAAAACCAGATTGGACGAAATACCGCAATTTTTCAATGTCTTGAAAGGCGATATGTCGCTTGTGGGTCCGCGTCCGGAACGCAAATTTTATATTGACAAAATTGTTGAAAAAGCCCCGCACTTTCTTAACTTGTTGAAAGTTAAACCCGGGATAACTTCTTGGGGGCAGGTAAAATTCGGCTATGCCGAAAATATCGACCAAATGATAAAACGTTTAAACTACGATATTTTTTATATCGAAAATATGTCTTTATATTTGGATTTTAAAATTATGATACACACCGTTTTGGTCATTTTGAGACGAAGCGGAAAATAAAATCCTAATTATCAACTTGTTAATGTATTCTAACAATGAACAGCCGAAATTATAAAAAAATTAATATCATTACGGCATGGATTACTTTTGCCCTTGCTTTTATCACTTATTATTTAACGGTTGAGCCTACCGTAAGCCTTTGGGACTGCGGAGAGTTTATTGCCTCATCGTATAAACTGGAAGTGGGGCACCCGCCCGGCGCGCCGGTTTTTATGCTTTTGGCTCGTTTTTTTGCCTTATTTTCCTCATCGGTGCAAGATGTGGCTTTTATGATTAATTTGGTTTCCGTAACAGCAAGTGCCTTTACCATTTTATTCTTGTTTTGGACAATCACCTACTTTGCGGAAAAACTAATGTTTAAAAAAGAAGCTTTTAATGCAAGCAATGCGTGGCTTGTATTGGTAAGCGGTGTTGTCGGTTCGCTTGCTTATGCCTTTTCGGATACTTTTTGGTTTTCTGCCGTTGAAGCGGAAGTATATGCAAGCTCATCTTTGTTTACGGCTGTTGTTTTTTGGGCAATACTAAAATGGGAAGCCGTTGCCGATGAAAAATATGCAGACCGATGGCTTGTATTAATTGCCTTGCTTATGGGTATCTCAATCGGGGTGCATTTATTAAATTTACTTGCTATTCCCGCCATTGCTTTTATTTATTATTTCAAAAAATATAAAACAACAAAAAAAGGCATTTTCTATGCTTTTATGCTTTCCGTTCTTATCCTTGCCTTTGTCATGTACGGTATCATTCAAGGTTTTGTTAACTATGCCTCAAAACTCGAACTGCTTTTTGTAAATTCTTTCGGAATGCCCTATAACAGCGGACTGTTTGCCTTTATTATTTTAGTTTTCGCTTTGTTAATCTTCGGCATATATTTTACTTATAAAAAGAAAAAAGTTTTGTGGAATACCGTTTTTACCATGATTACGGTTATTCTAATCGGTTATTCCTCTTTTGCCGTCATTATGATTCGCTCCTATGCCAATCCGCCCATGGACGAAAATAATCCGGAAAATGTTTTTGCCCTGCTTTCTTATCTCAACCGGGAACAATACGGCTCTCGACCTTTGTTCTATGGAAATTATTATGATGCCGAATTTGAACGCGATGCACGCGGAGACATAAAAGCAAATAAACGCTATACGTATATTCCGGAAAACGGAAAATATACAAAAATAGAAAAAGTCAATCCGGAATATTTATACAAATCCTCCGGAAAAACAATTTTCCCCCGCATGTACAGCAGAAATAAAAATCATATCTCGGCATATCAAACATGGGGTGGTATAGAAGCAGGCGAAAAACCTTCGTTTTCAAATAATTTAAAGTTCTTTTTTAAATACCAATTGGGACACATGTATTTCCGGTATTTTATGTGGAACTTTGCAGGAAGACAAAACAATTATCAATCCTACGGAGATATTTTTAAAGGAAACTGGATAAGCGGCATTCCTTTTATAGATGCCATATTTTTAGGAAGCCAAAAACAACTTCCCGATAAAATCAAAAACGAAAAAAGCCGCAATGCTTATTATATGCTGCCTTTTATTCTCGGAATACTGGGTCTTGCCTTCTCTTTTGCAAAAGACAAAAAGAATGCTTCGGTCATTGCTTTGCTGTTTTTCTTTACGGGAATTGCCATTGTCATGTATCTTAACCAAACACCCTATCAACCGCGCGAAAGAGATTATGCCTATGCCGGCTCTTTTTATGCTTTTGCAATATGGATAGGCTTGGGTGTTTTGGCAATTTTTTCCTATTTGCAAAAGAAATTAAATCCGAACACGGCACTCATAGTCAGTGCGTTGCTCACTGTTCCGATACCCATTCTCATGGCAGAACAAAATTGGGACGACCACGACCGCTCAAACAGATATTCCGCACGCGATTTTGCCGAAAATTATTTGAACTCATGCGACAAAAACGCCATTTTATTTACTTACGGCGACAATGATACCTTTCCTTTGTGGTATTTGCAAGAAGTGGAAGGAGTGCGAACCGATGTTAAAGTGGTTAATTTAAGTTTGCTGGGAACCGATTGGTATATCGACCAACACAAGAAAAAAACCTATGAAGCCGAAGGCGTTCCTTTTAAAATGACACACGACAAATATCGGGAAGGAAAGCGTGAAGCTATTTATGTAACCGATGATCCGGAGTTTTTTATTGAAGAAAAATACGAAGCAAATTATTTAAAATATCAAAAGACTTTCAATGCACTGAAAAAAGAACTTTCGGCACTTATTTCAAAGTCGGAATATTCAAAACAAAACGCAACAGAGTTTGACAGCTTTAAAAACAGCCTCGACACACTTTCTTTCAGTAAATTTCTTTCGATAGTTGCCTCTGTAAGCAATAAAGATTTTATTGCAAACTATAAAGTGAATAAGGAAAATTTTGAACTGTTTTACGATAAGATAAAAAACTTGGCAGACAGTATTTCAATCAGCGCACTTCCTTTACAAGTTGCCATGAGTTTTATGGCTTCCGATGATGAAAAAACACAATTGCAAACCTCAAGCGGAGAAAGAATTAACTATATTCCCTCTAAAAAACTTTCATTAAACGTTCCTTGGCCCGATGCGGCAAAAAACGGCCGATTTACAAAAAAAGAGCTTGCCATGTTTGAAAAAAATATAGAGTGGAATTTAAGTTCTTCCTACATCTATAAAAATGATATGGCCGTACTGGAAATTATTGCTCAAAACAACTGGAAGCGTCCCATATATTTTGCCACAAGCGTTCCGACCTCTCATTACAACGGTTTGAATGACTTTTTAAGGCTCGAAGGCTTTGCTTTAAGGCTGGTTCCTTATAAAACAAAAGCCGGAGAAAGCTATATAAATACGGAAATAATGTATGAGCTGCTTATGGAAAAAGCAAAATGGGGAAATATCGATAAAGAAAATATCAATATCGACAACTTCATAAAAAGAACCGTTCGGATTATGGACATCAGGCAAACTTTTGCTTTGCTTGCAAAGGCGCTTTTAAACGAAGGCAAAACCGAAAAAGCCGTTAAGGTGCTCGACCGCTGTATGGAAGTGCTGCCGGAACATAACTTTATGTATGATTTCGGGGTTTTTGATATTGCTGAAGCCTATTATCAAGCCGGAGAAATGCAAAAAGCCAATGCGATTATTGAAATTGTATATAAAAACGCCAAGCAATATGCAGCTTATTACAAAAGTTTTTCGCCACGTTTCAAAAGCAACACCCGGCAAGAACGCACAGAGTTGATTGCCATGGTCAATCAATTTGCCAATCTATCCGTAAAATATCAACAAAAGGATATAGCCGAAAAACTTTTAAAATTTGTTTATTCAAACAGTTATTCTAAACCTGTATAACGTATCATTCTTTATCGGTTTTGCCGGTTTTTTATTATTTGCGATAGCTTTTGAATTTATTATGTTCGTACGCATAAAAACCTTAGAAGAAATAAATAGAAGAAAATAAACCTTATTACCTTATTTTTTATTGCTAAAAGCCAAAGAGCAAGAGCCGATTAAACAAAGAGCGCAATTGCAAATTCCCTCTTGGAGAAGAGGGTGCAGGGAGATTGATTTTTTAGAATTAAAACACTATACAACAACAATTTATAAATCTATCTAGATAAAATTATTCATCAAGTAGTTCAATTAAATCCAGCCTTTTAATTTTTGCAAAAGTTTCGAGATGCGGGCTAAAAAATATTTGCGAATATTTTTTCGGAATATAATTTCTTTCAACTTATATTTGCAGACTTATAATTTTTATCTCAAAAAATCGTTCAGTCGTAAATTGAACTCTGAAATTAATGAAAAAACAACTAAAAAAAATAATCCAAATCATCCTCTTCATGTCGATAGGCGTATTAATCTTTTGGCTTGTTTACAGAAAGCAAGATATGAGCGGATTAAAAGAAGCACTGTTGAAAGCAGATTATTTTTGGATTTTTCTTTCATTGGTAATGGCTTTATTAAGTCATATCAGCAGAGCCGTCCGGTGGAATATATTGCTTCAACCCTTGGGCTATAAACCCAAAGTCATTAATTCGTTTTTTTCGGTAATGATTATGTACCTTTCAAATATGCTTATTCCCCGCTCCGGCGAGCTTGTGCGATGCGGCGTAATGAAAAAAGTTGAAGATATTCCCGTGTCAAAACTTATCGGCACCGTAGTGATAGAAAGAATAATTGATTTTGTTATGCTGTTCATATTCTTGGCAATTGTTCTATTTACTCAAATGCCGATTATTTTGGAACTACTCGGTAAAAATCCCGAATTAAATACAAATCTTAAAAACTTAATGTCTTCAACACCTGTTATTGCGGGGATTTTACTGTTTTTTGCCTTACTCTTCATTGTTTTATTCAAACTAAGACATAAAATAAAACATTTAAAAATATACGAAAAAATACGAGAAACGGTAAAAGGCTTTGCCGACGGGATCAAAAGTATTTTAACAATGAAAAGACGTGCAGCTTTTATTGCGCATTCTTTTTTTATTTGGATCATGTATTTTTTAATGATTTATGTTGTGTTTCGAAGTTTTCCCTTTACGGAACATTTAGACATACTTGCCGGTTTAACCGTATTTGTGATGTCTGCCTTTGGCATGGTTGCCCCCTCGCCGGGCGGCATTGGCACATGGCATTTTATGGTTATACAAACCTTAACGGTTTTTGGCATTTCAAAAGCTAATGCCGGGATTTTTGCCTTTGCTTCGCACGAATCTATGACATTAATGATGATTATTGTCGGCGTATTGTCCGTTATCATGCTTCCGATTGTTAATAAAAAAGAAAATGCGAAATAATTTTTGCATTTAAAAAATATAGATTACCTTTGCAGTCCTTTAAACGAAAAGTTCTACTATATAAAAATATATTGCGAGGTGGAGCAGTTGGTAGCTCGTCGGGCTCATAACCCGAAGGTCGCAGGTTCAAGTCCTGCCCTCGCTACTCAAAAAAACTCATTGATTATTTATTTTTCAATGAGTTTTTTTTATACCATATTTAACCCTTATAGAAATAAACACATAGAAGAAATCAACCTTATTACTTTATTGCTAAAAGCCAAAGAGAGTGTATAGGGAGATTGGTTTATCAAAAATTAAACTGCAATAAATTAGGGGTTTACGGCTTCAACTAAATGAAAATGCAGCTTATCTTTGCATATTATTTTAATTTTTTTAATTTTGTTTTGGAAAGAAAGATGTAAATTTCTTTAACAGATTAAATAGTGCCGGCAAGCAAACTGCCGATATTCCAAGTCTCCGGGAAGAAAACGATAAAGACGAGCCTAAAAAACTTTTTAAAATCAAAGAGTTTACTGTTGTAAATGACTGTTTTAAGAATGAGTATAGGAAAATATTTAGAATTTTCTTACAGAGACAGAATAAGAAAAATAATTTTTCAATAACTAAAAATATATGATTATGAAGAAAGTTTTATTTTTTATGATTAGTGCTTTATTCGCAATAAATATGCAAGCACAAGACCTTATGATAACAGGTGTTTTTGACGGACCTCTTCCGGGAGGCAAGCCCAAAGTACTTGAATTGTACGCAATAAATGATGTTTCGGATTTATCTGTTTATACTGTAAAAAATCAGACCAATGCAAATACGGAATGGGGATCCGACTATAATTTGACAGGCAGTGCAAATGCGGGTGATTTTATTTATATTACAGGCGTGGACCACACAGCTGACTTTAATACTTATTTCGGCAACAGCCTAACACCTTTTGAAAGTGGAGTGGTAAATGTTAATGGAGACGACAGACTGGCGATTTTTAATGCTGCTGACATTATCGTTGATTTATTTGGTGAGGATGGCGTGGACGGCACCGATTCCGAATGGGAATATTTAGACGGCTGGGCATATAGAAATAATAATTCTGCCCCAAATCCAAGTTTCAATACCGCCGAATGGACTTTTTCCGGCATAAATGCAAATGACGACCAGACAAGCAATGCGACAGCTTCAAATCCTTTTCCAATAGGGAGCTACACTCAAGGAGGAAACCTTGAATTCTATGAGCTATATATAGGCGGTGAACAGGTAAGTTCTGAAAATGCAGGCGACCTTACGGTGCTGCCCGGCATAAGCGGCACGGTAAACTATAACCATGCAACAAAAACCCTTACGCTCGACAATGCTACAATGGAAACAGGAGCCGCTATTGAGAATTTCAACATTAGTAACCTTAAAATTAAACTTATTGGAACCAATACCATGACGGCAAGTGTTTTTTGTTTAAAGAATCATGTGAGTACGCAAATTGAAGGTGAAGGCTCTCTTACTGCAAACTCTTCAAATACTATTAGCATATTTATGCTGGCACCACTAACCATAAAAAATTGTTCGGTAGAAGCTGTTGGAACGAATTGGGGCATTGCAGGATATGACGGACAATCCGGTGAAGATTTGGTTATTGACCATGCTACCGTAAAAGCTACGGGAGCAGGAACTGCATCTATTGCAGATATATCAAGTCTTACGCTTAACAGTTGCGCCATAACGGCTCCTGCCGGTGCTGCTTTCGATGAAAACTTACACGGAGTGGCTCTTAGTGGAAGTTTGGTAAATGAGCAGGTGCTCATAGAACCAACCGGTTCGGTCATTACAGATTATGCGCTTTACATAGCCGGCACACAAGTAAATTCAGAAAACGCCGCAGACCTTTCCGTGATAGAAGGTGTTGACGGAATTCTTACTTATGACGATGCAAACAAAACCCTGAGCCTTGAAGATGCCACAATAAATGCAGCAAATGAATATGCTGTTAACAACACCGGTATCGACGGTTTAAAGATAGTAATTACCGGAACAAATAGTATTGAATCGGAGATTGCTTCTTTAATTTCCACACAAGCTACCGAAATAAACGGCACCGGCACCCTTACAGCAACATCTACAACGCAACCCGGAATATATATGAAGGCTCCTCTAAGCATAACAAACTGTAAGGTAGAAGCAGTCGGCGAATGGGGTATTGCCGGAAACGAAGCGGCGGCAGGAGAAGATTTAACAATAAATAATGCCACCCTTAAAGCTACCGGAACAGCCTACGGTTCAATTGCCGATATTGCAAGCCTTACGCTTAATAATTGTGCCATAACGGCTCCGGCCGGTGCTGCTTTTGATACGGATTTAAATGGTGTGGCTCTTAACGGCAACATCCTTACCGAACAAGTGGTGATAGAGCCGACTGTGGGAATACAAAACCCCGACAATATGGCGGCTTTCTCTATTTACCCGAACCCGGCAAGCGATTATATTAGCATAAGCACGAATACTCTTAATACAGATAAACAAAGCGTACAGCTTTATGACCTATCCGGGAAATTAGTCTTAAGCCGAAGCATCACCGACAAAACGATACAAATGAATATTAAACACTTAAAAAATGGTGTTTATGTAATAAAAATCGGCGAAAATGTTAAACGTTTCGTAAAAAAATAGAGAATTATTATAGCTTAACCCGTATTATTATCCAACTAAAATTGCAAGTCGCTAGAATGCAACGCATTAAAGGCCTCAAAAATGTTCGCATCTTAGTTTTACTTTTGCAAAAGTCTTGAAATGCGGGTTAATAAAACAAAAAGGGTTAGGGTCTTTACATCTTAACCCTTTTTTTACAATTAACCCAAATTTTGAGATACCACCCCAAAGAGTGTATCCTAAAAAACAGGCGTTTTGAAAAGTGGCAGACACGTAATATGTAAATTTAGATAGTTGGCATAACACTCTTTCAAAAATAGCCACTTTTTTATTTTTAACGGTGCTTTCGCTTACTTTTCAATTGAATATTCCTATCTCTTTGTTAAAATATGAAATAGAAACCAGGGGGTATACAAGCCTAATCAAACGCCCAATCGAAACTTCTATAAAATAAAAATAATCCTACAAATAAAAAATTCATTGTTGTAAGTAAGATATTGATGAACGTAAACAATTTAAAGTTGCTTCTGTAATAAAAAGACAGTGTGTTTTGGGGTGGTATCGATTTTTATAATATGGTAATGGTTTTGCATACATCACTCCATAAGATTACTTATTTGGCATGTTATTAAAAATTATTCCGAGAAAAAACAATTCTGATTTATATCTTGTACCATTCCTGTTAGATAAATACTAATTGCAAAAAAATCATATTAAATTTTTCAAAGCCCGAACACTCTTCGGAATAACAAATAAGTTCATAGACTCTGAAATCTTTGGGAGTATTATGAATGAATGCTTTTTTAGTTCTATTTTGAAGAAAAATATAAAAAACCTTCGAACATTTTTTGTTTCATTTTTATTAAACACTTTTTCTTTAAAGTAGCTATCCACTATAATTTTATCATTTATTAGATACATTTGATATAATTTAATACAAGGAAGCAAAAATAATACCCATAATACCAGTATTACTTCAACAACTATAAATACACTATCATCATTCTCAGGATAAATATTAAATATAAGTAAAATAGTATTGAATAATAAAATTTCAATAATAAAAATTGGAATATAAAACTTATACAACGGGGTTAATCTACTTGTAATCATTCTGCTTTTATTTTCCTTTTTTTTATTCATTAATAAAATACCATATATTAACGATGCAATAGATAAAGCCAAAGAGGAAATCCCATATATGATTGAAATTTGAAATCCTCTTACAAATGGATATAATAATATAAATCCCAATGCGATACCAAAAGCATATAATACTAAACTAATAATTATTTTCATAGTGTTATAAATTTTACCAATTCCAATTAAATCCAATTCTTATAGAACCTCCTATGCCCCACATAGCAGCAGTCTTACCTGATAACTCAAAACCTGCAAATAGGTTGCTAACACCTGATTTACTTCAAGTTAAATTAGCTCCAAAACCTAAAACTCCGATACCTAATGTTGGTGATTCATGTTTACCAAAAGTAAATAAAATATATTAAAGGTACCTCTATATTGATTGGTATGTTTATTATTAAACGGAAGATTTCGAGAGTACTTTTAAGCGACTGTCTTAATAACATTTTAGACTTTATGATATTTGTTAAAGAAAAAATATAAATTAACTGTTTTTTAACCTTGTTATAAGCATCATTGTAATCATTTGCGAAAAAAAAGCAAGAAACCAAAATAAAATTCCAAGCAGTTTTAATACCCATTTTTTTGATGCTTCATATTTTTTAAGGTTTTTTCTATATATTCTTGGATTTAAAAAATACCATCGAAAAGCAATAAAGGGTACTCCAAAAATAATTGCTACAGCATATAAATTAAGCAGTATTATATCCATATAGTATCCAATCCAAAGCAAAGAAGATATAATGATAAAAGAACAGGCTGCTGCCAATAAAGTAACAGCAACATCTCTCCGCCCTAAAAGTGCATCTTTGGGAACAAAACTAAAAATAATAATATATAAAAAATTCATAACACT
>PDWJ01002348.1_pt1 | contig 20390 bp, 18 predicted proteins | sample 1430881 | NCBI WGS metagenome assembly PDWJ01 (sample SAMN01162460, study PRJNA174530) | Oral metagenome, whole genome shotgun sequencing project. | biome: Marine environment; feature: Marine mammal; material: Swab sample of the gingival sulcus; isolation source: swab sample of gingival sulcus... | reverse complement strand
TAAGCATCAGATAAAGACAGACTTTAAACCCAAAGGTCGGAAATCTAAAAACCACAAAGAAGAGCAAAAAATAAAACAGCTAATTACCAAAGAGCGAGCTACAAGATTAGAAGGAAGTTTTGGCACGGAAAAAGAATATTATCATCTTAAGAAAATAAAAGCTAAAAATTCAAAAACAGAAATGCTTTGGACTTTCTTTGGTATTCACACTAAAAATGCTCTTGAAATAGGACGAAGAATAATGAAACAAAAAACTGTCTCTGAAGCAGCCTAACTAAGTATTAATTTGTCATGCTTTTATGGGATAGCTATGTCTTGTTATTAAAAAATTAGTAATCTTACAACGTAAAACTGTTACCAAACTAAAAATCCGAGATAAAAAATCTCGGATTTTTGGTTTTATATCCTTCTTTTAGAAATATTAAGGGTGTTTTCTGAATGTGCCTACTAATTCTTAATTGCTAATTACTAATTGTTTAACTGTATTCTGTTATTCTTTTTCGATATGCAGCTGATGGATTTTAAATACTGAACCATTTTTTTTCAGAAGAAAGTTTACTCTAAAGTTTCCTTTTTTGGTAATCAGGTCGCCGATAACATAGCTTGTTCCTGCTTTACCTCCGGCGTGTTTTTTTCTGAAATCGGTTGGTTGCGATTCCTTAAAAAACTTAGCCATAATTTGTGTTGCCTGCGGTTTGCTGTAAATCGATTCTTTGTTAAGGATAGATAATTCTACTCTATCTCCAAAATATTTTGCCAATATGGTACTGTTTCCTTTTTTTAAAGATTGTACCAATTCTTCGGGTAAATTGTTTGATTGTGCCGAGACAATAGTCAATGACGTTATCAGCAAAATTCCTGCAATTAATATTTTTTTGAATGTTTTCATCTTTTTTGTTCTTAGAATTCCCTGTTAATAAAGAGGTATCGTAATCCTCTTTAATAAATTATTAACTATGGGTATTTCAAATTTAACTTCTATCTTTACAAAATCTGTGCTAAAAACACTGCAAGTTAAAAAAAATATGTTTGTTGCAGATAGAAATAGGGATAATTTTGATAAATTTTTTACTGAAATTTGTATTAATTTGGTAAGTTAAATCTATTAAGTAAAGTTAGCAGAATGAGAAGTTTTTATCTCATAACTTATCGAAATATAGTGACTTATATTATAAAGAACAGCAAATGAAAATAACACTTTTGGTTATCGGAAAAACCGATAAAGATTTTGTAATTAAAGGGATAGAAGAATATCGAAAAAGGCTGGTACATTATGTTCCTTTTGAGATGATTGTTATTCCCGACATAAAAAATACAAAAAATATGTCGGAACAGCAGCAGAAGCAGAAAGAGGGAACCTTAATATTGTCTAAAATAAAACCGGCAGATACCTTACTATTGTTGGATGAAAACGGAAAAACATTCAGTTCTGTACAGTTTTCACAATTTATTGAGCAGAAAATGATAGATGGAAATAAAAATATTGTGTTTGTAATAGGCGGACCTTACGGTTTTTCCGATGAGGTGTACCAAGCCGCGCAGGGGAAAATATCGCTGTCGAAAATGACCTTTTCACACCAGATGATACGCATGATTTTTATTGAACAGTTGTATCGGGCAATGACCATTATAAAAGGTGAACCCTATCATCATATTTAAACATCTAATGTGTTGAAAGAAGAGATGTTATAGCTACAAAAGATATTTTTGATCAGATTTTAATTTACCAATAATAGATAAATTTGAATTTTTAATTGGCGTGTTACTGTAATTCGCAGTAAAACAATCGCACTTTAGCACGAAATTTGTTTTTAGAGGCAATTATTAAAAAGTTATCCATTGAAAAAAAGAGCATTACTAAAATATATACTGGCATTTTTTACGGTAATTTTCTTACTGTTGGCACTGCTGTCGGATTATTTCGCATCGAAAGGCGATAATTTAAGTCATACGGTACGGCAGGTACAGTTGGTTTTAGAGCATAAACAAGAATTGCTGCAACACGATATGGAGGAGTTGCAGAATCGGTTAACACGAAAAGTATCGAAACGGCAGCGCTACGAAAATTTTACGGAGTTTGAGGAAGATTTACAAAAAGATGGTTTTGCGTTGTTTGCGGTACAACACAATCGTCTTATTTTTTGGTCGGATAAATCGTTTATTTTGCCGTTGGCACAACAGCTGTGGAAAATGCCTACTCCGGTTTGTAAGTTTAATAACGGTTGGTACTATCTGAAAAAAGAAAAGCTGGGGGACATTCTTTTCCTGGGTTTTATATTGATAAAGAAAGAATATCCGTATAGTAATAAGTTTTTGCAAAATGGTTTTGCTCCCGATTATCATATTCCCGATAGTTACGGCATAACCATAAATAGAATAAAAGGCTCACCTGTTTTCGATAGAAATAATCAATATCTCTTTTCTATATATAGGGATGATATGGATTTTTCCACATCGCATACAGTAAGTAACAGCGGTATTTATTACGGTATTTTTTTAATTCTGTTTTTACTGTTAACCAGTATGCTGGTACAGGATATTAAAAATAGAAAATATGCTTTTATTGCTCTCTTTTTTTGGGGAGTTCTCCTCGTAGCCATACGGTATGTAATGCTTTATTGGGGTATTCCAAGTAGTTTTTCGCAGCTGGAAATATTTTCACCTATTCTTTTTGCAAGTTCCTCTATTTTGCCTTCGTTGGGCGATTTCTTGCTGAATGTATTTTTTATCTACTTGTTTGTTGCTGCGCTTTCGCAATACTTAAATAAATATTTAGCCGATTTTTCTTTATCGGTATGGATAAAGAGGATACTTTTTACAAGTTATAATCTCCTTTTCTGGGGATTGTTTTTGCTATTTGCCGATTGGTTGCAACGATTGATAAACGATTCGAGTTTTAGTTTGCAATTATTTGTTTTTCAAGAGAATGGTTTCTATGTGTTGGTGGGGTTCCTTATTGTTGTCTTACTGATTTATGCTTTGGGCGAAGCGGCTTTTTTAATTGCACGAAAAGCACAACGGAACGCAGGTCTTTACAAATATCTTGGAGCAAGTTCGGTTTTAGCTTTACCAATTATTTTGTATGGTTATTTTGTGCTGCATTATACTTTTTTGTTTATGATAGCTCCCTTGCTGTTGCTTATTTTAATTATGGTTTTCAGCGGTAAGCGTTATGCTAATAGTAAACACTCATTACATATGTTGTTAATGTTGTTGATAGCGGTAGTAACTACTTATCATATTAACTATTTGTCGAATAAAAAAGAGCAGCAGGAGCGATTGGTAGCTACCATGAATTTGGCAACAGAGTACGATCCTACGTCTGAGAATTTGTTGGTAGATATGCAACGAAAAATTGAAAGTGATGTCATTTTAAAACAGCTTTGCAGTGTGTCGCAAAATAACGAGCAGAATATTATAAATTATTTGCAAGCCAAATATTTTAGCGGATATTGGGAACAATTCAGCCAGCAGTTTACCATTTGTAACGATGAGGATATGGTAAGGATAAAACCCGATAATCATATGCAGAATTGCTACGAATTCTTTAATGAGATGCTGCTGAAATGGGGCGAAAATATTCCGAATACCGATTTCTATATTCTAAATGAGTTTAATGGAATTATTTCTTATCTCGGGGTGTTGAAATACGTTGAAGATAATGATAAAACAATGCATGTTTTTATCCGTCTCGATTCTAAAATTGGTTACGAGGGGGTGGGATATCCCGATTTGTTGATTGATGGACCCGCAACCATTCAAAATAAAAAAGATAACTATTCGTATGCCAAGTATCGCCGAGGAACATTAATTGCATCATCGGGAGCGTTTAATTACTACTCCAGCAGCGAGGTTTTCGGTTCAAATCTAAAAACAACAAGCAACATTATTTTAGACGGCTACAAACATACACTCTATCGATTTGAAAATAATTTGGTGGTAATGAGTGTCCCTAATCAATCGTGGTACACTCAGTTGATAACTATACCGTATATTTTTGTATTGCTCTATTTGGTAGGATTTGTGGTTTGGTTTTTACGCCGGATTCCGCGTGGGTTTAAATTTCAGGTTTCATTTAAATATAGAATACAATATGCTATTGTTGGGCTGCTGATGTTGTTCTTTTTGATTTTGGTAAGCGGTACGGTTTATTATACCGTTAAACAGAGTAGTGCCGAAAACCAAAGGGTGCTGCAGGATAAATTAAAACTGATAAAGCAGGAAATCAGTGGTATTGATTTGAATAATGTTCCGCTGTTAACTAATTATCTGCGGCGGTTGTCTTCTATTATTTATGCCGATATTAATATTTATAATCCTACAGGCGAATTAATAACATCATCGAGAATGGAGATTTTTAACAAGCGCTTGCAGTCTCCGAAAATGAGTTTTTCGGCTTACTATGAACTTTTGGGAGAACAAAAAACAAGCTGTATCCATTTGGAGAAAATAGGTAATTTATCGTATCTGTCGGCTTATGAGTCCATATTAGATGCAGATAATAAGGTAGTTGGTTATGTTAATTTGCCCTATTTCCTGAAAAGTGAGGAAATGAAACATAAAATGTTTAATTTGATTTTGGCCGGTATAAATCTGCATTTGCTTATTATTCTTTTGGCTATTATTTTATCGGTATTCTTATCGAATAAATTAACTCGTCCGCTGCGAACTATTCAAAGCCGGTTAAAAGCCACACGAATTGGAGCTTATGGCGAAAAAATAGAATATGTAAACGATGATGAAATAGGTGAATTGGTAAAAGCATATAATGAAATGCAGGAGGAGCTGCAAAAGAGTGCAGAGAAGCTGGCACTATCAGAAAGGGAATCGGCATGGCGTGAAATGGCCAGGCAAATTGCCCACGAAATAAAAAATCCGTTAACGCCAATGAAGTTAAGTATTCAGTTTTTGCAACGCCGGTTTGCCGAAGGTTCGCCCGATAGAGAAGAACAACTGCAAAAAGTAGGTACTACGCTTATTGAGCAGATAAATGCTTTATCGGCAATTGCTACTGCTTTTTCGAGTTTTGCAAAAATGCCTCCGGCAAATAATCAGCAGCAGAATTTAATAGAGATATTGCAACACGTACTGGCACTGTTTCAAAACGATGTTACCTCCATAAATTTAGATCTGAACGGTAAGCAGTTAGCACCTGTTTTTGTAGACAAGGAGCGGTTTATCAGGGTGTTTGTTAATTTGATTAATAATGCTATTCAGGCTATCCCCGATGCCGAAAAAGGTGTTATAAATATTACTCTGCAAGAAAAAGACGATGCTTATGTTGTGGAAGTTGCCGATAATGGAACCGGAATAACCGAAGAGGTAAAAGCCAATTTATTTTATCCGAATTTCACCACCAAATCGAGCGGTATGGGATTGGGGTTAGCTATTACCAAAAAAATAGTGGAGAACGCCAATGGAAAAATATGGGTAGAGTCGGAATTGGGTAAAGGAGCTGTGTTTTTTGTAGAACTGCCTAAAGTGTAGGTGTAATTTATTAATGTGATTGTTATTAAACAGCTCCGTGGGAGCACACCGTTTGTAGCAAATTGTATCGTATAAGAATAAGCTCCATAGGAGCGGACCTTTTAAAGCATTAATCATTATTCTTTTAATCCCTATTGTGTGAGGTTCTTTTGAACAAACCATTGTATTGGGAGTGTATCGGGAGAGTGGCCGGTTTGGATAGTAAAACAAAACAAGGTATCCCTTTCGAAATACCTTGTTTTGTAAGTTTTTAGAATACAGTCTCTTATCCCTGATAAGAATCAATTCCTGCGGTTTCCATTTTTCTATCTACTTTTTTTACTAAGCCTTGAATTACTTTTCCGGGACCAATTTCGGTAAACGAAGATGCTCCGTCGGCTATCATATTGGTGATAGTTTGTGTAAAGCGTACCGGAGCAGTTAATTGAGCCACTAAATTCTTTTTAATTTCGGCAGCATCGGTAATAGGCTTTGCATTTACATTCTGATATACCGGGCAAATTGGAGTTGAAAATTCTGTTGCTTGAATGGCAGCCTCTAATTCAACACGGGCAGGCTCCATTAACGGCGAATGGAAAGCTCCCCCTACTTTTAAAGGTAAAGCTCGTTTAGCTCCTGCTTCTTTTAATTTCTCGCAGGCAATTTCAATACCTTTCATACTTCCCGAAATAACCAGCTGTCCGGGGCAGTTAAAGTTTGCAGGAACAACCACTTCATCAATTTCCTCACAAATTTTCACTACTGTGTCATCATCTAAACCAATGATAGCAGCCATTGTTGAAGGCTCAATTTCGCAGGCTTTCTGCATTGCCATTGCACGTTTCGATACCAAGCGCAGACCATCTTCAAATGATAATGCTCCGTTGGCAACCAATGCCGAAAATTCTCCTAACGAGTGTCCTGCAACCATTTCAGGTTTAAAGTCATCGCCTAAAGTTTTTGCCAAGATTACAGAGTGTAAAAATATAGCTGGTTGGGTTACTTTAGTTTGACGTAAATCTTCGTCGGTTCCCTCGAACATTAAATCGGTAATGCGAAAACCTAAAATATCGTTAGCTTTTTCAAATAGTTCTTTTGCCAATTCTGAATTTTCGTACAGGTCTTTACCCATTCCTACAAATTGAGCCCCTTGACCCGGAAATACATATGCTTTCATACGTTTGATTATTTAAATTTACGGGATTTTAGAATCCCTTTTTAATATTAATTACAATTTTATGACCACAAAAATAACAATTACAATGAGTAATTAGTAATTAATACTGCATAAAATTGTTTAAATAAAACATTACTGCTTTGTAATTAATAGTATTTTTATTGCTGTTGGGGTAACTTTAAAGCCTATTTTATTAGAATTATTTTTTGGATATCGGCTGATTATAGTCAACTATTATTTCTTTTTATCCAAATCATATAGGTTTATTAATGAATCTAATTTATTATCAGGAGCAAGTGGCATACCTATTTGACTTCCATATAATTGATATCCTTTTTGAAAACACAGCACTCTGTCTACAGACATTTTATAGCAACTACTAGGGAGTTCTTTGTTTAAAACAGCAGTTCTAAGTACTGGCAGATATTTTGTTAATACTTCTAATCCGTTATGCTGTATAATTAACCACATAACATGGTTTAAATTTTCACCTGCTATTGACGTTCCAATATAAGAACCAACTTGATTATAAAGCGAATCTATAATCTGCATGTTTTCTTTATCAAGTATTCTTTGTTTGGCATCGTCGATATTTCCGTATTCTCTATATTTCTGATCTCTTTTATCTAATTCTGTTAATATTACGCTAATGCTCCCTTTTATTTTATTCTTGGGCAGGATAACTAATTCTTTTGTTTTGTCTTGTTTTGCAACCTCTAATGCTTCTTTATACATTTTATCGAATTCATCTCTGCTTAAATATCCTTTAAATGGAGTTTTATTAGCCGATTTTGCTTGAATAATATAGAATGAAAACTCCTTTGGCGATTGTTTTTTGCACTCCTGTAAAAAATTTCTTACAAAATCAATATTGGGTTCTTTTAAAACAGTATACGCTACGGCTAAATTCCAGTAATGGGCATAACTTACTTTTCCTTTATTTTCTTTAATTGATTGATAAGTTGTTTTTAATATATCGATTCCTGCTTGATAGTCGCTGTTGCTTACGGCGTCTCTTTGTTTGGGGAAGTACGATAAATCTTGAGCATTTAACGAAATACAAGAAAATACACTCAAGAATAAAAATACAATTAATTTTTTCATTTCTTTTAGTTTTATGATGTTTGTAGGTTTAATGAAATTTTGATATCAAGAATAAAATTTAATTTTTCGTTTATTTTTTATTTATGGTATCCTTTAGGGCATTAAATATAGTAATTTTTTTATTTAACAAAAACTTTTTTCATGCCACATGATAATATTATTTTGTTGTTTGAATTTTAGCCGTTTATTGCCTATTTTTCCTGCCGAAACGAGCATCCAGATGAATTGTTTTTACCATTAAGAAACTTGGAATCGTACAAATCATAATCCAAATAAAGAAATGCTGGTAACCTAAAAGCTCTTGTATCCAGCCCGAAAACAGTCCCGGAATCATCATGCCCAGTGCCATTATTCCTGTACAGAATGCAAAGTGTGCCGTTTTATATTCTCCTTCTGAAACATATATCATATACAGCATATAAGCGGTAAATCCGAATCCGTAGCCAAACTGTTCCACTGCAATAGCACCACAGATGGTAATAAACGACTCAGGCACAGCATAAGCCAGATAAACATACACCAAATTGGGAACATTAATGGCAAGCACCATCCACCACAGCCAATATTTTAACCCTTTTCGGGAAACCAAAATACCGCCTAATATTCCCCCGAATACCAAAGCCAGCACCCCCACAGTACCATAAGCAATACCAACATCGGCAGTAGATAAAGCCAGCCCTCCTTTATCGTGTTTATCTAATAAAAAAGGCGATGCTATTTTTACCAGTTGCGATTCGCCCAAACGGTAAAATAATAACATGCCTATTATTTTATAAATATCTTTACGGATAAAGAATGTGGAGATGGTTTGTTTAAAATCAGAAACGATAGATTTTATCGATTTTGCATCGGTAAACTTATCGCTTTGAGGCTTGGGTAAAATAATTTGATGATAAGCCATAAGCAACAGTACTATTGCTGCGGCAATTCCAAAACCGGTGCTCCATGCTCCGGCTATGGTAAAATGTATACCGAAAAGCGTATTGTTCTCCATCTTTCCGATGATATAAATTAAACCGCCCTGCCCGGCAATCATTGCCAGGCGGTAAAAGGTGCTTCGGATACCAATAAAATACGACTGCCTGCTATCGGTTAGAGCGTGCATATAAAATCCGTCGGCGGCAATATCGTGGGTTGCAGAACTGAATGCCAATAACCATAAAAATGCCAGTGTAGTTTGAAAAAACGATGATGTGGGAATGGTAAGTGCAACTCCTGCCAGTGCACCGCCAATCAGTAGTTGCATGGTTACTATCCACCAGCGTTTGTTTTTTAATATTGCCACAAACGGACTCCAAAATGGTTTTATCACCCAGGGTAAATAGAGCCACGAAGTATATAAAGCAATATCGGTGTTCGATATTCCCATACGTTTGTAAAGAACTACTGCCACTGACATTACCAAAATATAGGGTAAACCCTCACTAAAATAGAGCGTTGGAATCCAAGTCCAGGCTGAAAGCTGTTTATTTTTTTGTTTCATTTTTATAAATTACGAATGAGTAATCTAAACTACCGCATTATTATGTTGATTTACTTCTGTCTGCAATCTTCTGTCTTTGAGTTTTTCTATTTTGATAGTTTACCATCAGAAGGCTGCTGCCGATAACTATCATACCTGTAATAGAAAGCATGTCGGGATGTTCATCGGGCAGTATGCTCCAACTTAAAATTGCTCCGAATATCGGAATAATAAATTTCCAAGTATTTAAATTCGATACTTTTACTTCAGGGCGCTGCAACAATCCGAACCAAATGGTAATGGCAAAAGCCGATACCATCGATAGCCATATTAAAGCCCCAAAATATTCGGCAGGATAATTAAAATCCCAAGAAGGATGCTCGATAGGAATTGAAACAAGCATTAATCCTATACCGCCGATAATCATGGAGAATGCAGCCAGAATACGGGGAGGCATATCGCGGGTATCGCGTGCAACAACTATATTTCCGGTACTTCCCACAATATTGTTTAGTATAAGAATACCCACTCCCAGAGGAATAGTGGTGGTGAGTTTAAAATCGCTGCGTCCCAAACTGATAATACCAACGCCGGCAATACCTATAATAATGGCAAATACTTTTATCCATGTCATTTTATCGTTGTGCAGCATAAAATGTGCAATGATGGCTGTAAATAAAGGCGATGCTCCAATAACCATTGCCCCAAGTGCTCCCGGAACCAAACTAATTCCGGTATAGAATAAGCCATACACAAAGGTAGTTTGCAAAAGTGCCACCAATAGAATAAACCGCCATCGTGGCAGGGCTTTGTTTGTTTTTGTTTTAAAATCTTTAATAAAAGGAAGAATGAGTAATCCTGAAATAAAGAAACGTATTCCTGCAAATTGTAAAGGTGTTGTGTATTTCAGCCCTATTTTTATAGCCGTGAATGGTGTTGCCCATAACAAACAGGCAAATATTGCCAAAAAGGTAGTTGAGAAGAGATATTTTTTCATAGATGCGATAATTTGGGCGCAAAATTACACTTATTTTTTATGAATTCTGCTCATTCGTTTCAACAGCTTTATCTCCTTGTCGGTAATTATGTTATCGGGTATCTTTAATTTTCTTTTTCTGCGCAGGCGTTTTATTTCGGGAAGTGTATTCATTGTGCTTATACCTACTGTGTTTTCAGGAGAAATCATCCCCTTATATTCGGTTTTTATTACATGTTCTTGAATCACCATATCGGTATTATCTTTTGCATCCATTTTTGTTTCGGGAGTTAAGGTAGTGGTAAGTGCTTGATATGCTGCGGAGTTTACATTGTTCGTGGCACGCACATATTCGGGGGTGTTAGGATTTGCCCTGAGAAAAGCATCTTTGAAATTGCCGAAACGGGGTAATATTACCACTTCGTCTAAAGTAATGGTATCTCGTGTCATAAAAACACCAAAAAGATAAGACTTTTGTTTTAAACTGTCGTGGACTACTATTTTCAAATCGCGGTAGCCTAAAAAAGAATAGCGTATGGTATCACCTACATTTACACGAAATGAAAATCGTCCCGATATATCGGCATTACCTGTTTTTTTATTGTTGATTTTAAACCCTGCATAAGGTAATGCGGTTAGTTTCTTACTATCCATAACAGCTCCGGTAAAAAATAGGGAATCGCGTTTAGGGGTTTGTGCTGCAACCATTTGTAATACAAATAGAATTACAGCCATTGTAAGTAGTGTTTTTTTCATTAGTCTTTAATATTTTAGATGGTTTTTCAGAGGTTAAAAGGATTTTATAATTCGTCTATTATCAGTTCATTTAGATCTCTTTTGGGGACATGATGTACTTCGTTTTCGTCACGCCAATATTTGATATTTCCATTTTTCATGTTTTCAATTTGTACTTCTTCTTTTGGTTTGCCCAATGCTATAACCTGAATAATATCCAGATGGGGTGGGATATTGAATAACTTGCGGAGAGCTTCGTTGTTGAATGCCCTTATGATGCAGCCTCCAAATCCGGCTTCCACTGCTGAAAGAAGCAGGTTTTGTACTGCAATACCGTCATCGCAAAAATAATTCTCCCCGAGGGTGTTGTCGTTCAGCATAATTACATAGGCTGCAGGGCGTTCCCCTTTTTCGGGTCCATTCCAATTTGTGAGGTATCCTGCCCAAGCCAGATTTTTGAAAAGTTGTTCTCTTATTTCGTCTGATGTAACTATCAGATATTTTAATGTTTGGGCATTTCTTCCCGATGCTCCCAGGCGTGCGTTGTCAAGCCATTTTCTTAACTGGGAGATGGTTATCTTTTTCGATTCGTGGAAACGTCGGTAACTTCTATTTTTTTTGATTAAATCGGCTAGCATTTTTTTAGTGTTTGTGATACTTTACCCCAAAAGTAACAAATATTTTGTCGGCAGCCTTAAATTATTATTAAAAAATATTTATGTCAAAGTATGTGCATAATCAGATACAGTAGTACTCATTTTTTCTTTCATAAGATTACAGTCTGATTTTATAATTATGCTGTGATATAAAATTACGGAATTAAAAAGAACGTGCAAAAAAGTAGGATGAAAATACTCATTTATTTGATAAAAATTATTTTATGATGTTCTATTAATGTGTATCTTTCCAACATGTTATTGTATATAAATTTGAAATTAGACAGTTAGTATTATGTTTGAATTTTCTGGAGATACAATTATCACAAGTCGTACTGTACATTCCGAATGTAATTCGATAGCCGCACCGTATTTTTTAAATTTTGGCGACTTTATTCGTATTTATATTACTGCTGCTATCAATAATTGCAGTAATGTTTACTTTTTTGATTTGAGCAAAGATGGGACGTGTACATTTTCTGTTAAGCCTGTATTGTCTTTAGGGGGAAAAGGGTGTTTCGATGAAGAAGGAATTACATCTGTATCCATTATAAAAGATATAGATGGTTATAATTGTTATTATACTGGTATCATCTCCTGTGAATCAGTTCCGTATGATAAAGCAATTGGAGTCGCTAAAAGTGCTTCAGAAGGAAAATATTTTTCCCGATTAGGCAATGGACCTGTGGTTTCATACAGTAGATATGAGCCTTTTGTTGTGGCTTATCCTCGAGTAATTAAAAATGGCAACTTGTGGGTAATGGCATACACAGCTGGGGTAAATTGGGCAACCAATAGCGATAATTTATGCTCTAAGTTACACATAGCAACATCAGTCGATGGTGTTAATTGGAATAAAATGAATAAAGAGGTGCTAATTTCCGATGGAGAGAATCAATTGCATCCCGATTTATTTATGTGTAATAATAAATATTATATGTTGTTTAACTATGCCCAAGAGGGGAGTGATAACCTACAATTAGGCTGTGCATGGAGTACCGATTTAAACAATTGGCATAGAGAGGAAATCAATTTTCAAGATAAACAGAATAATAATGTGTTGTATCCACATACAGTAATTATAAATAATCAATTCTATTTGCTCTATATTGTGAATAATGAAGAGGAAAGTTGCTTAAAAATAAGCGAAATAACTATTCCTTAATGCTATTGTTGGCTATTTGGCAAATAAATTAAGGAGATAATTATCATTAATTATTCTCAACCAAAATCATATTATATCGTAGTATGATAATAATTGTAAATTGTTTTTGTAATAGTTTAAGTTTTATCTAAAGCATATTCCTATAAAAATTGAATCAAAATGAGATGGAGAAAGTTAGGACATATTTTTAACCCTATTGAGCATATACTGCCTAACAATTGCGTTGATTTTGCACAAGGTCCTCACGGTTTGGAGTTTGATGATTTTGTAAGAATCTATTTTTCGGCACGTGCTAAGGATGATACCGGTAAATACCTGAGCCATGTTGCTTATGCTGATTTTGATAAAGAGTTTAAAAAGCTGTTAAATGTTAGTTCAAAAACGGTTATTCCTTTGGGGAAACGCGGTACTTTTGATGAGCATGGTATTTTTCCTTTTGCACCTTTTCGTGATGGAGACAGAATTTTAGGATATACCAGTGGTTGGACCCGAAGAGTAAATGTATCGGTGGATACCGGAATAGGAATATCTGAGAGTTTTGATGGAGGTGAAACTTTTGTGCGTATGGGTGATGGTCCTATTGTTACAGCTTCGTTGAATGAGCCGTTTTTGGTTTGCGATCCTTTTGTGTTAAAGGTAGATGATCTGTATTATATGTGGTATATTTATGGTACCGATTGGTTGGAGGATAAAAAGTTATCTGCAGTTCCCGAGAGGGTGTATAAAATAGGTTATGCTGTTTCTAAAGATGGAGTATCGTGGGAGAAACAGAATTGTAGTCAGCTTATTGAGGATGTTTTGGGTGAAACAGAGTGTCAGGCTCTGCCAAGTATTTTTTTCTATAACGGAAAATATCATATGTACTTTTGTTACAGAGAGGCATTTAATTTTCGAGAAGATAATTCTAAAGCGTATAGGATAGGTTATGCCTATTCTGAAGATCTAGAAAATTGGGTACGAAACGATAAACAGAGAGGGATTGAGTTTTCTGAAACAGGTTGGGATTCTGAAATGATAGGTTATCAAAAAATTTTTGAGTGTAACCATAAAATTTATATGGCGTACAATGGAAATAATTTTGGTAAATATGGATTCGGAATAGCAATGTTGGAAAATGATAAGAAGTAAAGATATGGAAATTGTTTACACTCAAAATAAAGTAAATTTTGAGGATATTTATGAAATACTAAGGCTGACTTCGCCAAATTTTATACCCCCTTTACACGAGCGGGTGAATATTCGTGATTATGCAATTAAAATAAAGGAGAAAGCCCATTGTTTCGAAGCTTGGCATAACAATAAATTAATAGGCTTAGCTGCTTGTTATTACAATAACTTAGAGGATCGAATAGGATATTTAACTCATTTGAGTATATTAAAAAGCTATTATGGCAATGGAATAGGGCAACAATTGGTGAAGCAGTGTTTGCAATATGGTATTGAGCATAATTTTAAAAGTGTAACTTTGGAAGCAAATAAAAAAAACGATAAAGCTATCGAATTCTGGGAAAATTTAAATTTTGAACAAATTTATGAGAATATAGATATTGTATATCTAAAGACAAGATTTTCCGGTTTTGTCAGAGAATAACATAACCTTTCTCTCCCCAAACCACCAAAGAGGTAATATCAGAAAAGTGAGGATATACTTTTCTGAGTTGGTTTTTAATTTACTCTAATTCCTGTGGTGGTAAAAGATAATCCCTGTTGGCCGTAAGTTGAAATCATAATACATTCGAACAGCGGTTGACTACATTTCTCTTTAGTTTGCCAATTAAAAATAAAGTTAGCTCCGGTTCCTCCTTCTTTATCACTTTGGTCGATAACAATTTCTACGGTTTCCATCGGTTTTAAATAGATGGTTTTATCGAAATACTTTCTGATTAGTTCTCCCTTGGTGTTATAGTAATCTGCTGAGCAGATATAAATGGTATCAATACAGCTTGTATTTCGCATACTGACTGTTGCGGTTAAGTTATGAGAACGATGTTCGGTTTCACTGTAAATTTGGGAATAAACCGAAAGATAAGTAGAGCCTTTAACAGATAGTGGTTTCATAACTTTTACCGTTCTTTTATTCCAATTAACCGGATTGATAGAACTTATTTGGGGTTGTTCTTTGCAGGCAACTGAGAGAATTACCAGTATTAGAGATGAGAAGATAATGCGTTTCATAGGTTTATATTTTGCAGCCTTTGGCTTTTAGCTGTTAGCCTCTGGCTTGATTTTTAACCGCAAAGTTTTTTCACAAAGTTCGCAAAAAAGTGTCATTCAACTTCCGACTTCGGTCTTCTGACTTTCGTCCAAATAATCATGTCGCTGTGTGTCTAAAAACTTTTAGTCATGGGCATTTCATAGGTTTATAGTTTAACTGGTTTTTATTATTAATCATTAATAAAATTATTTAAATTGTCTTTTTATCTGCTTTTCCAAAATTACAAAAAAGCAATGAGTAAAAAAAGATGTGTAATTATTTATCTGATAATTTTTTCAAGTTATTGCCGCTCGCTATATTTGCAGCCTATTAACAGCATAAAATATGAATTGGAGTAAAAAGATATTTGGTATTTCAGATGATAAAGCATTTAAAGTAACAGCTTTAGAAGTGTTTCGTTATCAGGCAGAACACAATGAAGTGTATAAGAGTTATTTACAATATCTGAAATGTGATATCAATGCGATTACTCGTTTAAATGAAATTCCATTTTTGCCAATTTCCTTTTTTAAGTCGCATAAAGTGATTACAGGTAAGCCGACTGCCCAAGCAGTTTTTACAAGCAGCGGAACAACAGGAAGTGCCACAAGCAAACATTTTGTTGCTGATTTATTAGTTTATGAAAATAGTTTTAAAAAAGGATTTGAAATCTTTTATGGCAAAATTACCGATTATTGTGTGCTGGCTCTGTTACCGTCGTATTTAGAACGAAAAGGGTCATCGTTAATTTATATGATGGAGCATTTAATTACCGATAGTAAGCATCCTAAGAGTGGTTTTTATCTGCACAATCACGAGGAACTAATTGCTACCATAGAAACTTTAAAAGCTACAAAACAAAAAATCTTATTATTGGGCGTTAGCTTTGCTTTGCTCGATTTGGCAGAAAAATATCAGCTCGATTTTAGCGATGTAATTGTTATGGAAACCGGAGGAATGAAAGGCCGCCGAAAAGAGATTACCCGCGAGGCGTTACATGCTTATTTGTGTAAGCGGTTTAATGTGGAGAAAATTCATTCGGAATATGGTATGACCGAGTTGTTGTCCCAAGGATACTCAAAAGGCAATAGTGTTTTTACCACACCGCCATGGATGAAAATAATGATTCGTGATACTTACGATCCTTTTAATTATGAACTGCAGGGACGAACCGGTGGAGTTAATGTAATTGATTTGGCAAATATCCACTCGTGTGCTTTTATCGAAACGCAGGATTTGGGTAAAATAAATGCCGATAATACCTTTGAGATACTCGGAAGATTTGACCATTCTGATATTCGTGGTTGTAACCTATTGGTTAACGATTAAGTCAAGCCTTCGTTAATGTGACAATTTGATAATTAGTTAATGCGGCAATTAGACAATGTGACAATTAGATAATGTGGCAATGCGACAATTTGTTAATGTGATAATTTGACAATGCAGTAATCCGTAATTTTTAATTCGTAATTGAACTAATGGGACCGAATACGGAAGTACTCCTTTGTGTGCTTTGCGTATTCTTTGTGTTCTCTGCGGTTAAGATAATGCGACAATTGGTTAATGTGATAATTAGCCGGAAGCCGGAAGTTGGAAGAAATCCAACAGCCAAAAGCCAATAACTAACAGCCAGAGGCTGACACTTACTACCCAATTTAGTCTTTTTTTAATCGTGCAATAACAGTTTGAGTTCCGGTAACTTTTTGGTCCAATTTCACATTAATTTCGGTTCCCAATGGAAGATATAAATCTACTCGTGAACCAAATTTTATAAATCCTTCTTGTTGGCATTGGTTTACTTTTTCGCCTACTTTGGCATAAGCAACAATTCTTCGGGCAACAGCTCCGGCTATCTGGCGCATTAAAATAGGCGTTTTATCTTCTTGTTCAATAACAATAGTGGTGCGTTCGTTGTGTGTAGACGATTTGGGCAGCCATGCTTTTAGAAACAGACCGTTATGGTGTTTAAAATATTTGATAATTCCTTGTACGGGATACCAGTTAATGTGTACATTCAGCGGCGACATAAAAATAGATATCTGTATGCGTTTGTCCTTAAAATATTCTATCTCTTCGGTCTCCTCAATTACCACTACTGTGCCGTCTGCAGGGGCAATAACAGCTCCGTCTTCAATAACGGGAATTCTTTTAGGTACACGAAAAAACGATACAATTAAAAGAAAAAACAGAATAAGAGCAATCGATAGTAAAGAGGTAACTAAATGGACTCCAATGGTAAAATACAGTATCGCTTCTATTGCCAATAAAATGATAAAGGCAGTAGTGATGATTCCAAAACCTTCTTTGTGTATAGTCATATATCGTATTATTTTAGGAGATTGCTAAAAATTATTTGTTCCTGAGTTTTACTCTCTTTTAGAATCTCTCTGATGGTTATATTTGAAAATGTAAATCTTAATTCAGCGTGCAAATTTAACGAAAATATTCTTTTAATATCTGTAAAAATGCAAAAACCATTGGCGACGCTAGCAAAAGAGCATCAAAACGGTCGAGTAAACCACCGTGTCCGGGAATTAAATCCCCTGAATCTTTTACCTTTAAGGATCGTTTAAACAGAGATTCTGCCAAATCTCCCAAAGAACCAAATATTACTACCAATATTCCAATAATTATCCATTCGAAAGTATGTAAATCTGTAGCGTAAAAAGAGATAAGAACTGATGCAATAATAGCTGTTACTGCTCCCCCAATACTTCCTTCCCATGTTTTTTTAGGCGATATGCGTTCAAATAATTTGTGTTTGCCAATTTTTGAACCGACTAAATATGCTCCGGTATCATTAATCCATATCAAAAGAATAACTCCCATTAATATATCCCAATGGTATTGTTGGTCGCCAAAAGGAAATACGATAAAATTCAATAACGAAAAAGGTAAAGCAACATAAACAATACCTTGTATGGTTGCTCCTATGTTATTAATAGGATTGGATTTTTTTCGAAACATCTCATAAATTGGGATTGCTACTGCCGATAGGATAAATAGTACCAATATCAGGTTAAAAGAAAGATAAGCCTGAAAAAAACAGCCTAAAAATAATAATCCCGAAGTAATCAGACCATTCCTTATTTGTGGTTTTTCATTATTTGAAATTAGTTTGTAAAATTCATGTACTGATAACAGTGTGATAATTAAGAATACCAATATAAATAATATTGGGTGCACAACAATTGCAAGCACAAGTGTTAAGGCAAATATGCCGCCATATATGGTTCTTTGTAATAAATCTCCCACGTCTTATTTGTTTTAAAGTCCCAAAAGTAATGATTTTTTGAATAAAAGTTATTGCAGAATATATAATTTTATACGATTATTGTAATTTGATAATTAGGCAATGTGACAATTGGGTAATTTGTGAATTAGATAGAAGTCCGAAGACGGAAGTCCGGAGAACAAAAGCTTTATAAAATTCAATAAACATTTGCAATTGTAAATTGCATTTCTTTTCTTTAAAATATTATTCATTGGCAGGTATTCTTATTATGCAACATCAATTTATAAAAAACACTATTCCTATTTTATTTTTAAGTTTGTTTCTCTTATGTTCTTGTAATAGAGATACTGAAACCGAAAAACACCCTGATTTTTCTAAAAATATTATAGATGTTAGTGATAAAATAGTTTCCATAAAAACAAATATGATTTTGGGGCGTACAGGCATCGTGAGTATAGGAAAATATTTGTTGTTAAGAGATGATTCCAGTTTTGATAAAGGTTTTCATTTATTTGACAAAAAGACGTTTGAACATATTGCCAGTACAGGTTCGATAGGACAAGGTCCGGGACAAATAATAAAGTATAGTAACGCAAAAATACTCCCTAATACTGCTGATAACAAATCGTTTTATGTCTTTGATTATTCCCAACTATTATTGTATAAATATGTTATAGACAGTATTTTAAATAATCCTCAATATCTACCACAAGAAGTTTTAAGAATGAACAATGATAGGGTAATTGGCAGTGTTAGTATATTGAATGACAGTATTTTTTGTGGTGTTTTTTCGAGATTACTAAAATCTCGAAGTATAGTTGATGAATTGGCTCAGTTCAATATAAATACCGGAAAAATAAAGAATATAACATCTGTTGATGCTAAGAATAAAGAAGAGGCAAGAAAGACGCACTCAAATTTTGCATTATTTCCAACTAAGGATAAATGTATTCAGGCATATAGCGATATTGATTTATTAACAATTTACGATATTAACGGAAAGTTGCTTTGTAATATATATGGTTCGTTCTGGGGCTCAGATAAAAAAAACTTTGAGTTTTACGAACAAATCGAGATAAGTAAAAAATATATAATCGCTAAATATTTGGGTGGAATATGGTATGCAAGAGATGAAAATCAACGTCTTAGATGCATTTTCTCATCTAAACTACTTGTTTTTGATATCAAAGGAAATTATCTAAAAACATTAAATATTGGAGAAGAATTGGGTAGCTTCTGTTTTGATGAAGAAAATAACCGGATTATTCTTAATTTCTTAGATAGAGATGAGCCTTTAGCTTATTTAGATTTAAAAGGGATTTTGGATTAAAAGATATATGAGCGTAAAAAACGACCGAATAACTATTTTATCCGGTCGTTTTTGTTTACAAAAGTTGTTTTTATTCCTTTTCTTTAGTGTTGTCTTCTGATGTTGTTTCCGTTATATTTTCGGCGGTTGTTTCAGAAATGTTTTCTGTTCCAAACTCGCGTTTGCCAAATATTTTTTCTAAATCTTCGCTAAAAATAACTTCACGTTCCAATAGCAATTCCGCCAATTGTCGATGTCCGTCTTTGTGTTCAACTAACAAGTCTTTGGCTCGTTGATAGCTGTTTTCTATCAATTCCTTTACCTCTTTATCAATTAATTCGGCAGTTTTTTCGCTATATGGTTTTGTAAACGAATAGTCCGAACGTCCCGATGAATCGTAATAGCTAACATTTCCTACTTGTGAACTCATACCAAATATAGAAACCATGGCAATTGCCTGCTTGGTTACTTTTTCCAAATCGTTTTGAGCTCCGGTTGAAATTTTACCGAAAATCAACTCTTCGGCAGCTCTTCCTCCCAAGGTAGAACACATTTCATCGAGCAACTGTTCTTTGGTGGTAATGCTACGTTCTTCGGGAAGATACCATGCTGCACCCAATGCTTTTCCTCGCGGAACAATGGTAACTTTTACCAATGGATGAGCGTGCTCCAATACCCACGAAATGGTTGCGTGTCCTGCTTCGTGGTAGGCAATGGTTTTTTTCTCGGTAGGAGAAATAATTTTGTTCTTTTTCTCTAACCCACCGATAATTCTGTCTATTGCATCTAAGAAATCTTGTTTCTCTATTTGCTCTTTTTTGTTACGAGCTGCAATTAAAGCTGCTTCGTTACATACGTTGGCAATATCGGCACCCGAAAATCCCGGAGTTTGTTTGGCTAAAAACGATTTA
>PDWJ01003809.1_pt1 | contig 20396 bp, 20 predicted proteins | sample 1430881 | NCBI WGS metagenome assembly PDWJ01 (sample SAMN01162460, study PRJNA174530) | Oral metagenome, whole genome shotgun sequencing project. | biome: Marine environment; feature: Marine mammal; material: Swab sample of the gingival sulcus; isolation source: swab sample of gingival sulcus... | reverse complement strand
TGCCCCTTAGTTCTTCTTTGTTGCCAGGGCAAATGTAATGCGGTCAATGACAATAGCCATGAAAACGATACACAGCCCCGCTTCAAATCCCCGCCCAACTTCAATGCGGTTAATGGCCAGAAGCACTTCAAGGCCTAATCCTTTAGCACCTATCATGGAGGATACGACAACCATGGCCAGGGCCATCATTGTTGTCTGGTTGATACCCACCATTATGGTGGGCCTGGCCAGGGGCAGCTGGGCTTTGAAGAGAATCTGCCAATAGCTGGAACCAAATGCGTGAGCCGCTTCAATAACACTTGGGGATACTTCCCTGATGCCGACATTGGTCAAGCGAATCACCGGGGGAACAGCATAAATAATCGTTGCAAAAAGCGCCGGCACCTTGCCAAGCCCAAACAGCATCAGGGCCGGGATCAGGTAAACAAAGCTGGGCATGGTCTGCATGCCGTCCAGGATTGGTTTTAGAACGGCTTCAAAGCAGTTGCTGCTGGCCATGGCAATGCCAAGGGGGATGCCTATGACCAGTGAAATGATCACGGATGCCACCACAAGGGCCAGGGTCATCATACCAAATTTCCAAAGTCCCAGCGCCCCAATAAAAAACAGCATGGCAGCCATTAAAAGACCGGACCACCAACGTTCCATAACGCGCCATGCAAAAAGCCCCACCCCGATGACGAGAACCGGCCAGGGAATCCATAGAAAAAATTTTTCAATATATATCATAAAGTAAAGAATGATTTGCCCCAGCAAATCGAAAAAGCCGCTAAAGGTGTCAAGTACCCAGTCCATGACTGCATCCACCCACACATCCAGGGGAATATCAATGGCTTCTGGAAACTGCATCATGTTTATATCTCCTTGAAATTCATAAATTCGCAACAGGTTTCAAGCGCCCTTGCCTGCAGACCCATTGATTTCAGGCTGCATGGTTTCAGCCAGCCTGGACAGTAAAAGGCCCACAACAATCACGCCGAGCAAATGACCCTCTTCATCGACCACAGCTACCGGATGCGGGGTATCATCACCAAGTATGGAAAAAAGAGTGTTGGCAGGCACATCAGGCCCTACTTTATGAATTGTTTTTTCCAAAATGGCATTCAGTGTTTTTTCGCCTTTATCCGCTGCCTGTCTACAATTTTTAGCCGTGACAATGCCGATGACTTTGCCGTTTTCACTTACAAAAATAGATGAAATGCCGGCTTTTTGCATTTTGCGCAGGGCAGCCCTTGGACCGTCTGTTTTTAGATACGCCATGGCCTCGCTTTTTTTCATCACTGATTCCGCAGTGATGACCTTTGTCATATCCACATCTTCCACAAAACTGGCCACATATTCATCGGCCGGATTTGTTAAAATTTCTTCAGCGGTTCCCTGTTGAACAATGATCCCGTCCTTCATTAAAATAATACGGTCCCCAAGTTTGATGGCTTCATCCAGGTCATGGCTGATAAAAACGATGGTTTTCTGCATTTTTTCCTGCAGATCAAGCAACTCATCCTGCATGTCGCGCCTGATAAGGGGGTCCAAGGCACTGAACGCCTCGTCCATCAGCATAATATCGGCATCCATGGCCAATGCCCGGGCCAGACCCACACGCTGCTGCATGCCCCCGGAAAGCTGATCCGGTATGGTGTCTTCCCAGCCTTTTAAACCAACCTGTTCTATGGCCTGCATGGATGCTTCACGGCGGGTTTCAGGGTTTACTCCCTGTATTTCCAGTCCGTATTCTACATTGCGCAGGACTGTTCGATGCGGGAAAAGAGCAAAGTTCTGAAATACCATGCCAACGTGTTTTTGTCGAAAATGCCTGAGTTCTTTTTTGTTCAGGCGGATAACATCCTTGCCGTCAACCAGAACCCGGCCGGAAGTCGGATTGATCAGCCGGTTGATGCATCGTACCAGAGTTGATTTGCCGCTTCCGGATAATCCCATGATCACGAGGATTTCACCCTGATTGACCTTAAAGGATGCATTGGCCACGCCAACACCATGGCGGGTCTTTTCCATGATCTCCTCCTTTGAATGCCCTTTTTTAAGCATTTTCAAGGCTGTGTCAGGATTTGGTCCGAAAATTTTATAAAGATTTTGAATAACAATTTTTTCCATTTTTATTTTCTCCAGTTGACGACATGGACCGACATGGCCCGGAAATTTTACGGTTTCAAGTGTGGTGTTTCCAGGGGATGGTCTGCCTTGGACGTATCCAATGGTTCGGCTGCCGGAAGAGGGGTTGCATCAAGAGATTGGGTATCCATTAACAAGAGATTTGGCGTGCAGGTCAATGGACTGCATGATTTTTTGCAAGGCAGCAAGTACAAGATTGCTGATATTACCACTGTTTTGTAAAGTTTCCATTCAATGCTTTTTATTATATTAAAAACAGTTGATTCAAAATATTTTTATCCTACTCTTCTTCAAGTTAAAAACAGTCACTGTTATTTGATACAGGCTTACCTGAAAAAGTAGGGTTCTGGTTTTATCAGGTGGGTGTTATGTTCGCATCCAAAACATACTAAATTAAGTAAAAAAGTATAAAAATTTAACTATGGTTGTGTATAAGGCCCATGATCAAAATAAAATCGCCCTTCTACTTGTCTTTTAAGTCACCCTCGGCGTATCTGTGGCAGATTTAATTCTGATCATGGGCCTAAAATGTTACTGCCCGTATATATTTCTCGTTTATTACTTTTTGTTCAAAATAATGTCAACCTTGATTATGGGTAAAATTATTTTGAACACAAAGCAATAACTTAAATTCGCGGCATGGTTTTTGATTGGTGCTGAAATTAATGAAAAGATTTAATTGGTGCTTCACCTGCGAGGTGAAAGTCAAATCAGAATTTCCTAATAATTTCAAAATCTATTAAATTTGTGCTGGGAATTCAGGTATGTTTTATAAATTATGCTTTGCAGCCCAATGCGACCCCATCAGGTTTTCATTGACAAGGTTAAACCTGGCGGCCTAAATTGAATCTGTTGTGCCGCATTCCTGGAACGTACGTCCAAAAAAGAAACACAAAAAGAGTCAGAACCCTGTTTCAAAATGTTAAAAAGGAGGGTGGAATGGACAGAAGAAAATTTTTAAAACTTTCAGCCGGTGCAGGTAGCTTGGCATTGTTGCAGATGGTTGGTTTCAGCTGTGCAGGATCTGGAAATGATGCGATAAAATTGCCGTCGTTGCCCTATAAAGCCGATGCCCTTGAACCTTATATTTCTGAAAAAACAATTCACGTTCACTACGGGAAGCACCATGCCGGGTATGTAAAAAAGCTGAACCGGATGATCCAAGGTACCACCTACGCCAACTTGGGCCTTGGGGCAATGATTCAAAAAAACCACGGCAGTGCTGGTAAGACCGGTATTTTCAATAATGCCGCCCAGGTATTCAATCACACCTTCTATTGGAACAGCATGAAACCGGGCGGCGGCGGTGTACCTACTGGTATCATTGCCGAAAAAATTAAAGCGGACTTCGGCAGTTATGAGGCATTCAAAAAAGAGTTTGCATCCGCAGCACTCTCTCAGTTCGGCAGTGGGTGGGCATGGCTGGTCAAAGATGCTGATCTGCTAAAAATTATCAAAACAGCAAACGCTGATACACCGGTTGCCCAAGGGCTGATTCCGTTACTTACTGTTGATGTATGGGAACATGCATACTATCTGGATTACCAGAACCGGAGAGCCGATTATGTCAACGCATATCTGGAAAATCTGGTCAACTGGAAGTTTGCAAAAAACAATCTGGCCGGATAGAAGATGAGATTAACCGGGAGGAAGGATCATGTCACTAAAAAAACTTTTTTTCTCTATTTTCGTCGTATTCAGTATTCTATTTACCTGCCTGGGCATCCTGGCGATGTTATTGCTCGACAATCAAAATAAACTGCAACGTGAGCAGGATAACCGATACAACTCCTATGTGGTTGCTGATGAATTCCGGCATAGCTCCCGGGAGCTTACGCGTCTGGCAAGAACCTATGTCGCCACAGGAAATCCCAAGTACGAAACCATGTATAACGATATTATTGCCGTGCGAGAGGGCAAGAAGCCCAGACCCGATGGCAGAACCATATCCCTGAGGCAGATTATGGAAAATCTTGGTTTTACAGCTGAAGAATTTTCCCTGCTGGATGAGGCGATTGCCAAATCCAATGGGCTGGTGGCAACGGAAGTAAAAGCCATGAACGCCGTCAAAGGATTGTTTGATGATGGCAGCGGACACTATACCCAAAGCGGTCCTCCGAATATGGAATTGGCAAAAGAGCTGATGTTCAACCTGCAGTATCATGAATATCTCAAAGAAATTATGAACCCGGTGAATCGATTTTTTGCCCGCTTGGACGAACGTACCAAGACAGCCTGCGATTTAAAGGATATAGCACATCTCTACATGAATATATTTATTGCTATTCTGGTCGTCTTGTTTATATGTTTGATTTTTTCGGGATGGGTAATCTATAAACAGGTCATCTGTTCCGTGGGTCTTTTGGCAGAAGACGTGACAGAAATTGGCAAGGGCAATCTGACCAGGGGGATCAAGGTTTCCGGTGGCGGGGAAATCGGACAATTGGCCGATGCGCTGCAGGCCATGACAAAAAATCTGGCCGCTATGATGGGTATTGTAGTATCTGGGGTACAGACATTAAAAACATCTTCAGGGCAGTTATCCACAATTTCCGGCGGGATGAAACAGGCCATGGATGATACCATGAACTTGTCACATACCGTAGCTGCGGCATCTGAAGAGATGAGTACGAATATGGGTGCCATCGCCGAGACAAGTGAGCAGAGTGCCGCCAATATGCAGGTCATCGCTTCGGGTGCAGAGAAGCTGAATGTTGCAGAACAGGAAATTGGGGTTAAGGCTGAGGATGCAAGACAGATTGTTGATGAGGCCGTTTCCAAATCAGCAACAGCCTCCAGGCAGATACATGAGCTGGGAAATGCTGCCGAAAAAATCAGCGATGTGACAGAAGTCATTACAGCGATTTCCGAACAATCCAATCTGTTGGCCTTAAATGCAACCATTGAGGCAGCAAGGGCGGGCGAGGCCGGGAAAGGATTTGCTGTTGTTGCCAACGAAATAAAGGAACTGGCCAGCCAAACAACCCATGCGACCCAGGAGATCAGGGAAAAAATTTCCGGGATTCAGACCGCCACCAGCAACACCGTTACAGAGATCGCCAAGGTCACGGATGTTATTTCCACGTTTAATGAGATTGTGAATACCATAGCGGCTGGGATTCAAAAACAATCCTTAACAACAGAGGAGATCAGCAGTAATGTACAACAAGCGACCATGGGAATTGCAGAGATGAACAGCAGTATTGCCCAGAGCGCCCAGGTGTCTTCTTCCATTGCCAAAGATATTGCCATGGTGAGCCGTTCCGGTGCCACGCTTGCACAAGACTGTTCTCAGTTAAATGAGAGTTCTGTAAAACTGGATAAGCTGGCGGAGGAACTTACTGAAATGGCCTCAAAGTTTACGGTTTGATTGCCACCTAACTATAGTGCCAAGCATGAAAAACAAGGTACACGTTTTAAATAAGCTCTGAACCAGGGCTTCCGGAAATTTAACAAAAAATAAGGATTATTAAAATGAATGTTATTATTGATCTTTGTGTTGTTCCCATGGGCGTAGGCGTGTCTGTATCCAAATATGTAGCCGCATGTCATGAAATCATTACCGGGGCAGGGCTTAAATCCAAACTGCACGCTTACGGCACCAACATTGAAGGCGACTGGGACACGGTATTTAAAGCCGTTAAAGACTGCCACGAAAAAATCCATGATATGGGCGCACCCAGAATAACAACAACCATTAAACTTGGTACCAGGACCGACCGGAAGCAGATCATGGAAGACAAAATCAAAAGCGTTGAAGAAAAGCTATAGCACTGGGGCTTAGGGCCTGTTTGATAAGGGGGTGCACTTAGGGCGGTGGCAGCGCAAATGGCCATGGAAGAACGCCATGAGCAGCGGGTTGATTTTGTCCAGAAGGTGGTCACCGAAGATCTTTTGAAAAACGGCCTGGAACTTGAAATCGTTAAAAAATGAAATAAGGAAGTTACGCGTGATTACAGCCAATGAAAATTACAACAAACTTAGTGCCTCATATTTATTTGCTGATATTGCCAAACGGGTTCAGCGTTACCAGGATAACAACCCTGACAAGGAGGTGATTCGCCTTGGCATCGGTGATGTTACCCTGCCGCTGCCCCCTGCAGTTATTCAAGGATTCAAAAAGGGCGTGGATGAAATGGCAAATGATGCCTCATTCAGAGGATATGGTCCTGAGCAGGGATATCCGTTTTTAAGACAGGCCATTGCAGCCGGTGATTTCCAGTCCAGGGGTGCGGATATTGAGGCGGATGAAATTTTTGTATCCGACGGGGCTAAATGTGATACCGGCAATTTCCAGGAATTGTTTTCCAATGATATTACCGTTGCCATTCCAGATCCGGTGTATCCGGTCTATCTGGATACCAATGTCATGGCCGGCAGAACCGGTGAGTTCAGGGACGGACGGTACCAGGGTATTGTTTACATGGATTGCCTGAAAGAAAATGGATTTATGCCGAACCTGCCGGAATCGCCCGTGGATCTGATCTATCTTTGTTTCCCCAATAATCCCACAGGGTCCACTGCCACAAAAGATCAGCTTGCCGCCTGGGTGAATTATGCCCGGGAGAATAAAGCCCTGATCCTTTTTGATGCGGCCTATGAAGCCTTTATCCGGGATGAAAATCTTCCCAGAACCATTTATGAAATCCCCGGGGCCAAAGCGGTGGCCGTGGAGTTCAGAAGCTTATCCAAAACTGCCGGCTTTACAGGCACCCGGTGCGGATTTACGGTGGTGCCCAAAGCGTGCATGGTCTATACGTCCAACGGATCAAAAATCTCTTTACATGAGATGTGGAACCGCCGGCAAACCACGAAATTCAACGGTGTCTCCTATCCGGTGCAAAAGGCTGCCGAGGCGGTTTACAGCCCCGAGGGCCAGGCCCAGATTAAAGCAAACATCGACTATTACCTGGCCAATGCAGGGGTGGTCCGCCAGACCATGACAGAGCTTGGGTTTGACCATGTGGGGGGGGCCAACTCCCCATACATTTGGATTGACGGCAACGGCCGGGATTCCTGGGAATTTTTTGATCTGCTGCTGAACAAGGCAGGCGTGGTCTGTACCCCGGGGCAGGGCTTTGGAAGATGTGGGGCGCAATTCATAAGAATTTCTGCGTTTAACAGTCCTGAAAATGTGGCAAAGGCCATGGTGCGTTTAAAAGACGTTTTAAAATGACCTGTTTTTAAAGGTAAGATTCCTGGAACAAGTCTTTTATGGATATCCATAAAAGAACCCTGCCAAAACAATTTTTGGCAGGGTTCTTTGTTTACTTAAGTTACTGCGTTTAACCGCTGAGCCTTTATATTAGTAGGGATGAATTTCAACCCTTCTGTTCAGGGAACGGCCAAAATCCGTGCTGTTCAGGGCAACTGGTTTGTCAGAACCAAAGCCTGTGGTGGTCAGGCGATCCCGGTTAATACCTTTGTCTTCCAGGTATTTGGCAACGGAATTCGCGCGTCTCTGGGACAGGGCCATGTTGTATTTCTTAGAACCGATATTATCCGTGTAACCCTGAAGTTCAATACTCATTGCAGGATTTTTTTCCAAAATTTCATAAACGGCATCAAGCTGTGCAAATGTTTCAGGTTTGATTATGTCTTTGTCAAAATCAAACAATACGTTATCAAGAACCCAACAGCCAACTGCATTTACTTTTGCACCAGTCGGTGTTTCGGGGCACTGGTCATCAGGATCAAGTACACCGTCACCATCGCTATCCATGGGAGCAGGGGCAGGAGCAGTGGCAGGGGCAGGGGCAGGGGCAGGGGCAGGAGCGTTTTCTAAAAAGACCTCTTCAACAAAAGCTGCCATGCCGCCGGTGCACAGAAGTTTCTTGGCGGTCATCAGATCTGCGCAACCGCCAATGTTTGCAATCTCAGAGAGAGATGCGGTTCCTTCTTCATCATTGCCGACCTGAATGGGATAAAAACACAGGGCGTCGCCATATTGTTCCTTCAGGGCACTGGCCTGTGCTGTCTCATTTTTCATGTCCAGACCATCGGAAATAATAATAACAGCGGTTTTTCCGGGAAGGCTTTCAAGATCACTTCCCACAGCAGCCAAGGCTGCACCAAGGGGGCTGTAGCCTCCGGCTTTTGAAATCTCGTGGAGCTTTTCAGCCAGGGCCGTGGAGTTGTAATTCTCCATACCGTAAAACAGTTCAGTTTCGTTTGTGGATACGGAATCTGCATGCCCAAAACTTCTCAAACCCGCAGTCTGTCCGAGTTCAGGAATGGTCGCGTTCATATGTTCCACAATTGATTTGGCAATCATGAATTTAGGGTTACCCATACAGTCGTCTTCCATGGAACTGGAGGCATCCAGGATAATAACAAAGTTATTCACTTTGGACTGATATATGGACGCATCAAACTGTTCAGCGGCAAATTGGGGAAGCCCGACAGGTTCCTTATCCGCGCAACCAAACAGGAAAAGGATAGCGGTAATAGCTAACAGGGCTTGCACAAAACATTTCTTGTTTTTCATCTGATCTCCTTTTTTTCGAACAATTGGTATTAAAGTCTTGCTAAAATTGACAAGTGCCATACAAAAATCTGGGACATTCTACAAGAGAAAACAAACGAAATCAACTGTTCTTTTACCGTAACAAAGACAGGTCAATGGGCGCATTATTGAAACCTTGCAATTTTAGGTAAACAATTATATATTTTTTAGCTCGACAGGCTCTAACAGCCTGTCGACCCATAACGTTCTAATTTTTTACTACAACTCTCAAATCGGTATAAAAATATGGAGATCTATCAGGGTATAATCTTAGGTATCCTTCAGGGGCTGACAGAGTTTCTTCCGGTGAGCAGTTCAGGTCATCTGGTTCTATGTCAGATCTATTTCAACATTACTGAATTCGGCCTTGTTTTTGACGCGTCCGTACATATGGGAACCCTGGGGGCTGTTTTTATTGTATTTTTTAAAGATATCCGGGAAATTTTAATAAGCCTGGTGCATTACGCCGGAACCCGGGATGCCTCAGGCCATGAAAGGAATCTGGCCCTGGCTGCCGCCATTATTGTTGGTTCAGTACCCACGGCAATTATCGGATTTGCTTTAAAACAGTTTGAGCACGTTTTGTTTTCCTCATCTTTACTCGTAGGGGGCACGCTCATCCTGACCGGCTGCCTTCTGAGGGTGTCCAGACATTATTACAGGGTTGAACAGGGAGACAAGTTAACCCTTTCAAAGGCTGTTATCATCGGTATTGCCCAGGGCTTTGCGGTTATTCCCGGCATTTCCCGGTCCGGTGCCACCATTGCCACCGGACTTTTCACTGGTTTGGACAGAATGACATCTGCCCGCTTCTCATTTCTTTTATCCATCCCTGCCATTCTCGGCGCACAGGTCATCAGCTTAAAAGACATGATAGAATCCCAAGGCTACATTGACCCTGCCACCATTTGTGGCACAATTGCGGCATTCATCGTTGGGCTGGCCGCATTAAAGCTATTATTGAGACTGGTGAATACCGGAAAGTTTCATCTGTTTGCACCCTATTGCTGGTTGATTGGAATTCTGGCGCTTTTTTCAAATTTTCTATAATAATAAACAGAAAGAAGGAGGTAATTATGCATCCTGGAATATTCAGGGAATATGACATCCGCGGTATTGTCGGGGAAGAAATTTCCGAACAGGACGCCAATGCCATAGGAAAGGCATATGGAACACTGCTCATGGAACAGGGCCGCAAAAAAGTATCTGTTGGCCGGGACTGCCGTATCACTTCAAAAGCCTATTCAAAGGCCTTTATTGACGGGGTGTTGTCCACAGGATGTGATGTGGTGGACATCGGTGTCTGCCCTACCCCGGTGCTCTATTTTTCCATTCACCAACTCAACCTTGACGGTGGGGCCATGGTCACAGCCAGCCACAATCCGGCTGAATACAACGGATTCAAGATGATGAGCGGACAGGATTCCATTCATGGCCACGGATTGCAGGCCATACGAAAAATCACTGAAAACAATGCCTATACCCAGGGCCAGGGCACATTAACAAAGGCGGATGTCATCTCTGCCTATATGGCCATGATCCAGGAACAGATCTCACTGAAAAATACAATCCGGGTCGGCATTGATGCGGGCAATGGCACCGGCGGCATCACGGCATTACCCGTGCTGCGGGGGTTAGGCTGTGACGTCCATGATATTTACTGCGACCTGGACGGCACCTTTCCCAACCACGAGGCAGATCCCACCCAGAAAAAAAATATGACAGACCTCATTGATCTGGTGAAAAAAAAGAAGCTGGACATTGGTATCGGCTATGACGGGGATGCCGACCGCATTGGCGTGGTGGACAAGTTCGGCAACCTCATTTACGGGGACCAGCTTATGGTGATTTATGCCAAGGAGATTTTATCCCGCCATCCCGGTGCCACCTTTATTTCGGAAGTGAAGTGCTCCATGGTCATGTATGATCAGATTGCAAAAATGGGCGGCAAAGCGATCATGTGGCGCACAGGCCACTCCCTGATCAAAAAGAAAATGAAGGAAGAGGATGCGGCCCTGGCAGGTGAAATGAGCGGGCATATGTTTTTCAAGGACCGCTATTACGGGTATGACGATGCCCTGTATGCATCCTGCCGGCTTCTGGAAATCATGGACAGCACCGGCCTTGGTGTGGACGAATTAATTAAAGACCTGCCCAAAACCTTTACCACACCCGAGATCCGGGTCGATTGTCCGGATTCGGTCAAGTTCAAGGTTGTGGAAAAGATCGTGGCATTGTATAAAGCCCGGCAAGAGGTCATCGACATTGACGGGATGCGGGCCATTTATGAGGATGGATGGGGCCTTGTACGGGCCTCCAATACCCAGCCGGCCCTGGTGCTTCGCTTTGAGGCCCTGACCGAGTCCCGTCTGGAGGCAATTAAAACCGAAATTGAAACGGATTTGAAAAAAATTATTGAGGACACCTAACACGCTTTATGCAACTCTCCCATCCCCAGCAGGACGCTGTTGATCATACCGGCTCCCCGGCCCTTGTGGTTGCGGGAGCCGGTTCAGGTAAAACCAGGACCCTGACCGCTAAATTTTCCCACCTCATTGCCACCGGCCATGCCCCGGAACGTATTCTGGCCATCACCTTCACGAATAAGGCGGCCCAGGAAATGAAAACCCGGCTCATGGAGATGACCGGTCTTCCCCAGATGCGTTTTGAATGGGTGAGAACCTATCACTCGGCCTGCCTGATGATTTTAAAACAGCATTGCCAGGTCATGGGGTATACCCCGCCTTTGCAGGTGTTCTCGGTATACCAGCAGGACAAGCTGATCAAAGAGCTGTGCGTAAAAAACAATATTGACAAAAAATATGCCAACCGGATTTTATCATTCATCTCCCGGGCCAAGAACGATGGTGATCCAGCCCAGTATTTTAACCGCAAACCCGTTTTGTTCAACATTCGCATGGCCGATATTTTTGCCCAGTTTGAAGAACGCCTGGCGGAAATGAACTGTGTGGATTTTGACAATATCCTGCTCAAGACCCGGGATCTGCTCCGGAACAATGAAGAGATCCGGCATGTTTACCAGAATCTTTTCTCCTACATCCTGGTGGATGAGTACCAGGACACCAACAACCTGCAGGAGGAGCTGACCTCGCTTTTGCTGGGGGAACACCGCAACCTGTTCTGCGTCGGGGATGACTGGCAGGCCGTATATGGATTCCGGGGCTCCAATGTAAACCACTTTTTACGGTTTGCAGAAAAATATAGGGATGCCCGGATTTTCAGACTTGAGGAAAATTACAGGTCTGCCAACGAGATTGTCCAGGCAGCCAATGATCTCATTGACTACAACCCCGACAAAATGGAGAAACGCTGTTTTTCACAAAAAAAAGGCGGGGTGGTGGAGATCTATGAGTTCATGTCCGATGCCCACGAAGCGGAATGGGCTGCCAGGCGTATCCTGAATCTTCACAAACAGGGACAAGGCATTCCCTTTGACAGGATGGCCGTGGTCTACCGGACCAAATTCTGCTCCCTGCCCTTTGAAAAGACCTTCAGAGCGTTTCGCATTCCTTACAGCCTCATGGGCTCCCAGGGCTTTTTTGAACGTATGGAAGTGCTGGACATCAACTCTTATTTAAGTGCCTCCTATTTCCCCAATGACGATCTCTCCTTTGAGCGGATTATCAATACCCCAAAGCGAGGGATCGGACCGGCCATGATTAAAAAAATCGCCGCTCTGCGTGCCCAGGGCGGCAGTCTCCAGGGCGCTGCCCGGATCATGGTCCGGGACAGGCTTGTGAGCAAAAAGGTTCATGAAAATATGTCCCAGGCCCTGGATATCCTGGACACCATCCATGATATGGCCCCGGCCATGGCCATGGAAACCGTCATTGACCGCACCGGGTATTATGACTACCTGAAAACCAGGACAAAGACCGACGGGGAATTTATTTCCAAAAAGGAGAATGTCGAACAGCTTATTTACACGGCCCGTACCAAAGAGACCATGCTGGAATACCTGGAAGAGGCTGCGCTGATCCGGGAGGACAAAGACGAGGACAACCAGGAGGAGAATGGCGTGGGGCTGCTCACCATTCATTCGGCCAAGGGTCTGGAATTTGATGTGGTATTCATCGCCGGGTGCGAAGAGGGCCTGTTTCCCCACTGGCGCTCTGTTGACGCCGGTGATGCGGCGCTGTCCGAAGAGCGCCGGCTCATGTATGTGGCCATGACCCGGGCTGAGCGGTTTTTATACCTGAGCCATGTCAATTATCGAAAAGGCGATTTTGCCACCCCCAGCCGGTTCATTGACCAAATCCGGGAGTGCCTGGCCTGAGGCCAAAGGTACCGACGTGTTTATATGGATCTCTTTTTGGGCCTGCGCCAACCCGTATATCAGGCAGCTGCCCGGATTATACACCGTGGATACCGGGCCATCCCTTCGGACCACAAAAAGGTGTTCATCATCCTTTTTTTATCATTTTTACTACGGTTACCGGGGTGGGCATTGTGGTGCCCCTGCTGCCCATCTATGCCCATGACCTTGGTGCGGCAGGTATTTATGTGGCCATGATCTTCGGGGCCTTTTCCATTTCCCGGGCGGTTTTTATGCCCTGGTTTGGCACGCTTTCAGATCAAAAGGGACGCAAACCTTTTATCCTGGCAGGACTTTTGGCTTACATGCTGGTGGCCATTGCCTTTGCCTGGACGACCAATGTGGAGGGGTTTATCGCCATCCGTTTTATCCAGGGGGCGGCGTCAGCCATGATCATGCCCGTGGTCCAGGCCTATGTGGGTGAGATCGCCAGCGAAGGCGCCGAAGGGTATGCCATGGGGCTGTTCAACCTTTCCATGTTTTTAAGCCTGTCCCTGGGGCCGGTGATGGGAGGCGTAATACAGCAGACCTGGTCGTTAAATGCGGCATTTTACTGTATGTCCGTGCTGTCTGCCCTGGGGGCACTCCTTTGTCTTATCTTTCTGCCGCCTTTATCCCAGGAGCAGATTCGATGCAATAAACGGACGCCTGCCGCCCTGACTGTGGTGATCCGGGACCGGGAACTGGTGGGTCTTGTGCTGTTCAAGTATGCCTACACGGCCTGTATCGGTATTATCTGGTGTTTCATGCCCCTGTATGCCGGAAAGACCTTTGGCCTGTCCGGGGGAAAAATCGGATTGCTTGTCACTGCCGGCGTATTTGTCTCAGGGGCCTTGCAGGTGCCTGTGGGGTATGCAGCGGACCGGTGGAACAGGAAGATCATCTTTGGGCTGGGTGGGGGAATTGCAATGCCGCCCCTGACAGCCCTTGCTGTGGTTAAAGGTGAGAAGAAACAAGCCATGGGATCCGTGATGGCAATTTTAACGTCTGCCCACTCCCTTGGCATGTTCACGGGTTCGGCCATGGCTGGACTGGCCATGGACTTTTTCAGCCTCTCCTATGCGTTTCCCTGCGGAAGCCTTATCATGGTGTCAAGCGTTTTTCTGTTTCCTCTGCTGCATCGCCGTTGATAGCCTGTCTACTGACCCCCAATAAATTAATAGCTTGTGCTTGTGCAAAAATAATTTGACGCAAGATTAAGGCCCATGGTGAGAATTAAAGCTCCCAAAGCTGCACCGGATTTTAAGTCGCCATCAAGGCACGCCAATGCCATGGATCTAAAATGACTTCTTTTTGTTGACAGACTTCATTTTCATGGACACCCCTTTACATTGCTCCTTTTCCACACAATCGGCGCGCTTGTTTTTCCGGGCAGCGATATATTCGAGCTCCTGTTTCATTTTGAGGTAGTTTTCCAGCCTGGCCTCGGTCAATTCTTCATCCTGGACAGCTTTAAGGACCCGGCACCCGGGCTCGTGGGTGTGGGTACAGTCTGAAAAACGGCATTCAGCCCCGAATGCTTCTATTTCCGGAAAGGTGTATTCAACCCCCTGGTCAATCTCCCAGAAGCTGATTTCACGAATACCGGGGTTGTCAATGATCATTCCCCCCTGGGGCATCATGATCAGATCCCGGGACGTGGTGGTGTGCGTTCCCTTTCCCACATGGGCACTGACCTCACCGGTGGTCTGGATGGTTTCACCGCACAGGTGGTTGATCAGCGTGGATTTGCCTGTGCCGGAAGAGCCCACCATAACACAGGTCCGGCCATAGTCTATATAGGGTGTCAGGCTGGAGAGTCCTGTATCATTAAACGCAGAAACCAGATGGACGGGAACATCAAATGCAATGGTTTCCGCCTGGGTTGCAAAATGTTCGGGATCCTGGTGAAGGTCTGCCTTTGTCAGGATGATGACCGGGGTCAGGCCGCAATTATAAACCAGGGTCAGGTAACGCTCAATGCGGCGCAGATTAAAATCACGGTCAAGACCGGTAACAATAAATACGGTATCAAGATTGGCCGCAATGGTCTGCTCCCTGTATTCGCCAGCTCTTCGGCTGTGCATGCCTGCAGCGCCCCTGGTCAGGGTGTTTTTTCGTGGTAAAATGCCTTCTATAACGGTTTGTTTGACCATAACCCAGTCCCCGACAACCGGGTATGTGCTGCTGGTCTCATATTGAAGTTTCCCCGCCGGGGTTGCCAAGATCTCTTCTTTGCCGGCATTAATAAAAAAATATTTTTTTCTGACCCCGGTTACCCGGGCCGGAAAAAAAGAATGATTATTTATATTTTCAAACTGTTTCTGCAGATCAACTGTCCAGCCCAGATGAGAAAGCAGCTTAAAATTATTATCTTTTTGTAATATTTTTTTATTGCTCATGATTTGTATTCTAGCTGTCTTCAATGATCATAAATGCTGATCATGGGCCTGACGTCTGGGCTGAAATTATTTGTTTTTGGCGATTACCCAGATCGCATGAACAATTCCCGGAATATAGCCAAGAAGAGTTAAAAGAATATTCAACCAGAAGTGCATCCCAATGCCGACCTGGAAAAATACACCCACCGGCGGAAGAATAATGGCAGCAATAATTTTCAAAAATTCCATGTTCTGATCCTTAGAGCTTGTTTGGTAATTTCTGTCTGACCATACCACATTTCATTGAACAGAAAATATCAAATTTTAAACAGGCGTTTAAAATATTTTTAGACATCTTCTGGTTTTTCCCCTATGATTTCAAACTAGTTTGTTTAAACTATCCTTGAAATGAGGGTGGTTAAATATTTCCGGAAAAACGCTTTCGGAAACCGTCTGATACCGAATGAATAAAAAAATTTAGGGGCAAGAGGCCCGGACATGGTATATGAATTTGATTTCAAGGCGGCCCAGGACTATGATGCCTTTTTTGAAAAAGGCCGGGCCAAACACTGCCTTGGGCTTGAAATAAAACTTGTCAGCGCCCTGATTCGTCCCATGCCGGGCAAGCGCCTGCTGGATATTGGCTGCGGCACGGGATTAAGCCTTAACCCTTTTGTGGATCTGGGCATGAGTCTGACCGGTATTGACCCGTCACCGTATATGCTGGATAAGGCCGCTGAACGGCTTGGGCACCGGGTTGACCTGCACCGGGGTTCAGCCGAGGATCTGCCCTTTGAGGATAATTCTTTTGATACGGCATTGCTGTTTTTCAGTCTTGAATTTTCAGACCGGCCGGCCAAGGCCATTGAAGAGGCCTGCCGGGTGGCCCGGGAACAGGTGGTCATCGGCGTCCATAACCGTTGTGCGCCCCAGAATATGGTCCGGCGGGTCAAGGGCTTCTTTTTTCCGGATATGTACAGCCGCGCCCATTTTTTCAGTGTGTGGGAGTTGAAAACCATGATCACCTCAATATTGGGAGACGTGCCTGTAAAATGGCGGACAACCGTACAATTTCCGTTTCTGTCCGGAAGCCTGATCGCCAGGGTGGAACGTCTTGGCGTGATTCAGTGGTCTTACTGGGGCGGTTTCATCGGCATGTGCATCAAGCCTGTGCCTAAGTTTCGCACCCGGCCCCTGGCCTTGAGAATTCAAAATCCTAAAATCAATGAGCCAGCCACAGGTTTGGCATTGGGATTCAGGAGGAAAGAATGATACGCGCCCGTCTGTATGAACCCCTGTCCCATGGTGGGGTCAAATGCCTGGCCTGTAACCATTACTGCACCATTGCGCCGGGACATACCGGTGTGTGTGGTGTCCGGCAGAACCGGGGTGGCCAGCTCTTTTCCCTGGTATATGACCGGGTGGTGGCCGCTGGGGTGGACCCCATTGAGAAAAAGCCTGTTTTCCATTTCAAACCCGGGTCTCTGTCTTTTTCCATTGCCACACCCGGGTGCAATTTTAAGTGCCGGTTCTGCCAGAATGCCGATATTGCCCAGGTCTGTGGCCAGGGTCCGGATCCTTTTTCTGGCCGTCTTGCCGGCAAAGCCATGACGCCTGAATCAATTGTGGCACAGGCTGTGGAAACAGGATGTCAAAGTATCTCTTACACCTATACAGAACCCACGGTGTTTTTTGAATTGGTTCTGGATACAGCCATGCTGGCAAAAGAGGCAGGACTTGCCAACATCCTTGTCACCAACGGATTTATGAGCCCTGAACTGCTTCAGGCCTCCGCCGTAGTGCTGGATGCAGCCAACGTGGATCTTAAATCGTTCTCAGATCAGTTTTACACCCGGTATTGTAACGGCCGCCTGGAACCGGTTAAACAAACCTTAAAGGCCATGGTGGATTCAGGCCTTATGGTAGAGGTCACCACCCTGGTGATTCCGGGACTTAATGACGATCCCAGGGAATTTGAACAGATGTCATCTTTCATTGCCGATGAATTGGGAACTTCGACACCCTGGCACTTATCCCGGTTCCATCCGGCATACCAGCTGCCCCAGATTGTGCCCACACCTGTACAAACCCTTGAAAACGCCTGCGACATTGCACTTTCTGCCGGACTTGTCCATGTGTACACCGGCAATGTACCGGGTGCCAGGGAAAATACCTGTTGTTGTTCATGTGGCCAGGTTGTTGTCAAACGGTTTGGATATTCAGTGGAAAATCTTTTAACCCAGACAAATATATGTCCCGGGTGCGGTGCGCCTGTATTCGGGATCTTTTAAAATGTGATGATTTCATGCGTTCAATAACCGATATCCTGGACACCATCCAGACCCGCAGCCCCGTTTCCTTGATCCTTGAAACACTATGGAACGCTGGATTTCATGGCTTTCTGGCCGGTGGAGCCGTCCGGGACGCCCTTCTGGGTCAGGTGCCCGAAGATGTGGACATCCTGACCAATGCCTTGCCCGAAGATCTTGCCCGGCTGTTTGCCGGCCAGAATCCTGAATATGTCGGAAAATCCTTTGCCGTAACCCTGGTCAACAAGGTGGAGGTGGCAACCTGCAGGCCTGCAGATCAAAACGCTGTGGATGCCGGCCATACCTTTCCGGCCACAGACCTTGGCCGCCGGGATCTGACCATCAACAGCATGGCCTGGGATCCACAGACCCGGACCCTGGCAGACCCCTTTGGCGGGCAGGCGGACATTGAAAACAGAACCATCCGATTCACCCGGGATCCCTTTGACCGGATTGAAGAAGATCCCGTGCGCATGGTCCGTGCCTGCCGGTTTGCCGCCCGTTTCGGGTTCAACATTGAACCAGACGCCTTTGATGCCATCCGGGCCCAGGCTCATAAGATTACAGCCCAGGGGATCTCAGACCGGATTCAGCGGGAAATTGTCAAGGCCATGGGCATGGACAAGCCATCGGGATTTTTTAATCTGCTGCATAACACAGGACTTTTGGCTCTGATTCTGCCAAGTCTTGACCGCTGCTATGGTCTGGACGGCGGCCCCCACCATGGCGAAACCGTATTTGAACATAACCTTCTGGTGGGCGATGCCCTGCCGGCATCCATGCCCATACTCCGGCTGGCCGGTTTTCTCCATGACACAGGGAAAGCAGATGCACTGGAAATCAAGGCGGGCCAAAACACGTTCCCCGGACATGAGAAATGCACCCAGGCTATAATGGACGATCTTGATCGTCTCCGGTTTTCTAAAAAAGACATGGATTACATTCATGCGTTGGTCCGGGGGCACATGCGGCCTTTGAAAGCAGATACCACCCCCAAAGCGGTGCGCAGGCTTCTGGCCATGCTGGACGATCTGAATTTGTCCTACCACGATTTTTTGCGCATGCGCATTGCCGACAAAAAAGGCAATCTGAATCCCCTGAAAAAACCCTATACCCTTGGGGAGATCCGCCTGCGCTTGGGTAAAATCCTGGATGCCCTTAATGAGCAGACGCCATTTAATGTGAATGCCCTTGATATTTCAGGCAGAAAGATTCAGCAGATCCTGAACCTGCCCCAGGGACCGGCCATTGGAAAGGTTAAAGCGTTTTTATTTGAACAGGTGCTGGGGGATCCGTCCCTGAATCAAAAAAAGACCCTGGAAGGGTTGGTCCGGCAGATGGACCGGGACGATTTCAGGTAAAAAAAATAGCTGGAAACCGGAGACTGGAGACCGGATATGGCCAGGCCGCAGGGTCTGGGCGTCTGGTCTTCCATTTTACCTTTACAGATTTGGACGGCAAGGCTATAAAATAGGCCCATGGTGCATATCATGCGCGACACTTTTTAAAAATCAATGACCATAGGGGATATCATATGGGGGATATTGTTCTGATCAGCATTACGGGCAAGGATCAAAAAGGTCTTACCGCCCGGATTTCAACCCTCCTTGCCCAGTATCGGGTGAGCATTCTGGATATTGGTCAGGCGGTCATTCATGAACATATCTCTTTGGGCATGCTGGTGGATATTCCATGTTCCCAGGATTTTTCCCTGATGTTCAAGGATTTGATTTTTGAAGGACATAACATGGGGCTGGCCGTGGATGTCGCGCCTGTGGATCCGGACGAATACGAGACCTGGGTTCAGACCCAGGACAAGGAGCGCAGAATTATTACAGTCATGGGCCGGACCATTACCACCGCCCAGGTCTCGGCGATCTCCTCCGTGATCACCGATCATGATCTCAACATTGATTCCATTACCCGTATGTCCGGCCGAAGATCCCTGAAAAGTCCCATGGAATCCCCCATAACCTGTATCCAGTTCTCCGTGTCCGGCAACCCTAAAAGCATCCCTGAGATGAAGGGCAGGTTTATCCACATCTCCCAGGAAATGGGCATTGATATCTCTTTTCATGAGGACAACATCTATCGTAAAAACCGTAAACTTGTTGTCTTTGATATGGATTCCACCTTGATCCAGGCTGAAGTGATTGATGAACTGGCAAAACTGGCCGGTGTCGGCGATCAGGTGGCCCAAATCACCGAATCCGCCATGCGCGGAGAAATTGATTTCAAGCAGAGTTTCAGAAGACGTGTGGCCCTGCTCAAAGGATTAAAGGAAGAGGATATCAAGGGCCTTGCCCGGACCCTGCCCCTGACCGACGGGGCCGATCTTGTTATCCGGACCCTGAAGGGGCTGGGCTACAAACTTGCCATTCTTTCCGGCGGTTTTACCTTTGTGGGCAACTATCTTAAAGAGACCCTGGGATTTGATTATGTATTTGCCAATACACTTGAAATAGAGAACGGCCAAGTCACAGGTCAGGTGACCGGCGAAATTGTGGATGGTCAGAAAAAGGCAGACCTTTTACGCGAGATTGCAAAAAAAGAAAATTTATCCATCCAGCAAACCATTGCCGTGGGGGATGGGGCCAATGATCTGCCCATGATTTCCATTGCCGGACTCGGTGTGGCCTTTAATGCCAAGCCCGTTGTCCGGGAAAAAGCCGCCAATGCCATTTCCACCATGGGCCTGGATGGTCTTTTGTTTCTGCTGGGCATCCATGAACGTGAGATCCCTGATCCGGACTGAT
>PDWJ01002345.1_pt1 | contig 20415 bp, 15 predicted proteins | sample 1430881 | NCBI WGS metagenome assembly PDWJ01 (sample SAMN01162460, study PRJNA174530) | Oral metagenome, whole genome shotgun sequencing project. | biome: Marine environment; feature: Marine mammal; material: Swab sample of the gingival sulcus; isolation source: swab sample of gingival sulcus... | reverse complement strand
TTAATGGCATAATCTCCCCCTATACGATAAACGTCGCTTGTAATTTGTCGATAATCGCCGTTGCCATTTCTTCGGCCGTGCCTTCAACTTTGACCCCGGCGCCCTTTGTGCTCTTGGTAAACGACTTTTTAACTTTGGTAGGTGAACCCTTTAAACCCAACTTCGTCGCATCGACTGAAATTGAATCGAAATTCCAAGTTTCAACTTCCAGCTCTCGGTGTGCATCGATGATGCCGGCTACCGACATATAGCGCGGCTGATTCAATTCGGACAACGTCGTAATCAAGCAGGGATATTTAACTTTGATCATTTGATGGCCGTCTTCAAAAGCACGCTTGACGATGGCGTGATCGCCCTTGTGTTCAAAATTCATCACATAAGAAATTTGCGGCAAGCCCAAGTGCTCGGCAATCTGCGGACCAACTTGCGCGGTGTCGCCATCAATCGCCTGACGACCGGTGATAATTAAATCGTAATCCAACTCGCGCAGCGCGCCGGCCAAAGCCGTTGAGGTCGCCAGTGTATCAGAGCCGGCAAAGACGCGGTCAGTCAGCAATATCACGCGGTCAGCGCCCATCGCATAGGCTTCTTGCAAGGCCATTTTCGCCTGCGCCGGACCCATGGTCAAAACCGTGATATGAGCATCGTATAAATCTTTTAAAACTAAGGCGGCTTCTAAACCGGCCTTGTCGTCGGGGTTGATAATGCTGGGGACGCCTTCGCGAATCAAAGTTCCCTTGACCGGATCGAGGCGCACTTCGTTAGTATCTGGCACCTGTTTAATACAAACTACTACTTTCATGTTCGCCTCCTCTATTTAAGTTCTTTCGCGGCAATGACCATTTTTTGAACTTCGCTCGTACCCTCGTAAATCTCAGTGATTTTGGCGTCGCGCATCATGCGCTCGACCGGATATTCGCGGGTATAACCGTAGCCACCGTGTAACTGGACCGCTTTTGTCGTCACCCACATAGCGGTTTCAGCGGCAAACAGTTTAGCCATCGCAGCATCTTGCGAGTAGACTTGTTTATTTTGTTTTTTAATTGCCGCGCGATAAACCAACAGGCGCGCCGCATCGATTCTGGTCTTCATTTCAGCAATCACAAATTGCGTATTTTGAAATTTGGCCAACGGGCGATTAAACTGCTTGCGCTCTTTGACATAGTTGACCGTCTCATTGTAAGCGCCCTGTGCAATGCCCAGCGCTTGCGAAGCGACGCCAATGCGTCCGCCGTCGAGCGTAATCATGGCAATTTTGAAGCCCTTGCCAACTTGACCGAGTAAATTTTCCTTTGGCACCTTGCAGTTTTCCATAATTAATTCGCAAGTGGCCGAACCCTTAATGCCCAGCTTCTTCTCTTTTTTACCAACCGAAAAACCTTCAAAGCCGGACTCGACGATAAAGGCGCTAATGCCCTTGACGCCCTTGCTGCGATCGGTCATCGCAAAAATGACGTAGACATCTGCATAGCCGGCATTGGTGATGAAAATTTTATTGCCATTTAAAATATAGTAATCGCCCTCTAAAACGGCCGTCGTCTGCTGGCTGCTGGCATCGGTGCCGGCGTTGGCTTCCGTCAGGCCAAAGGCGCCGATTTTTTCGCCGCTGCAGAGCGCCGGTAAATACTTTTCCTTTTGCGCTTTGCTGCCAAATTCGTAAATCGGCGCCGTACAGAGCGACGTGTGCGCCGAAACGATAATCGACGTCGTAGCACAAGCTATCGCCAGCGTTTCAACGGCATTGGCATACTGTAAATAGGTGCCGCCTTGACCGCCAAACTCTCTCGGGAACGGAATCCCCATCAGGCCAATTTTCGCCATTTTTTTGACGGTGTCAACCGGAAACATCTCCTCTTCGTCTACCTGTTCAGCCAATGGCTTCACTTCATTTTCGGTAAACGCCGTAAAGAGGTCTTGCATCATAAGGTCTTCTTGGTTGAATAGAAATGACATATACCCTCCTCAATCATTTATAGGCAATATCTCTACATTTGCCTATCCTCGCCTCTCGTCTAACCTTTGTGAACAATTTATCAAGTAGAAATAAAAAAAAACGGTTTTGTGACACTCTTTGCCACAAAACCGGGTGTTCACTGCCAATACTGTACCATAAAAAGCCTTATATGGCAATATCAATTTAGCAAGTTTGTGAAAAAAATACTAATATTTGTAGAAGCCCTCGCCGCTCTTTCTACCGAGCAAACCAGCGCGAACCATTTTTCTCAACAATGGGTGCGGGCGATACTTGGGATCGCCAAATTCACTGTATAGCACTTCCATAATCGCCAAATTGACGTCGTTGCCAATTAAGTCGGCCAAAGCCAACGGTCCAATCGGATGATTGGCGCCCAACTTCATTGCCTTGTCGATGTCTTCGGCATTGGCGACGCCATCGGCCAAGACGCCAACGGCTTCGTTAATCATTGGAATCAAGATGCGGTTGACGACAAAGCCCGGCGCTTCTTCGACTTGAACCGGCTCTTTGCCAACTGCCGACGTCATGTCGTAAACGGCTTGATAACTCTCTTGCGATGTCGTAATGCCCTTAATGATTTCGACCAATTTCATCATCGGCACCGGATTGAAGAAGTGCATGCCAATCACTTTGTCGGGGCGCGATACGGCGGCGGCAATTTCAGTGATCGACAGCGACGACGTGTTAGTTGCCAAGATGCCCTCCGGTTTGACGATTTTATCGAGTTCTTGAAAGACTTCCTTTTTGATGTCCATATTCTCAACTGTCGCCTCGATGACGAGATCGCAATCTTTTAAGCTATTGAAATCGGTCGAATAAGTCACATTGCCCATCGCCGCCAATTTTTGTTCCTCTGTCATGCGCTCTTTTTTTACTAGACGAGAAAATGCCTTGTCGAGCGTCTTTTCGGCCCGCTCAAGTGAACTTTCACGCGAGCTCTTTAAGGTGACGGCAAAGCCGCTTTGTGCAAAAATTTGGACGATGCCACTACCCATTGTTCCCGAACCAATAACGCCAATTTTCTTCATTTGTACACTCCTTACTTGTTGTTATAATTTGCTTTTTCCTTATTCAAAAATGCGCGCATGCCGTCTTTTTGGTCAGCTGTGGCAAAACACATACCGAATAACTGTGCTTCAATCGACTGCCCGGACTGAAACGCACTCTCTAACCCTTTATCAATAGCTTGCTTCGCATATTTTACTGAAATTGGTGCCTGCTGACAAATCTGGTCTGCCATTTGCCGCGCAGCGACTAGGGCATCGTCGGCGACGGCGTTGACCAAGCCAATCCGTTCGGCTTCGCCGGCATCGATTGTGCGCCCAGTAAAAATCAACTCTTTGGCTTTGGCCGGGCCGATTAAACGCGGCAGGCGCTGCGTGCCGGCAAAGCCCGGCGTAATGCCAAGCGATACTTCCGGTTGACCCATTTTAGCGCCGGCCCCGGCAATTCTGATGTCGCAAGCCATCGCCACTTCTAAGCCGCCACCCAAGGTAAAGCCGTTCAGCGCGGCGATGGTAACTGCTTCGAGTTGCTGCAAACGCATCAAGACGCGCTGCCCTAATTCGGCAAAGGCCTTGCCCGCCTCAAGTATTTTATCGGCCATTTCGGCGATGTCGGCACCGGCCACAAAAGCCTTGCCCGCTCCGGTCAAAATGACGACATAGAGATCGCGATCGGCTTCCAACTGCGCCAACAGGGCGTCTAATTCGTTCAACGTTTCCGTGTTAAGCGCATTAAAGGCCTGTGGTCGACTAAAGGTCAGCAAGCCGACGTGACCGTCTTTTTGATATTTAATATTTGACATAACTCCTCCTGTCTACAACCCTTATCATAGCACCTAAAATTATATCATATTTGACGGGCATTTTTACAGTGATTTCACAATAACGCCCGATTTTGACATTAAATCAAATCCCTAAAAATCGTCTTTGACGGCACTCAACCAGTCGGAAACCGGCTGCATCACGCTGGCAATCGTGCCGTCGATAAACGGGTTTTGTAAATTCGCCAACTCGACCAAGCCCAAGAACGACCGCGAACCGCCAGCTTGACAGAGCTTCAAATAGTCATCCCAAGCCGCGGCGCGACCGTCGCCCGACATCTTGTGCCAAAACTGCAGCGCGCAAACTTGTGCCAATGTATAGTCGACATAATAGAAAGGATCGTAAAAAATATGTCCCTGTCGATACCAATAACCGCCCCGCTCCAACAAGTCGTTGCCATCGTAATCGCGATGCGGCAGGTACTTGCGCTCGATTTCGCGCCAAGCCGCCTTGCGCTCAGCCGGACTAGCCGTCGGATTTTCGTAAACGAAGTGCTGAAATTCATCGACCGTCACGCCGTAGGGAATAAAAGTCAGCGCGTTTGCCAAGTGTGAAAACTTAAATTTTGCAATGTCTTCCTTAAAGAAGTTTTCCATCCACGGCCAAGTGATAAACTCCATGCTCATGGAGTGAATTTCACAGGCCTCTAAAGTCGGCCAAACGTATTCCGGTAAGGCGTAGTTGCGACTTGAATAGACCTGAAAAGCGTGACCGGCTTCATGCGTTAAAGTTTCGACGTCATCTGCGGTGCCGTTAAAGTTGGCAAAGATAAAGGGCGCCTTATAATCGTTGATAAACTCACAGTAGCCGCCGCCCGACTTGCCCTGCTTGGCCTCTAAGTCGAGCAGGCCGCCGTCGACCATAAAGTCGAAAAATTCACCCGTTTCAGCCGACAATTCGCGATACATCGCCTGTGCCTTATCGACTAATTGTTCAGCGCTGCCCTTGGGCGTCGCGTTGCCGTCGACAAAGCTAAAGGCCTCATCGTAATACTTTAATTTATCGACTGCGATGCGCTGGCGCTGACGCGCTTTTAATGCCGTCGCCAAAGGCACGACCGCCGACAACACCTGTCGACGATAACCAGCTACCATCGCCGCATCGTAATCGGTGCGCCCCAGTCGAGCGTAGCCCAACTCGACAAAATTGGCAAAGCCCAAGGCGACGGCAATCTCATGGCGCACTTTGACCATGTCGTCGTAAATGCGATCGAGTTGCGCTTCGTTTTGTTCAAAAAATGTCATGTAACTGTCGGCGGCAGCGCGGCGTGCGGCGCGATCGGCGACCTGCATAAACGGGCCCATCTGTTGCAAATTATAGGTTTTGCCATTGTATTCAATTTTGGCGCTAGACATCAATTTGCGGTATTCACTGCCCAATTTATTCTCGCGCTGCAACAGCGGTAAAACAGTCGGATTCGACGTCTTCAACTTACAGGCGGCATAGTCGAATAATTGCTTGCCCCAGCGTTCCGCCAACTGCTGTCGATAGGGCGATGCCACCAAGGCCTTGTAGTAATCGACGACCAGATCTTCATAAATCGGCAAATTCTCGTCGACGTAATCGTTTTCAGCTTCGTAAAAGGCGTCGGTCGTGTCGATCGAATAGCGAATTTGGACCAATTTTATCATCGTCTCGACATCGTTGCGCAAGGCGTTAATATCGGCGATCAGGCGATTTTGCGTTTCGACGTCGGGCGCTTGTACAAAATCGGCCAATAGTTTTTCAAACTGGGTTTTGAACGCCGCCATGTCGGGGCGTCGGTAAGTGTAGTCTTTAAATTTCATCATTCCTCTCCTATTTGTTGTCATCGTATTTGAGAACGGCCAAAAAGGCGTGCTGCGGCACTTCGACGCTACCCATTTGACGCATTCGTTTCTTACCCTCTTTCTGCTTTTCTAACAGTTTCTTTTTGCGACTAATATCGCCGCCATAACACTTGGCCAAGACGTCTTTACGCAGGGCGCTAATCGTTTCGCGGGCGATAATTTTGCTGCCAATGGCCGCCTGAATCGGAATCGCAAACATTTGGCGCGGTATCTCCTCTTTTAATCGCTCGCAGATTTTTCGGCCGCGCAAATAGGCCGTCGACTCGTGCACGATAAGCGAAAAGGCGTCGACTAACTCTTTATTCAACAAGATGTCCATGCGCACCAATTCAGATGGGCGATATTCCTTGAAGCTGTAATCGAGCGAACCGTAACCGCGCGTCTTCGACTTGAGGGCATCAAAGAAATCGTAAATGACCTCGTTGAGCGGCATCTCATAGTGCAGTTGAACCCGCATGTCGTCTAGATAATCCATTTTTATCATATCGCCGCGACGGTTTTGACAAATTTCCATCACGGCGCCGACGTAGTCTTTTGGCACCATAATATCACAGGTCACAATCGGTTCTTCCATCATTTCAACTTCACTGAGCGGCGGTAAGTTCGACGGATTCTGCACCATGATAACGCTGCCGTCGGTTTTGGTCACGCGGTAGATGACGCTCGGCGCGGTCGAAATTAAATCTAAATCAAACTCGCGATCCAACCGCTCCTGAATGACTTCCATGTGCAATAGGCCCAAAAATCCACAGCGAAAACCAAACCCCAAGGCGACCGACGTCTCCGGCTCAAAGGAAAGCGCCGCATCGTTCAGTTGCAGTTTTTCCAGCGCATCGCGAATCGCGTTAAAATCTTGCCCATCGGCCGGATAAATGCCACAGTAGACCATTGGCGTCGCCGGTTTGTAGCCCTCTAGCGGCTCGGTGGTCGGCCTGTCCTTAAGCGTAATCGTATCGCCCACCGAACAGTTTTTGACGTTCTTTATGCTGGCCGTCAAATAGCCGACATCGCCGGCACTGAGTTGGTCAACCGGCGTCATGCCGGGCGTGAAAATACCGACCTCAACCACTTCATGGGCGACTTTTTTAGCCATCATTTCAATGATGTCACCCTTTTTAACGGTGCCGTCAAAAACGCGAATAATCGCCACAGCGCCCTTGTAAGAATCGTAATAAGAATCAAAAATGAGCGCTTTGAGCGGTGCCTTGGCGTCGCCATTGGGCGGCGGTATCTGCTCTACTATGGCCTCTAAAACGCGCTCGATATTGAGGCCGTTTTTAGCCGAAATGCGCGGCGCCTCTTCGGCCAAAATGCCGACAAAATCTTCAATTTCGCGAATGACCTCATCCGGTCTAGCACTGGCCAAATCCATTTTGTTCAGCACCGGCACAATCTCTAAATCTTGGTCTATCGCCAAATAGACATTTGCCAAAGTCTGCGCCTCGACGCCCTGCGTGGCATCGACCACTAAAATAGCGCCCTCGCAGGCCTTTAAACTGCGCGACACTTCGTAGGTAAAATCGACGTGTCCGGGCGTATCAATTAAATTTAAAGTATACTGCTGGCCGTCTCGCGCCTTGTAAATCAAACGCGACGACTGCAATTTAATGGTAATGCCGCGTTCGCGCTCTAAATCCATGCTGTCGAGCACTTGTTCTTTCATTTCGCGATCCGTCAACAGGCCGGTCTTTTCAATCAAGCGATCGGCCAAAGTCGACTTGCCGTGATCAATATGTGCGATAATGCTAAAATTTCTAATATTTTTCTGCCGCATAGGCATCTTGCTCCCATCTATCTGCTCAAGCTAGGTTGACCCGTCTGTCATTATAACACGAACGACGCCCCAGTGACAGTACTTTGCCGAGAATTGTTAAGCAATCCACCGTCTATTTCGAGCAGCTGACGCTTTAAATCAATCAACGCGACTATTCGGCGGCGCCAAAGCGCCCAATTAGTTAAAAAACCGGCAATTTTGACAGTTTTTTGAAACGGGGAAGATAATTATCTTGCACTTCATCGACAGTCGTGATAGAATACATCTGTTGATTTATTATTAACATCTAGTGAAAAGGGAGGTGAAATTGTGGCAAATATTAAATCTGCAAAGAAGCGAATTCTGGTCATCAGAACAAAGACGGCACGGAACAAAGCGAGAAAGTCAGAAATGCGTACGGCAGTCAAGCGCGTACACGAAGCCGTTAAGGCCGGTGATAAAGCTTTAGCTGAGGAGCGCTTAAAAGCGGCAACCAAGCGCATCGATATGACTGCTACAAAGGGAACCATCCATAGAAAAACTGCGTCTAGAATGGTTTCTCGATTGGCCAAGCGCGTCGCCGCGATGGCTTAAGCCCTTCCCCACACGTGTCTCAAAAAAAGCGCCCCCGCAAGGGCGCTTTTGAAGTGTCGAAAATGTCGACAGTCTGCATGTCGCAAACTCGAACTTAGTACGGTCCTCTATTCATATCCATGACGTAGAAGTACCTGCTAATATCTTTTTCTCTGTCGAAGACAAGCCGCAATCGGTAGACGACGTTATTGTACTTAACGTAGTACACACATTCGTAAAGCTCGTCGTCAATATCATTAATTTCGACCGGTTCACCAAAGTCTTCATCATAGCCGGCACGACTATTCCATACATAAATGCCGTCAAACATTTCGATGTCGGGCGAGGCCGTCGTTTCGCCGCCAATGCGCAATTCCAAAGGCGTTGCAAATTCATCGGTGCTGCTAAAGTAAAAGGCAATGCTATCCTCGAAAGGTCCGTTCGGCATTAACACATCGTAATAATCTGTTCCGTTTTCATCTCTGTTCAAGGCATCGAATCGACCGGTGTCTTTAATGCGCTTATAATTCATTAAAAACGCCCCCGCTATGTCGATGCCGGCCAGCAATTCATCGTCGTTATCGCTGTAATAGTTCGGCGTCTCACCTGGAAAATTGGACGACAGCGGTGGATAAGCGCGCGGCTGTATTTCAATGGTGCGCGCGATTTCGGCCCCGTCTACTTCTTCGGTGATGACGTACATGTAGATGTCACCTAGATTATAGCGGTAACGCGTCCACTCCGCCGACTCGCGCAGCACGACCGGGTAGGTGTACATGCTTAAATTGTCGAGCAGCGATTTTTCACAGCCAACGCGCACGCCTTCAATCATTTCAACGCCTTCGGTACTGCTAAAAATATAAATCGGCAAATCGCTATTGACGTCGGCGTCGATCGCCAAGGGTTTCATGTAAACGGCGCTCGGCTTTGTCTTATCGGGATTGTCAAAGATTAACTGATCGCCCTGCCAATTCAACTGATGACCCTCAGCCTCTAATTCCCTTAGCGACTTGTAGAGCGTATCGTCGAGCATTGGGCGCCTGCTCGGTAGCACTTTGGCGTTGACGATATAATCGTAAAAGTCGTCGGTCATGCCATCGACGATCTGCGCCTCGCTGGTTTGAGCAACGGTCGTGGTCTCCACGACGGCCGTAACGGCCACTTCACCACTTTGCGACGTTGTTTCGGCGACTTCCCCAACGGCGCTGCCGCATTTATTGCAGAACTTCGACCCCGCCACTAACTCGACGCCACAAGACTGACAAGTCAACACTTCTGGCTCAAGCGCCGCGCCGCAGTCGTTGCAAAACTTAGAGTCAGCCGATACTGCCTTGCCGCATTGGGCACAAGTCAGCGCGCTGGCAACCGTCGTCTCGTCCGGTGCCGTCGTCTCCACTGACGACGTCGTCTCGTTCTGTGCGGTCGATTCATCTGAAGCCACCTCAGTTGAACTCTGAGCGACCGTTGTCGTCACGGCTTCATTCGCCGTCGGGTTGCAGGCGACCAACGACAAAACCGCCAATAACAGCATCGTCAATAAAATACTCTTTTTCATCTAATCCCCCCTCTTCGTTATTTTCATTACAATTATACAATAAAAATACACTAAACACAATCGGTCCAAATCGCCTACGCCAGCATGACTGCCACACGCGCCAAAGACTTGAAATCAAATGGCAACGCCGACGAACTGAGACCTCAGCCATCAGCTCGCCATTTTCACATAATTGTAAACGATCGCGAGTATCGCCGCCGCAATGACCAGCGCCAACAGACCACTGTATAATAACTCCAAGCCAAAAATTGTCGCGATGTCGCGGCGACAATAGCCGAGCGAACGGTAGACAATTATTTCAGCGCGCCTTGCCAATAGCGAGGTATAGAATAGCGACGCCAAAGAAAACAGGGCGATTAGACAAATCAAAGTCAATAGCATTTTGCCAAATGACAGGAACGATGCAATTTTATTATAGGCGATCGTCACCCGCTTTTGCTGAAAATCGTCGATGCGAATGTTATTATTTTGAGCGGCGACCGCCAACAAATCAGCGTGCGCCTGTCGCTCTAGGTCACTTTTATAAAGCTTTAAGCCAACCCTATACAGCCCGTCGCGGCGACATGTAAACAAATCGCTAAAACCACTGCTAAAATAGACAGTTGCCATCGCCTCACCTATTTTGGCATCGTCGACTAGGCCGACAATTTTAATTTTGGGCAAGCCGTATTCGGCTACAAAAAACTGCCTGTCTTCGACTAGGCTAAAGACGTATGGCACACTCAATTTGCCAGTTCTAAATTGGTCGGCCAGCCTTTCGCCGCCAATTTTGAGGTCTTTTAAAAGGCGAATGGCGCCGCCGGCAGTCATGACTACTTCCGTCGGCCGTTGCGGCAAGCGCCCAACTTGTAAAATCTCGGCAAAATAATCATTGCCCGTAATGTCCTCTAAATCGACAAAAGAGAGATTGGGATTATTTCTAGTCAAGCCTTCAATGTAGTCGGGACCCGCCAAGCGAATTTGCGTATTGTATTTGTAGGCAATGTGCGCAACATTCGGCAAATTGCGATAAATCTCACTTTGAGCCACGACAATTTTTTCTTCTTTGGCACTTTCGTCAATGACGTCCCAAATCGTCGTCTTAATGCCATCGGCTAAATAGATGTCGTGCAGATAATCCTTAAACACGGCCGATTCGCTAAATAGCGCCAAGCCAATCGACAGCAATATTAGCGCGCCGATTGCAATATTGCGCAAAGTCGCTCTGCGCTGACCGACTAAGTTCTTTAATGGTAAATAGCGCCGATTTTTTCGATAACTAATTGGCTGATTGCCGGCGCGTGGCGCCCCGTCTACTCGATCATCTGAAGGCGGTTCACCGGCGCCGACGATTTCATCACTCCGTATTTGTCCATCGACCAAGTGGACGACGCGATCGCTGTATTGATAGGCCAATTTTTTATCATGCGTTACAAATATAACCAATTTATGGGCGGAGATACCTTTTAAAATATCCATAATCAGCTCGGCGTTATCCCTATCTAAGCTAGAAGTCGCTTCATCGGCTAAGATAATGGCGACGTCTTTAGCCAACATGCGCGCAATCGCCAAGCGCTGGCGCTGTCCGCCAGATAGCTGTGGGGGATACTTGCTGGCACAGGCTTCAATATTCAAATCTTTCAATAATTGCAAGGCGAAAGCGCGCCGATCGACGACGTCATCGGACATGCCGCTAATCACATTGTCAACTGCGCAAAGGTGATCGATTAAGTTATAATCTTGAAAGACAAAGCCCACTTTAGAGCGGCGAAACGCTTCGCCATCGACGACCGGTTGACCGTCGTAAACGACGCTGCCGGCATCGGCCGGCAACAGGCCGCCGATAATGTTGAGCGCGGTCGATTTACCGCTGCCACTGCGCCCTAAAATGCTCACCAAACCGCTTTTTGGAAAGCGCAAGGTGAGATTTTTTAGAACTTTCTGGTACTTGTCATCTCTAATCTTAAAAGATTTTTCGATATGGCTTAATTCGAGCATAGCGTCACCTAAAAATCGTCAGTTAGCGCATTAATTGATCGATGTTTTCGTTTTTTAATTCACTGTTAATGGCCAGTACAATCACCAAAACGACAATGCCGCCAGTTGCAATAAGTGAATACGGTTCAAGGTTAAACCAACTATTCAAACTGACCACGCGATTGGGATCGAGCACATCGACAAATTGTATAGTCAGCGACGCACTGATTAAAATCAGCAATAAAACTGCGCCCCCCGCCACTAATAGCGCAATAATCAAACCCTCTTTGATAAACATTTGCCTAATATCTTTGCCCGTATAGCCCAATGAGCGATAGATGCCAATATTCTTGTGATTGCCGACAATTAAATTCTTCAAGCCATGATAGGTCGAAATGAGGCCAAATAAGGCCAATAGCGCCAAAGTAAAAACAACGCTGAGCTTGTAACCGTAAATGTCGTCAAAATAAGCACGCCTTTCTTCTGAAATGGCATCGCGCCCCTTAAAAATGGATTTAAAGGTCAAATAATTGGCATGCGTTTGCTGGCGGAGCGTCAAATCTTCGTCGATAAAAATACTGAAGAAGCTAAACTTGTAGCCACTTTCTGATAGGTAGACGCGATTTAGTAAATTGATAAATTGTTCCTCTAAAAGATAGATATTGCCATTGACGTAGATTTTATCGGAAAATTCGCTCTGCCCGGCATAAATCGGATAATTGATTGCGGCGCCATAGCGCTTGAACATGGCGACTAGCATCGCCATATCGACATCGTGACCGGCATTGCCTAATTGTTGCAACAGCTCGGGGCTGAAGTATTCATAATAGCGTAAATCATCAATCAAGCCGACGATTTCAAGCGACTCGTCAAAGTGCTTGGTATTGTTAAACTGACAGCTATTTTTGTAGCGAATTGGCAACGACTGCAACTGATGTAAAATTTCTTCATCGCGCAGCGCCTGCAAACGGTAAAAAAGTTCACGCCGCGCCGCGTTATCAGTTTGCTCAATTTCTGACATGTTGAGTTGATAGAGTAACTCGTATGCCGCCGCCTTGCTAAAGATGATCTGATTGGCATTTTCGGGAAAGTGCCCAACTGTAATGTCTTCGGCGAATTGACTGCGATTGGCCGGTTGCATCGAATTGACAACGACCGCGTGATCTACCAACCGGTCAACTACTTGTATATTAGCCGGTAAACTGACGCTGACGCCGCGCACGACGTCGCCATGTGCCGCATTGTAATCGTCGACATTCTGCAAAATGGCCGAATGAGACATCGTCACGTTGTTGACGACGATGCGATCCACCTTATAAGTGCGATAGAGATAGGTGTCGATCCCTCGATTGACCGCTTGAAATGTACCGGCCGTAAACATCACGATTGCGGCAATGACCATTAGTAAATAGACCGAATTGACCAACTTGAGTTTCTGCGCCAAAATATTGCTATAAAAGCGGCCGCTAAAGTCAGCAGCGCAATTAGCAGCTATTTCACTTGTTGCGATGGCCTGCTGGTCGGCGTCAGCTGGTCGCTTTGCGCCGACGACGACCAACCTCTTGTCGACGATCTTTACAATCCGGTCGGCATAGCGCGCCGCCAAGTCCTCGTCGTGAGTCACAAAGATAATACACTTGTCGGCAAAGACTTCTAAAATCAATTCGGTTATTTCAATCTTAGTCTTTTCGTCCAAGCTGCCGGTCGGTTCATCGCAAATTAAAATAGCACTGTCGCGCGCTAAAGCGCGGGCAATGCTAACCCGTTGTCGTTCCCCAGTCGATAACTGCTCCGGTCTCTTATCGGCATATTGCGCCAAACCAACTTTACTCAACAAGTTGCGCGCCAGCTGTTCTTTATCGGCGACGTCGTTGGTTAAAGCCAGCGTAATGTTTTTGAGCAAGCTATGGTGACCAATTAAATTACTATCTTGAAAAATAAAACTAACCGCATGGCGCCGAAAGGCATCGTAATCCTCAATCGGTGCGCCATTAAAATATACGCAGCCCCGATAGTCGCGATTGATGCCGGCGATGATGTTGAGCAACGTCGATTTGCCACTGCCACTCGGACCTAGCACAAAAGTAGTTTGCGATGCATTGAATTCAAAATCTAAGTTCTCCAAAACGACCTGTGTAACGCCGTTGGCATCGTAGGTTTTAGTTATGCCCTGTAAGGTTAAAGTGCTTTGCATACGCACCTCACATACCGTTATGCGTTTCTCCATCTCACAGATAATAGTTAATTAAATTATACACTTTTGCGCCTTTTTTTCAACAAAAACACTTTTGCACAACTGACATCGCTCAAAAAACTAATTCATACCGCCCGCCACGGCGCGTGTTGATTGGACAAAAAACACGCGCCGCGCGAACCGTTTAAAATCGCATTTTAGCGTTTGCCCCAATCGGCGCTACCAATATCTCAGATCTAAATCTTTACCGAGCATCCGTCGACCCAGTTTTTTTACCGGTAGAATATTTATGACGACTAGGGCAATTAACAAATCGGCAACCAAAAATGGCCCGTTGTAAATCATTGAATAAATTAGCGGATTCATGCCTTCAGGTGCGTATTGTGCAAAGAAGACAAAACCGCTAATGACGTGTGAAGCAAAGCGCAGCACCGTCGCCAATATCATGCCAATATTCATCTTCTTCGGCAAATAGCCGGCTAAACCCAAGAGCATAAAGGGCACCGGATAGTCGAGCAATATCTGAATTGGGTGCACGATAACCCCTCCCAACAACAAGTTGATAACGCCAAATAACAAACCGGTCAACACGCCGATATTGGGACCGTAAATAAAAGCGATGAAAAATATCGGCACCATCGAAGCGAGTGTTACGCTGCCGCCCTGTGGCATTCTAAATAAGACGAACATATTGAGCACCACCGTCATGGCCACCGCCAATGCGACGTGCGCCATCACGCGCGGCGTAAATTTAATTTTAGAAAACCGCGCGATTAAAACGGCGGCGAGCATTAATAATGCGATGGCGGCTACACTGACCGGACTGCCCATCAAATCGTTAATCGCCGCGTTAAAACCCGCTGGAATTTCAGAAATTTTTTCAATAAACTCAGTAAACATCATAACCTCCTAACATTTTTGGCAAAAAAAGAACCCTTTGTGCAAGGGGGTTTTTAGCGCTTCCCTACGACGGCTCTAACCGTATCAGGTTCTGAGGGTATTATCTCAGCATACATGCACCCCTAGCACCTCTATTATAACACGAAGTATCACAAAAGCAAATTTTTTTGTGATTCGAGTGTTGAATCGCCGATTTCGCGGCGCTAGGTTTACTTAATGGTACAGTCGTTTAATCGCTTGCCGCCGTCAGCAAAATTTGCGCCATCAAATTTTCAACTGCGACATTGCCGGCGACCGCCGACTTCAACTGTAAATCACAGGCGATTGACGCCGCCAGGAGCCGCCGTAAATCGTCGCTGGCATAGCGCCTTAATTGGGCGAGCGCCTTGCGCACGACAAAGCCTTTCAGTGCCAAAGCCGTCTCAATCGCGCTGGCCGAATAATTGCGCGACGACAAATAGTCAATTTTTTGCAGTTGTCGCAAGTGACGGTGGATCATAAAACAAATTTTAATTGCCACTTCGCCATTGCTGAGCAGGCGATTAAACTGCGCATAAGCCAGTTCGGCACGGCCTTCAAACAGCGCGTCAATCATCTTAAAAATATTGGCTTCTAAACTGTTGTCGATCACGTCGTCTAAATCGGCTGCGACGATCTGATCGCGCTTGGTCAACGCACAAATGCGCTGCACGATATTCAAGACGCCATAGAGATCGATCGTCGCGTCTTTATTGGTGTAACCCAATTTGTCGATCAGAAGCTGTGTCGTGCCGGCTGAAATTGACTTGCCCAAGCGGCCTACTTCTTGCGCAATCCACTTGGCCAGCGTCTTTTGGTCCAGTCTGTCAAAATTGTATACCTTGCCGACTTTTTTTATCTGCTTATAGGCTTGCTTGCGCTTGTCGACGGCGTCGCTCACCAACACCGTCGTCAACGTCGCTTTATCTTTGTGATAGTCGATAAAATGCCGGCGAGCCTCGTCAGACCAGTCCGTCGAATTGATGAAATCGGCCGCGCGAATTACGACGATTAAGCGCTGATCCATCATTGGCAGGCGTTCAACTGTGCGCATCGCCTCATCAAAGGCCAGCGCTTCGCCAGATTTTTCGATGTAATTAAAACTGCGCATCGTCGGCTCTAAAACACTGTCGACCAGCTGTTCGATCAGGCGGTCAATCATCAACTTTTCACTGCCATACAGCAAGTAAAGCGCACTGAGTTGATTGGTTTTTATGTCGTTGTAAAACGCCTTGTATGACATGGCAGCCTCCCCAAAATAACATCTTATTCATTATACCGCCTTTAGTCAGTTTTAGGAACTAAAATATTGTAAAAAAACATTTCCGACGATCGATGTGTTATAATATTTTAAAGGCCAATGTCGTCGAGGAAAATACCGTGCCCAACCACTTTGAACGCAAAACGATAAGTACATTGTTAAAAAAATACGGCCTACTGCTATTGGCCACACTGCTGATCAGCGGTGCCTTGCTGTCACTCAAAGTACAGTTGCGCCGACAAGCCGACAAGTCAATTTTCTGTTGCCAATCCGGCAGTCTAGCCGATGCATTGAGCGACGTCGTCCCCGACCAACCGATTGCATTAGACGGCGCAAATAACGCCCTCTATCATTTAGAAAATGGCGCCGTCGCCGTTGAGACTTTTCAATATGTCGCCAACCCGGCGCTGCGGCAAAATTTAGCCAAGTGGTGGTATCCACTCTATCAGACGTCATTCGTCATCGTGGCCGACCGCGCCATCGCGACCGCAGAAATAAAGAACTTTACCGACTTAAAACTGCTCGACAGCACAATTTCAATTCCGTCGAACGCGACGGCGCTTGGCAATTTGGTGGCCAGTTTAGCCTATCGCTCCGACGACGGCAGCTTTGACATGCGCCGCGCGACCGAACAGCTGTTGACGCCGCTGCAAGCGAATCGCCAACTGGTCTATGACGACTACGCGGCCGCCGTCATACTTTGCTACGATTACCAAGCGGCCGCTTTACTGCGCGACAATCCGCAACGCATCGTGATTGCGCCGTCAAATCAACTGGTCTTTAAGGGCGGCTTATTGACAAAAAGTCGCTTGCCAATCGACCTGATAAAACTGCGCGACAACTTGCAAAAAATTGGCTATCGCACGATTAATGCAACGAATCAAGCCGACTGCGGCTACGATCAAAATAAGCTCTGTCAATTACTGGCCGACGTGCCGCGCAGCATGCGCCGGCACGTCGATCAAACCTACCGATTGCAGACCGCCGACGGCCGAGAACACTTCATAGTCGGCATGCTATTTGCCGTCATCGTCGTGATCTGGTCGCTGTCTTTTTACGTCCGCAGCAGCCAACCGACGATGCGCAAGGCGATTGCCTTAAACGGCATTTTATTGGTTTTTTGGCTATCGATTCGACTCGTCAAATACCTACTGTACGACAGCGCCCTATTAGACAGCTACCTTTGGTATGGCTTTTACATCGCCATTTTACTATTGCCGGTCAACTTTTTATGGCTAATTTTGAAATGCGACCAACTGACTGACGACGCCAAAATTCCGGCCGTTATTCAGGCATTATTTTTAATCAACCTGCCCATTATCGGGTTAGTTTTTAGCAATAATTGGCATAATTTATTTTTTATATTTGACATGCAGCAGGTCGATTGGAACCGCCATTACAGTTACGGGCCACTATTTTGGTCGATGTACGCCTTTATGATTGGCGAATATTTGGCGGCGCTCGTCATATTGCTCTACAAAGCCTTTAAGTCCAAGCAAAAAAGGGCCTTTATCGCCCCCTTAAGCATCGTCTTTTGCACAGTTCTAATCAGCCTGTTATACGTCAACCGACTGCTGCCAACCGGCTTTGACATCACCTTGGTCATCGTGCTATTAAATCTACTGTTCTTTGAAGCCGCGCTGCGTTCGGGCTTAATTTCAGTTAATGGCGACTACGATAAAATATTTGAGCTGTCGACATTGAATATGCAAATCGTCAACCGCACCGGTCAAGTTGTATTATCGGCCAAGTCGGCTAAAATACCGCCAATCAGTCGCGCCGTACTGTGTCGAGACGAGCGCACACCGCAGCTACTCGACAGCAATACGCGCTTGCACATTCAGCGCATCGACAGCGGCTATGTCTGTTACCTAAGCGACATCAGTCAGATCAATCAACTGCGCCAAAAACTGTCTTCTAGCATCGCCAAATTACAGCGAATTCGCCAGCTTCTGAGCAAGCAAAAGCAAATCAAACAAGCTGCCGCAACCGCCCAAGTCAAGGTCGAAGTATACGCCAATTTGCAGCGTCAGGTCTACCGTGACGTCCAAGCCTTGCAGCGCGCCATCGACCAGCTAAAGGGCCCGTACATCGATCGGACTGAACTGGCGCTAATCGCCCTCAAAAGCTGTTATCTAAAGCGCTCTACTAACTGGTTTTTTAGGGAATACGACCAGGCGACCATCGCCGTTAAAGACTTGCAGCTCTACCTAGAAGAATTAGCTGAAATCGCCAATTACAGCGCAATTAAAGTATTGATCAGTCAACGCGGCGACAGCACTCTGGCGACGCGACGCGGCACGTTAATTTACAAGTTCTTTTACAGTGTACTACTGGCCCTACGGGCGCAGCAACGCCATACGCTACTGGTGCAAATCGTCAATGATAATCCGGTGACTGTGGTCAACTTTATGCCGGCCGGCGGCGCACTCCAGATTGAAATAGACCGACAGTTAAAGCGCGAACTGCACAGCGCCGGCGGCTGCTACGACAGCACCGATTTGGCTGACGCATTCAGCCTTTCGCTGCGCTTTGCCGGAGGTGATAAGCGATGACGACCTTATATGCCCTGCCCGAAAGCTGGCGTTTTATATTGATTTGTCTGGCGATTATCGCCGTCATCGGCCGCGCCCTCTGCTATAAACTGGCCAGTTTTTTCGACGAGCGCGGCAATCTCGCGCTGCGGCCGAGCACATTGCAACTGCTGTTGTTGATTTGGACATTTATTCAATCGTTTTTAATTGTAAAAGCGCAGTTAAACGTGCGCGACTCAGTGCTGACGCCCATGCAATGGCCCGTTATACGCACCTCGTTAGCGATCGCCATTACGTTGATCATTCTCGCTGACACTAGACGCCAAAAGCGATTAAAACAACTCGTCATCGTACCGTTTATCGCCCTTACGCTACCGCAATTAGAGCAGAGCAATTCGGGCTGTTTTGCCGTGTGCTACGCGTTATCGCTGGTATTTTTACTGCTCAACAGCTACTACATTTACCGCCTCTACAACAGGCGCTTGGCCAGCGAACCCTCTCGGTTGACGGTTAAAGAAGCGATTGACAGTTTGGACAGCGGCGTGTTATTCGCCAAACAAAACGGCGAAATCATCTTAATCAATCAAGCGATGCAAAGGCAACTATTAGCCGCACTTGGCAAGGTCTATTGGCCGGCTGAAGTAATCGACTTCAGCGCGATTCCATTTGATCAAAGCGGCCGTTACCGCTATGTGACCAGCGTTCAAACAACTGCTTTTCAGCATACCAATTTGCCGTTGGGCGAGGCCGAATACCAACAGCTGACGGCGACTGACATCAGCGAACAATGGCGCATGACGGAAGCCTTAGCCGTTAAAAAGCGCGAATTAGAAGCGGCCATTGCGACGCTGACAAATTCGATCGACAACATTATGACCATTTGCCAAGAAAGCGAATACCGCCAACTGGAAATTGCCATTCACAACCAGATGAGCCGTTCAATTTCGCTATTGCTGGGGGCGCTCCACCAAAAAAAATCGATCGCCAAACACGACCTATTGTCCTTTGTCGACGAATTGAGTCATGGCTTTACAGAGCATGGCCAAAGCCGATTGACGACGATTACGATTGCCGACATCACCGCCAATTTTAAACTGCTCGGCGTCACGATCAACTACAACGCGCTACCCGCCACCTCGTCAAAATTGTATCCAGTTTACGGCGACATCGTCCGCGAAGCGACCAGCAACGCGATCCGTCACGGTTTGGCCAGCGCGATTACGATTGATTACGCGCGCAGCGAACAAGGCGAGAAAATGACGATTAGCAACGATGGCGAAGTGCCCAACCAACCAATTCGACACGGCGTTGGCCTGACCGGTATGGCCGCCAAACTCGCCAATTTAGGCGCCGTTATGTCAATACAAACAAAGCCGCTATTCAGCATTATTATCGAACTAAAAGGAGCTTCTGATGATTAGAGTATTAATCGTCGACGACCACCGCGCCCTACGCGACTCGTTGAGCAAATTATTTGAAAGTAAAGCCGATTATCAACTGGTTGGGCAACTGAGTAACGCCAGTCGAGCGGACGAGTTCTGCCAAAGCCAGCACATCGACCTCGTCATCATGGACGTCTGTACCGAAGCCGGCAGTTCTGGCTTAGATGCCGCTCAACAAATTAGACAACGCGATAGCGCGATTAAAATTATCATCATGTCGGGCTTCAATGAAATTACTTACACCGAAAGGGCCAAGCAGATTGGCGTCAACGCCTTTGTCTACAAGAGCAAGAGTTTGGCCTTCTTTGAAGAAACCATCGACGCCGTGATGGCCGGCCGACACTATTTCCCGGAGCCCAAAAAAATTGCCTTCCCCGAGGGCAGCGCACCGCTGACGGCGCGCGAAATGGAAATATTAAAACTGCTCTGCAAGCACAAGAAGCGCCGCGAGATCGCCAAGGAGCTGTTTATCAGCGAAATGACCGTCAAGCGCCACATTTCAAATATGTTAGTCAAAACCGGCTTTAGCGATTCGGTCGAACTGGCCTTTTACATGATTAGCAACGGCTGGATTAATCCGCTTTATTAAAAAATGAATC
>PDWJ01002770.1_pt1 | contig 20421 bp, 13 predicted proteins | sample 1430881 | NCBI WGS metagenome assembly PDWJ01 (sample SAMN01162460, study PRJNA174530) | Oral metagenome, whole genome shotgun sequencing project. | biome: Marine environment; feature: Marine mammal; material: Swab sample of the gingival sulcus; isolation source: swab sample of gingival sulcus... | reverse complement strand
ACCTTTATTTTTTCAAATTTATTGGTGGTTTTATCTACTACAAGTTCAAAACTGTAATAATTTTTTATGGCATTAAAAAGGTCGATAACCTGTTTTACAATTGGTTTTCCCGGCATACGATTATAAAATCCGCCAAAATTATATTCGGCACTTTTCTGACCAAAATCCATTATTAAAGGACAAATCACAAGTTTATCGTAATGCTTTCCTCCAATTATTACATCGTTATCTTTAATAATAGGAGGAATATCCTTGTAATGTTGTTTTAAAAAATATTCCACAATAAGAAAATGATCCTCGATGGGTTGTTCATAAATTGATAACGTATTTTGAATATAGATTAATTTAGCATCTAAGGCGGAAACAATTTTTTTTGAAATTAATTTATTGGGAACAAAAGGAATAAGCAGTTTAATCCACCATTTAAAGTTTTCTTTTAATAAGGAACGCACCCCCTTTTCTTTATCTTTTAAAATTCTTTTAAGAAAAGCTGTTAAGTTAGCATGGCTTAAATCAAAAGCATGATAATGAATGTCGTAAAAGTAATTTTTATTTGTCATGACCTTAAAATTAGTGTTATTATTGTATTTTTTGTTTTTATGACAGACTGATTAACTGAGGAAAAACACCTCAATTGTTTGTAAAGTTATAAAAACTATTGTTTATTAACTACACTTATGGAAATAAAAATCTACGGCTTATAAATTCAAGATTGGTAAAATAGAAGACGGAAAATGGAAGAGCTGACTCTGACCGTAAAATAAAAATTTTTAAAAACGGTGCTCACCAAGTAAGGAAGTTTTTCAAACCTTTGGAAACGATGCTCACTTAGTGAGGAAGAATTATAACCAGCTAAAGTGTAGGCATTAATTGAATTTTTGCATTGCTTCTTTTAACGCACTGCGATAACTTTCGGTAATGGGAACACGATTCTCGCCAATGGCAATTTGGTTGCCCTCAATAAAATCAATTTTCGAAATGTTTATTACAAATGAACGATGCACTTGCAGAAACTGATTTTTGGGAAGTTGCTGATAAAAATTCTTTAATGTATCGTGCAGTAGCAAATAATCGTCTTCTCTATTGATTTTAACATAGTCACCATTTGCCTCCAAATAAGTAATATCGCTATATTTTACGGGATAAATTTTCTTATTAGATTTTACCATAATGGTGGTACTGGCATTACCCTTTTCGGCACTGTTTTTATCCTTTAAAAATTTGTTTACCGCCTGAAGAAATCGCTCAAAAGAGAAAGGCTTTAGCAGATAATCTATTGCATTTAAATTAAATCCCTCCACCGCATATTCGGGATAGGCGGTAATAAAAATTACCTGTGGGGCTTGGCTTAAACTTTTCCACCAATCCATTCCGTTAATGTGAGGCATGTTAATGTCCAAAAAGATTAAATCGATATTGTTTTTATGCAGTAAACTGTTTGCTTCCATGGCATTGTTGCAAATTTGCACCAAATTTAACTCGGGGCAATTGGCAATGTAATCGGCTGTAATTTCTTGCGAAAGCGGTTCGTCTTCCACAATAATGCAATTGTATTTTTTAGTTTCGGGATTCATTGTTAATGATTTGTAGGTTAATGGTTAGTTGTACCGAAAATTGTTGATTGTCGGTATCGATTTTTAGTTCGTGTTGATTGGGATAAAGTTTTTGCAGTCGCTTTTTTACATTTTCACTACCAAATCCGCCCACCTTGTTTTGCGTTGATTGATGTTGCGGTATTGTATTTGTTAAATAAAATTGTAACTGTTTGTTTGCCACTTCTATTTTTAATTGAATGCTATTGCTGTTTTGTGCATTTAATCCGCCGTGTTTAAAACTGTTTTCCACAAAAGGGATTAGTAAAAAAGGAGCGATACAAAGCGATTGGCTTGGTGTGGTAATGGTACAATCAATGGTTGCAGCATCGCCGTAGCGTAATTTCTGCAAAGCAATATAATTCGATATATATTGCAGTTCGCTGTTTAAATTAACCTGTTTTTCGGTCTCGGGTGTTTTATCCGATTGTTTTCGAGCCAAAGCATACAGCGTATTCAAATTATTAAACAAAAAATGAGGATTGATTTTTGCTTTTAGTGCCATTAGTTCGGCTTCAGCTTGTTCTTGCTGCAAAATTGCCATTTGATGTTGCATTTTGGTAATGGCAAACCACGATTTCGATAGCTTTAGTAAGGTACTTAAAGCCAAATAGGCAAAGCTAAATACCAACAGCTGACCAAAGCTGTACTCCGACACAAACAGATAGTTTGGAAACAGAATATCGGACAATATGTTAAAGGTAAATTCGTTGAATTTAGCCATTGCCAGCCATGTAGCTATCAACAAAATTACGAATAAGAAATAACGCTCTTTTTTTAGGAAAAAAGGAATCAACAGCAATACGTTAATGGCTACGCCCATAACCAAACTAAAATGAAACAAAAAGGTATAAACCATATCGAGTTTGGTTATTTCCTCGCCCATTTTAAAAAGGTAGAGCAGACTGCCAAAAGAGAATATCCAAAACAGGATATGTTGCAATATACTGCTTTGGATTACTCGTGTTAATATACGTGTTAATTTACTCACTACTTAAGTCTTATAAATCCCTCATCTACATTATTCTGCTTGTTTCCGATGTTAATATAAATCTTCCTTTTGATTTGATAAAATTTAATTTAACATTACTCTTTTTTATAAATCTATTTAAATTATCTTCTTCTAAAAACACTAAATTTAATTTATCCTTGGTTAAAATTACTTTACAGAATAGATGTACTGACAAAAGAGCTGCTTGCATACTTATATTCGGGATTTTCTTTTCCAAAAAATCATCATCTAAAACAACATCCATATAATATTGGTCTTTTAATTTTAATAGTTTTCCAGTAAATTGGGCTGTATCTTTTAGGTGGAATTTCTTTGTTTCCATAGCTCCAATAATTCTCGTATTATTGATAACTGTATCTACTTGGCGAAGATTTTTCGTTGTTTCTTTTTCCTCTTTTGTAGAAATATAAGTAATACGATAAAAACTGTCTTTATAAGAGGTTATTAATTTACAGTCTTTGGTCTTAACCGTTTTTTCGTTTCCTTTTTTATCTTTAACTGTTACTGTGGGAATAGTTTTGGAACTGAATAATCCGACATTTTTTCCATTAATTTGCAATTGTAAATCATGAACTGGAGTAATTATAATTTGGTTATCACTGCCACCCCACGTTCCTGCTAATCCTTCCAAATGTGCTTTTACATCTTCAGAATATAATGGGTGAATAGATGTTACCATACATGCTTGTGTGCTTATTAACAACACTGCTAAAAGTGCCAGTTGTTTCAATTTTTTAATTACAGTTGTTTTCATAGCTTTTTATTTTAATGATAAAATATTGAATTTTATATCTGCAAATAAAAATCATAGTGGTAAAATTAAAAAATTATTTCGATGGATTGGAGGTTTTTATCGGCAGAAAGGAGAAATTGTTGACTTTACCAATAGTTAACATATCGTTTTTTATGGTGTAGATGTGATATATTATTGTAATTCGAGTATAAAATGATATATTTGTACTACAGAGCGAGTACAGAAATGTGCCGCACTGTGCTGCTAGTCGTCCTTTTGGGACGACTTTCTATTTTATAAGATAGTTCTAAGTATTGATCTGTGCATTGTTATTATTCTTGCAGTTGTATTGTAGTTTTATGGATAAGTCTCAAGAGTATAGGTTTGATTATGTATTCTTAAAATGATTGACTACGGCTTTGGGAGCTTTACAAACCTCCTTTATAATGTTGTTTCTTATGATATTGATTGCTTTTTGCGGGCTTAATTTTGTCATATTAATTTTAAAGTTATATATTTGTAAACACTTCACGCCTTGGCGGCCCCTTAGCGTGTAATAAAAAGAATGGGGCTGTTAGAGCGTGCCTGTTTTAATTAAACGGGCACGTTTGTATTATATGGTTAATATTATCAATATTTTCCAGCTCTGTTTTGTGCAAAAATGCTTTTCTTGTATACACACATAATATTGTTAATTTTGGTTAGTGTTAAATAATAGCTGTCGTTTAACTCCTTTATCAAAGGATATTTACCAACAATCCTGTCTAAAACATTTTCTATTATAAGAAAAGATTAACGTTTTCTATATAATACAACTTTCTACTTATTAGAAAGATTAATAATTCACTTTTGTCCTCGCCGGACAGGCTTCACCCTTTTGTCTTGACACAAAAGGCTCAAAAAGTCAAGACTACACAATCTCCTGCGACCCATTACGCTGCCGAAAGCTAAACAAAAATAATAGTCGGAAAGGGTTTTGTCTAGCTGTTACTTTTTGAACCAAGTGGTTGTATGCTGCTCTCTGCAAATCGCAGCTTCCGACAGAATTTTGTTTTTAACGCTTTCTTTCGCTATGGGTACCCCGCATCGATTGTGATGTCAAAAGAGGGGATTTGCAACATTCCTGGGGCTATATGAACGAAAATGATAGATTGTGAATTCCTTTCAAGTATTGTAGTTTTGTGGATGAGTCTCAAGGTTACCAGTGCCGTACGGTTAACACTTGCTGTTGTGAATTCCTTTCAAGTATTGTAGTTTTGTGGATGAGTCTCAAGCGCAGTAATGATAGTTGAAGACGAAACTGAGTTGTGAATTCCTTTCAAGTATTGTAGTTTTGTGGATGAGTCTCAAGCAAACCATTAATATATAAGGAATAGAGGTTGTTGTGAATTCCTTTCAAGTATTGTAGTTTTGTGGATGAGTCTCAAGAAGGAAAGATATAGGGCATCAAAGGAAGATGTTGTGAATTCCTTTCAAGTATTGTAGTTTTGTGGATGAGTCTCAAGGGGCATCGGTTGATTTCTCAAGCGTACAGTGTTGTGAATTCCTTTCAAGTATTGTAGTTTTGTGGATGAGTCTCAAGAAAACCCGAAGTCAAGACAAAAGTCCCTTAGTTGTGAATTCCTTTCAAGTATTGTAGTTTTGTGGATGAGTCTCAAGCCAAAGAGGTTGCAAAAGGCTATGGAACTTGTTGTGAATTCCTTTCAAGTATTGTAGTTTTGTGGATGAGTCTCAAGAACCCCAATTGTCTCGTTACCAATGTTTAAGTTGTGAATTCCTTTCAAGTATTGTAGTTTTGTGGATGAGTCTCAAGAGAGGTGTACGGTAGGGGCGGTTCACACTAGTTGTGAATTCCTTTCAAGTATTGTAGTTTTGTGGATGAGTCTCAAGAAAAGGATAGAAACAATAACAAAATCGTTAGTTGTGAATTCCTTTCAAGTATTGTAGTTTTGTGGATGAGTCTCAAGACGGCGAGAATTTGTACCCTACGACGTAAGTTGTGAATTCCTTTCAAGTATTGTAGTTTTGTGGATGAGTCTCAAGTGGCTTGAAAATTCAATGCCGTAGTCCTTTGTTGTGAATTCCTTTCAAGTATTGTAGTTTTGTGGATGAGTCTCAAGGTAAATATAAAAGCATCTAATTATCAGATGCTTTTATGTTTTTTTAGAGTCTAAAAAATTAGAACAGTTCAAGCTGCTGTACGGTTTTAGGTTTTGGAATTTCTTTTCTGGAATTAAATATTTCGATTAATTCAAACTGCCGGTCGGTAATTTCAAAAATGCACACTTTACCGTATTTAGGTAACATTCCCTTTACCCTTTTTTTATGTACTTCTGCATTTTCTCTGCTGGGACAATGTCGTAAATAAATAGAAAATTGAAACATCGTAAAGCCATCATCCACCAAATCTTTTCGGAATCTACTGGCAGCCTTTCGTTCGGTTTTGGTTTCGGTCGGCAGGTCAAAAAGAACTAATATCCACATAATTCGGTAAGCATTATATCGGTTTTGAAGCATTGTAATTGTTTTAATTTATAATCAAAGGATAGAGAATGGTACGCCTTTCTCCGGTAAAGCACTTGTATAAACTGGCTGTGGTGGTACTGACAGCGACCATTAAAGGACGTGTTTTATTATCGATATTAACATCTTGTGTGGCAATTTGCAGAAGATGTCTTTTGTCTTCTACGGATAAGTCCATACCGGGTTCATTTTCCTCTAAATATTCCATAATCAGCTTATCCACAAAAGGGCGGTAAGGTTCCATTATATCGTCTGCCAGACAGTAAGGATTGTATTTGTTTTTATGAAAAAGACCTTGTGCAGGCAATAATCCGCTACTTACCAATGCACGGGCAACAATACTTCGGAGTACGGCATAGCCAAAATTTAGATAATTGTTGGGTGTATCGCCATAACGGTGGCGTTGAAAATTTTCAAAAAGATGCTTCCAATAATGATTCGCTGCTTTTCCCTCCATATTTTGTTCATCGCCCGATGTGGTTTGTGCCATATATCTATTCATTGGTTCTGTTTCTCTTCCATAAATCTGCAGCACCCTTTTTTGATTTTCTATTTTTCCTAAGACGGTCTGTTTCCATAGTTGCTTTTTTAGGGGAGCAGAGGCATTCAGCTGTGTATTCCAACGTTGGGTTAATTCAGAATGCCCTGCTAAAGGAAGCAATAAACCATTGGGAATATGGCGGCTGTCGCAATGTACAACAGCCACCGTATTTTTCATTAATTGGTCTATTAATAATGAGGATAATGTAATTTGTGGATGGTCCAACATTAACAAAGCCATATCCTCAATGGGGACAGTTCCTTTTATCTCTCTGTTTTCGGGATTAACAATAACCAACTGCCTATTTTTAACTTTTAAATAAGCAGAATTGCCGATATATATGGTTCGTTTAAGCATAGTTTTGTTATTTATTAATATTCTCCAACTTGTACAATTTCTCCTAAATGGTTAATACGGACTTTTTTTATGTCTTTTAGAGGTTTTGTGCTTTGAATATAGTAATATGTTTTTTTTGATAATTCTTTTTTATTTTTCATTATTTCTCCAGTTGTCGCTTGTGTCTCTAGGTGGTGAGTGAATAAATAATCTTTAGATGATATTTTCTGTACTCTAAATAAGTGTTTGCTAATCAAACTGGCATTATTTTTATCCAAGAAATCAATTGTATGAATATCAAAATCGTCATTAGGGAAAACAAACATTTCGTTTTGTTTCATAGTAAATAGAAATTTCCAGCCTATATGATTATTAAATGTTTTATCAATAATAGGTAAACCTTGATTAATTCGAGTAACAGCTTCATAAAGAGACATAACTTTTTCATGTAATTTTCCATCTTTATCTTCATAAATAGCTATATGATGATTATTACCTAAATTGACATATCTGTTTGGAATGTAATCTCCATTAGAATTAAGTATAACTTTTCCTTTCAGATCACGTTTTATATCTATAGAATTGTTTTTTATGTTTTGATAGAAAGATTTTATTTTCACTCTTTTAATTGCTATGCCTTTTTCTTGGTTCAGCCAAATAGGATTTTCGTCTAAATCGGAAAAGGCTTTTTTTGCGTTACCATCAAATTCATCTAAACGATTTTGTAAAACGGTTTTTACTTCTTTGTCAATAACTTTATCGATTTTTAAATCTGGCGAAATATCTTTTCTAATTGTAAAAATCTCCTCATAACACAGTACCTCTTTTAGAGGTTCGTTTTTGTAGATAATCGGATTTTTCTTGATTATTTTACTATCAAAAGCCACTTGTGGGTTGTTCTCGAAAGTTAAAAGATGATTTAAAACCAATTCTTTTTGAATAGGACTTACAATTAAATGAGCTTGTTCCAAACTGAAATTTTTATTCAATTTAGTTGGTTTATTTTTTAATTGTTTAATTTTACCATAAATAGTATCTTCATGTAACTGTCCTCTTGGCGTTAATGTATCTTGTGGTTTTTTACAGCCTTTAATATAATTTTTATTCTTTGTAACTACCTTATTTTTATTTTTTATGGAAATTAAAATAGATTCGATATGTTTAGTTGCTTCTTTTCGGAAATAAGGCATCGGCGGAATAAATTTTCGTTTTTTATTGCCATTTTTTTGCTCATATAGTTTGGTTATTTTCTGCTTTAATCCATATAGTCTGCTTTTTTCTAAATCAACTTCATTTCCTTTTAAACTTTCTATGGTATTGAGGTTGTTTAAATATTGTATATGGTCATGTGTTGTAAAAGCAACAGTTAAAGCGTCCATAGCATGATGACGGTGATCGTTTCGCTTTGTCCAATCTTTTATTACTTCATGTTGAATAAACTCGCCAGTTTGTTTATTCAGGCGTTTTTCAAATTCAGTTAATCCCAATGAACGATATTTAGACAGGTTTAATTCTTTCATAATATTGATTAAATTCCAATCTTCCCGTAATTTATCGGTAATACTACCCGATGTGGAAACAATAGGATTGCGAACCAATTCTTGTAAAATAGCTTTTGCTTTTTTTGCGATATACTGGCTGTTTCTTAAATCACGTTCAATAAATCCATCGGGTAAATCCTTTTGGCTCATCAATAATTTGTTGCGTTTAGCCTTACTAATGGTACCTTTGTTGTTGTTATATAAGGTTTCGACACGTGCTTTGAAATTTTCTAAATCGGAATTATAGTCTTCTGTAATAAAATCAATTGCTGTGCGTTTATTCTTGTCCTTATTATCTTTGCTAAAAGCCAAAGTTTTGTTCGAGAAAGAATCGTCAAACAATAACGCTTTAGGAATAATATGTTCTATTTCGATTAAGCCCGTAAACAAATCCTTGGGACTGATTTCTTTTCCCCGAAAAACATCTTTGTAGCCATTAACAGCTAATTCGTCCCATAAACGCAGACGAATTACATCATTCTTCGTAGGATTAGGAATGCCAAATTCTTTGGTAATTCTCTTTTTTATTTCTTCATTTCTACGAGTGGCATCGTTAATGCTTTTGGTCATATCTGCACGCTCTTTGGCATTTTTCTTTAACTCACGAGCCAGCTCTATGCGAATTTCATCGGGTTTACCATACGTCTCAACAACTTGATTAACCACGTTAATCATTTGATTGAGAATTTTTTCAACAACAGGATTTCGCATGCTGTTTTTGGGGAGTAAATCCAATTTATTAACCAACTGGCGGGCATCGTTTTCTTCTTTTGTTAAACTTTTAGAATGATTATATCCTGCTAATTGGCAGGCTTCATAGTAGTCGTGCCCTTCTTGCAGATAAGGGATAATTTTACGAATAGCTTTGCTCGATAAGTTACCATAGTCTTGCTGTAACGATATGTTGGTTAATAATTTTGCATATTCAGGTTTAAACCCAAATTTTTCAACTAATTTTTTCTTTAAAATAACGTCAGAATTGCCATAAATTAGTTTATCTGCGTCACTTACTTTATCATCTTCTTCTGCTGCATATAGCAGATGCCATAGTTGATACGCCGGTTGTTTGTCAAAAGCTTCTCCTTCTAAGTTGGCGTTGAAATTTAAGATGCCTGCACTTATACCTATTTCTGGAAAGACAGCTGTCAATTCATCTTTAATTTCTTTTGCTGATTTTTTTGCCCAATCAAAACCGTAACCTTCTCGTTCTGCTATGGTTTGATATATATTGAATAATGCTTGGTTGGTTTTATTGCCTTCTATTTTCTCGAAATTACATTTCCAATCAGAAGTTTTCCCTAACTTAATATGTTTAGACAATAATTTTAGAATAGCATTTGGTTTTTGTTCTCCTCGAAGATTAAGTTCTTCAAAAATATCTTTTCTAATCTCTTTATCTAAAGTAACGCACTCTATTTTTTCATTACTTTTTTCGTTGGTAAATTCCAAATTATTTAGATTTTGCCAAATTTTAAACTCCTGAAACAATGGCGACGACTTAGAAATAACACGTCGTCCCACGGTTTGTTTTTTGGGTAACCCTGTTACTTTATTAATAATAACATTACCATTCTTATCTTTTTTGTCAATTTCCCAGCTTTCAAATTGACAGAATGCAAGTAATCCTTTTTGTGATTTTAATTTTCGTTGGTAGAAAATAATTACATCCCGGATTTTTTCTTTAAGTTCATCTGTCAATTCTTTGTGGAATTGGATTTGAGTATTCCATATCTGCTCAAATTCATCCAGATAATCCTGACGATAAAACACTTGATTTTTTAAGGAGGTATGAGGATTGGATTTGAGTTGTTCCCAAAGATTTTCTCCAACGGTTTGCTGCTTGAAATATAGCTCCTTACTTCTGTCTGAAATTGCTCCTAAATATCCACTTGATTGATTAAGATTATTGTTAATTTCTTGTAAAACAATGGCTAAAAATTCTAAATCTAACTGTTCTGTAAGTCCTTGTACTCGTAATTCATAGTTTTTCTTTTTTAGATCAGCTCCTTTAAGTTCTTTGCCATTCTCTTTTATTTTAATACCAACAATCTGAAACGGCTCTTTGCAAATAGCCCAAGTTTGCTTTTTGTTCTTACCTTGTAAATCTTGATATAATTCATCTGTTAATATATCAGGATAAAATTGTTTTTGAAAGCTCCACATTTTATCAAATTCTGCCTGTAAATCAGAGCGATAAAAATCAGGGATATATTTTTTTTCATCGTCTAACAAATTATATACATATTGTCCGGGCGTTAGATTACTGTCGTATAACTCTTTTGCAACAGCCATTCCATCAATAGCTTGTCCTTCTTCTTCGTTTTTAGCTTTTCTGCTGCTTTTATAGCCTCGTTTCTTGTTGATACTTAAAAATATTTTGGCTAAATTTTCCAAGGAAACTTCTTTACGAGCAGATTTAGCTCTAAGTTCTAATGTTTGGAATGTGGTGTTTTTTCCTATTTCGGTAAGAGGTGTTTTTTCGGTAATAAAACCATGTTGAATTAGTGTTTTAATAAGTTCGCTTCTTCTTAATTTATAGCGTTGCAGATTTCTTCTTGCTCCACGTTTTAAGGTTCTATCTGCATTAGTGGAAAGTGGTTGTCCTTTTTCAAAATTTGTTTTTTCATCAACCGTCAAAGGGTTTACCCTAACCCCTAATTTTATAATTTCTGATTTTTCGTTATCTTTTTCAGCTTCGTTTACCAATGCCCAACCTATACTATTTGTTCCTAAGTCAAGTCCTAATATTTTTTTCATATCTTACTTTGTTTTTTTAAGAAATAAGTTAATGTTTTTCTTGTTTAAGAAATGATCTAGACAAATATAAAATTTATTCTGATTTAAAAAAAGGTAAATATTAGCAAGCACATACTATTTTTATGTTTTATACAGCTGCCTTTTCTTATTTTCGCACAGGGTTTTAAGGTGGCGAACGTATATTATCTTATTTTATGTTGTGAAGAAAATTTACGTCATTTTTTAGTGGTTTAAAAGAAAATATTATATATTTGCATCACAATACTGAAAGGAATTCACAATAAGGATTATTCCGTTGTGAAAACATTTAAAGCGGCTATACTTTGTATGGTCGCTTTCGTTTTGTATAAATATTTACAGGGTACAAATAAAAATAAGAGCTGATTGTATGACGGGATTGACCTTAAAGGTTCAACGATCCGCCGCAATCAGCTCTTAACAACAAAGATAGTTTTGTTTTTATGAGGTTGTGTTATCAGAACGGAGGGAATGTCTATTCTATGAAAAATAAAAGCTAAGTATCAGGATAAGATTGACCTTTTTGGGGTTCAACGTTTTATCTACTTAGCTTTACGATGCAAATATAGGTAAAATTTCATTATGGCTTGAATATTGTAGATTTCAAATAAAAATTTAATTTTACACTATTCGAAAACGTAAAATAACTAATAATGAGAATACTATTCTTTTCCTTTTTGATGCTTATAGTCGGAAATAGTTATGCACAAAACGAAAAAATTACCATTAAAACATCAATATTAGATACCATTGAAAAAGGGAGAAATCATGTGGTAAAGCGAGTGTTTTGGCTCAATGATACGCTTGAAATTAATCAATTGAATAGCACAATAGTAATAGATACAGCCAAACAAAAACGAGCAGTTGCACGAATGGATGAATTAGCAGAAAACTCTGGTTATTCTTACAAAAGAACGAACTTATCTGAGCATTTAAAAGGATTAAAAGAGCTTTTAAAGGATAGCGGACAAAATTGTTACTGCTATGCATTGGAAAAATGTTTTGAAAATAGTCCTTTTCAGCAAGATATATTTAATGCTTCTACATTAATTAGTGCAGATGTTTTAAACAAGGTATTAAGCCATTATTTCGATAAGATAGAAGAATTTACAACACGCCCAAAACGCAATTTAAAACAACAACTCCCCAATGATATTGTCTTGGCTTTTGTAAATAAATCGGGTTGGGTTACTCATGCCGTTTACCATAAAAATAATGTATTTTATACAAAAAATGGAATGCAGAAACCTTCCACATTTCAATCGTTAAAAGACTTTTTAAAGAAAAGTTATTACGATACTAAAGAAATTATTCTCTATCGGTTAAATACTGATAAAGTAAGATATTTTTATACACATAATAAAAAGTAATAGTTATGAAAAAAAGATTAAGTTTAATTGTCATGGGGTTTTTATTATCTATATTATTGGGAGCATGTACGCCTAAAAATACCACTACCGTATTGTGGGTAAATAGTGTAAAAGTAACAGCAGATGCAGGTGCAGCTAAACTTCCTTGTTTACAGATAACCAAACAAAAGGATTTAACAAATCCCAAGTGGGAGGTATTTTATGGCAATATAAAAGGTTTTAAACCGAAAGTCGGATTTTTCCAAAAAATAGAAGTGAAAGAAATACCAATACCCAAAGAAAATATTCCTGCTGATGGTTCATCGGTAAACTATACGTTGGTAAAAGTTTTGGAAGAAAAAATCGATAGCAAATGGCGTTTAAATGATATTTGGGCTTTAGTTACTATTAAAGGGAAAACCATTACTGTGCCCGACGGTTTAGAAAGACCTAATCTGGCAATACAACTTGGTGAAATGCGTTTTGCAGGAACTGATGGCTGTAACCAAATGATGGGGAGAATAAAGAATGTAACCGGAAATACAATAGAGTTTTACGAATTGGCAACAACGATGATGGTTTGTTCAGATATGACTATTCCTCAAGCCTTCAGGGAAGCCTTATTAAAAACAAAAACTTATAAAATTATAGATTTGGAATTAACACTTTTCGGTGCCGATAAAAAGGAACTGCTAAAATTACGAAAAGTGGATTAACCGTAAAATCAATCAATGAAAGTATCTCATAAAGTGTGTAAGTTTGTTTAACAAAGACAGAATAGCATTTTTTTTATTTTGATAGATCGTATTAGCTAATAAATTAAAACCTAATTATGCATTAGTAAAATCTATTCTATACTAATTTTAATCAAAAAACCGCTGTCGTGTATTCGACAGCGGTTTTGAAAAACAAACTTGATTATTAAAACTTACTAACTATATAAAATTTCTATGAAATTGCTTTTTTACTCAATCCTTATTAGTGATAATTATAATTTTATAGGTATTCCATTATAAAAATCAAGGATTTTGGCTCTGAATATGTATTCATATTTTGCTTGTAACAGATTAGATTTTGCCTGGAATAGATTATTTTTCTCCTGATTATAATCCACAGAATTTACCAATCCTAAATCGAATTTCTCCTGGGTATAGCGGAATGCTTCTTCGCTTGATTTTATGGCTTCTTCGCTTGAGAAATATTTATTCATAGCAGCACGGGCATTGGCATAAGCCTGCTGAATCTGCTTCCGCAATATGTTTTTTGCATTCTCGATATTTAAATTATTGCGCTCCACATTAATACGGGCATTGGCAATATTTCTATTTACACTTCCTCCATTGAAAATAGGAATACGCAAATTAAAACCAAAACCTTTGCTTTCACGATTCTTCAATTGATCGGCTAATCCCATCTCCTTACGAATGATTATAGGTCTTCCTTGTGCATCAACTCCCATTTCCGGAAAGTCTTTGGAATAACTCGACCCCCAGGAACCCGACATAGATAATGAAGGAAGACGAGCGCCCTTTGCAATTGCCAAACCTTTTTCAGCACTCTTTAAACGAAAGTCGGCAGCTTTCATTTCAGGACGTACATTTACGGCACCAGAAAATATCGACTCTGGATCTATCATCGATTTATTGGCATTAATAACCGGCAACTCTGGATCTGAGATGTCAAAACCTTTAGTGGTTTTTAAATCTAACAGCTGTGCTAAATCCAACAGCCCTAAATCCAACGCATTTTGAGCATTTACTACTTCCACCTCTTCTCGTGCCAATTGTGCTTTTTGCTCCATTAATGTACCTTTAGGCATTGTTCCTGCCTTAACCAACTCTTCGCTGCGGCTAATTTGCTGTCTGGTAACTTTTAGTTTCTCTTTAGCAACCTGCAACATCTCCTTTTTAAATAGAATATCCAAGTATCTCGAAGTGATATTAATCGCTAAATCCTCTTTTGCCTTTTCCACATCTTGTAAACTGGCCTGCAGATTCAAATTATTCTGTTTAATAATATTTTGCTTCTGAAAACCGTTAAATAAATTTACACTTGCCGATACACCAATATTACCGCCCTGTGTATTACGCTGCTCATAAGTGTTATTGGCACTTAACGAACGTCCGTAACTAAAATTATATCCCATATTGCCATTTAGACTGGGTAATAAATTTAATTTCGATTGTTTCGCATTATTCGCTTGTACTTCAACATCTAATTTATTCATCTTGATGTTGATATTGTTCTCTTTTGCATACTCGATACACTTATTCAAACTCCATTTTTCCTGTGCATCTGCCACTGAAAAAGTAAAAACTATAGCTGCAATTGTTATTAATATTTTATTCATCTTATTACTATTTTTAGAAAACCGTTTGTTCATTTAAATATACACGATGTGTCGTGATTCTACGACGAGCTATTTTTCCATTAACCACGACGTGTTATGGCTCTATTTCTTTTTCTCCCGAACTTTGTCCACTCGTGACTTCTTCTTACCTCTCAGTTTATCTTTTTTGGTAATGCCTTCTAATACCTCAATCATAATACCATCTGATAATCCGGTTTTTACATATCTGCGCTTAAATTTCTGAGGACCTGTTTGCACCATTACAAAAGTAGAATCGTTTTTGAATTGTAATAAACTTTCATTAATGGCTAAAACATCTTTACGTTCCTCCAAAATCACCTCGGCATTGGCACTATATCCCGAACGGATAAAGTACTTGCTATTTAATTCAATGGCAGCTTTTATTTCAAACTGCACAGCACCATTGGCATCTACTCCTTTTGGCGATATGTATTCTAAAACAGCGTTAAACTTTACTCCGTCAATTGCACCAATAGTTAACTCCAACGGACTACCTACTTTTATTTTACCTACTTCTGTTTCATCTACTTTACCTTCAAAAATCATCTCTCCCATGTCGGCAACAATAGCAATGGTGGTTCCATCGTTAAAATTATTCGATTGAATTACCGAATTACCCTCTTTTAACGGAATATCTAAAATCATACCGTCGATTGTGGAGCGAATAATGGTATTGGTGGCATTTTTTGCATTTTTGGTTACTCCTTCCTTTATCAACTGCAAATTATTTTCGGCTGTGTTCAATTCTTGCTTGGCATTTTTATAAGCCAAATCGGTTCTTTGGAAATCAGCTTCCGAAATTACATGTTTCTGAAGCAAACTCTTATCACGCTTGTAGTTAATTTCAGCATTCTCAAAATTAATTTTTGCAGATTCTACTCTGGAATTAGCACTGTTCAGACTAATCATATCCGGAATAATCTTTACTTTGGCAATAGGCTCGCCTTTTTTAATACGCGCTCCGGCTACCACATATATCTTTTCAATAATACCTGATACTCCCTGTGGTTTAATAGCAATTTCTTTACGGGGAACTACAGAACCCGTGGCGATGGTTTTATTTACAATGGTTGTAATTTTTGCCTGCTCAATAGCATATTCAACCGGCTGACTTTTTGATCTCTGGAACAAAAACACCAGTGTTCCCACAAAAATAAAGATCAAAACCAGAACCAATAAAACTCTAAATACTTTTTTCATGATTGTGTTATTTTTTATTATTTACTTTTTTATCTTTTAGCTTTTTAGCTATTAAGCTTTAGCTCTATATTATAATTGAAATTGAACAATGTATTCGCTATTCTTACGTTTGCATACAAATAATTGTTAATTACTAAATTATTAATTGTTATTCGTATCGCAACGCATCAACAGGTTTAACACTCATGGCCCGCTGAGCAGGTAATAGTCCTGCCAATACGCCGAAAATCACCAAAACCCCTAACGCCAAAAATGCTACCTTTATATCCACATATGGATTAAGAATACCAATATTGGTATTTCCCTCTGTTGCCAATCCTATTCCTTCCACCAAAAATACTCCAAGTACTAAACCGATAAATCCGAAAATGGTGGTTAAAAAGACCGATTCACTGATAATCTGTCCTACAATGGACAGCGGTCTTGCACCTATGGCTCGTTTGATGCCAATTTCTTTGGTACGCTCTTTTACCACCACGTGCATAATATTGCTGACACCTATAACACCGGTTATCAACACACCGAAACCAATTACCCAAAACAGAAAACCAACACTGGTAAACAGTCCCGAAATCTTTTTAAATATTTTGGAGATATTAAAATGACCTATTGCCTGCTTGTCGGAGGGATCGATAGAATGCCGGCGAGCCAATACTTCAAATATTTTATCTTCCAATACCTCTACCGATTCGCCTACCTTTGCTGTTGCCAGAAAAGTATAAAATTTATCACCTCTTTGATACAGCGATTGTAAGGTGGTATAGGGCATTTGTATAATATCACTTCGGTTTCCCATATTTGTACTTAATGTTTTAATCGTTCCCACCACTTTAAAAAATATTCCATTTACTTTTAGGTAAGTACCTATAGGATTTTCATCTTTTTCGTACATTAATTCCACCACACGAGGAGCAATGGTAATTACTTTACGTTTCTTTCGCAGATCGTTCTCATTAATAAATCTTCCCTTTAAGACTTCTACCGGATTTACCATATTCATTTCGGGAGAAGTACCTTTAACCCGAAAGTTTCCTTTTTTGTTCTTTCTAATGGTATTATTCTTGGCATTTCCACTCCAGCCATTCATATCCGGAGCGATATATTCCAACTCGGGAATAGATTGTCGCAAAGCTGTAAGGTCGCTGTTGGTAAACTGATAAAATCGGTTACGAGGAAATCCTTTATAAGGTTTTGTGGTTCGCGATACCCAAAATACTGCCGAGTTGGTGGCAAAATTTCCCAACGAAGATTGAATGTTGTTTTGAAATCCTTTTCCCAATCCCAGCATGGTCACCAAAATAAGAATACCAAACATTACCCCCATACCCGTAAGTATGGTTCGCAGCTTATTCTTTTTTAGTGCTATAAATATTTCCTGCCAGTTATCTAAATCAAACATCTCTTATCTTTTTATTCAAACACAAAGTATTGTGCTCTTACTCTAATTATTCATCACGTAATGCCTCAATGGGGCGTATTGCAGCTGCCTTTCGTGCAGGGAAAAAACCTGCAAATGCTCCGGCAATAATCAATACGATTAATGCTCCGAATGCTACTCCCAAATCTACTTGCGGATTTACAAAATAGCCCGCTGCCAAAGGATATACTTTTTCAATCATGCCAAATCTGTCGATAAATTCAAGTAATCCAACCCCCGCAATTAAACCGATATACCCCGATGCTGTTGTAATAAAAACCGATTCGGTTAGAATCAGATTAATTACCGAATAGGGTGAGGCTCCAATGGCTTTCCTGATACCGATTTCTTTGGTACGTTCTCGTACAACAATCATCATAATATTAAAGACCCCAATTACCCCCAATACAATGGTAAAAACACCAATAATCCATATAAACCGTTCGATATTGGTAAACAAGGATGTAAATTGTTTTGAATTTTCAATATTGTTCTGTATCCACAGAGCGTTTTTATCTTCAGGACTGAAACGATGGCGTTTCGCCATAATTCGGGTAATCTGCTGCTCTATCTGCTGGCTCTGTTCCGGCGTAACATTGTTTAACAACAGCGATATTTTATCGAGATAATCGTTATTGTTAAACGTTTTTTGGGATACGGTAATTGGAATATAAATGTAACGAGAGTTATCGCCGAAAGAATTTTTCTTGAAAACACCTATTACCCTAAATTTTATTTTATTAATGTTGATATATTTTCCAACAGCTGTTTCGGCAGGGAAAAGTACTTTCTTTACCTCATCTTGTATTACAGCTACTTTTCGTGTTCTATCAATATCCGTTTTATTTAAAAAACGTCCTTTTACTATTTCTAATTCTGCTACATCACCGTAAGCTGCATGTGTTGGGTCAATATTAAAATTCCCGAAATTATCTTTATAAGAAACACTGTTTCCGCCACGCATATCTGCTACTGCAGAAATAGATTCTAAATTTTGAATGTTCTTTTTCAAGCTTTTATAGTCGCCGTTTCGCATTTGAATAAATTTGCCTTCGGGCGTTCCCTTGTATGCTTTATGGGTTCTGCCGCCGTAGATACTTAAACTATTTTGCGCATCTCGTGCAAAAGTTGCTTGAAGACCATTTCGCAAACCTCTTCCGGCACCCAGCAGAATAATCAGCATAAAGATACCTGTCGCCACCGAAAATCCCGTTAAAAAGGTACGGGTTTTATTCTTGCGAATGGTACTAAATATCTCCTGCCATTTATCTCTATCAAACATACTGCTGTTTTTTTCGGTTAATTATAATCTCTTCAATTATCCCGTCTCTTAATCGGATAACTTTGTCGGTCATATCGGCAATTTCCTGTTCGTGGGTAACAATAATTACTGTTATTCCTGTATTGTTAATTTCCTTCAGCATTTCCATTACCTCTTCCGAAGTTTTAGTATCCAATGCTCCGGTAGGCTCATCAGCAAGAATAATTTTCGGATTCGTAATAATAGCGCGGGCAATGGCAACACGCTGTTTCTGTCCTCCCGATAACTCGTTCGGCATATGGTCTGCCCAATCTTTTAACCCTACCTTATCAAGATATTCCAATGCTATTTTGTTCCGTTTTCGACGCGGCATATTTTTATAGTACAATGGCAGCGCCACATTCTCCATTGCATTTTTAAATGTAATCAGGTTAAACGACTGAAAAACAAAGCCCAATAAATCGTTTCGTAATTTAGCAGCTTTGGTTTCGCTCATGGTTACAATTTCCTGCCCGTTTAAATGGTAGTTTCCCTGATCGTGATTATCCAGCAGTCCTAAAATATTTAACAGGGTTGATTTTCCCGAACCGGAAGATCCCATAATGGAGACAAACTCTCCCTCTTTTATATGTAAATCGAGACCTTTTAAAACGTGAAGTTTGTTTTTTCCGGTAACATAGGTTTTATGAATATTTTTTAATCGAATCATAATACTTGCTGTTTTAATGTATGATACAATGTTAAAACATACTTGTCTGTCTGCCAAATTATTTCGATAAACGCAATATTTTTTCGATAAAGTCCTTTTTTCTGCTGATATTTTAAAATAAACTTATCTGTAAAGGTTATCGTTTTAACTGCTTTTACTTATCAACTGCTGTGCCATAATTCATAAAACCATAACAATCAAAACCTTAATTAATTTATAACGGAATACATACTACCGCTTCTGTATGTATTTGTTACACCTAATGTTCGATAACGGACAGTTTTGAATATAAAATAATACCCTTACAGATTTTTTAATCCATAAGGGCTTGCATTGCAGTATTCAACTTTGAGTTTCTCTTCTGTCTTCCGTCTAATTGTCACATTAATTAATTTAATCGCAAAGAACACAAAGAATACGCAAAATTATTTGAAAAAATTAGGGACACTCCTACGGATTTTCCCCCATTTTCGGATAGAGCATGCCCTATCCCTGCTGCGTTTGCAAAAACTATCACATTAACCAATTGTCACATTAACTAATTATATTAATAATTACAGCGTTATTCATAACGCAGTGCTTCCACCGGATTTTTATTTGCCGAACGCCAACTTAACCAGCTAATGGTTAAAATAGCAACCGCCAAAGAGGCTAAACCTGCCAATACAAATACCCACCAGCTGAGAGCAGTGGTATAGGCAAAATTTTCGAACCAACGATTTACAGCATAATAGGTAATTGGCACGGCAATAATAAAAGCAATAACAATCCAAAGCATAAAATCGCGGTTAAACAGAGCCAGTATTTGATATGTTTTTGCTCCGTTTACTTTACGAATACCAATTTCTTTGGTGCGACGTTGAATAAAAAACAGAGCCATTCCTATAATTCCGAGCAATGAAATAAAAATCGCCATTACAGAAAACAACACCATTAGGTTCTTCATTCGTATTTCTTGTTTGTACTCCGATTTTAACATATCATCGAAAAAGGCATACGAAAAAGCCCTTTCATCACGGTTTTTGCGATACACATCACGAATATAGGTAATGGTTTCTGCA
>PDWJ01002344.1_pt1 | contig 20432 bp, 10 predicted proteins | sample 1430881 | NCBI WGS metagenome assembly PDWJ01 (sample SAMN01162460, study PRJNA174530) | Oral metagenome, whole genome shotgun sequencing project. | biome: Marine environment; feature: Marine mammal; material: Swab sample of the gingival sulcus; isolation source: swab sample of gingival sulcus... | reverse complement strand
GCAAAAAGGCTGTTTTGGGTGCGGTTCGACATGGGCAATACCAAAGCTGAAATTTGTCGTATATTATGACACAATATGATGAGTTTTCCGACAGGGCCCTAATGTAACATCCAACCTGCAAAACAACCTATATAGTGAGATAGTTTTATTTCTACTACGGCGTTACGCCGTCTTGCCGTATTTGAAACACTGTCCTTTCTGAATTATTTAAATCGTCCCATCATACCGGGGATATTGGGCATTTTTCCCATTCTGCCGGCCATTTTCATCATCTTACCCATCTTACCGGATTTAAATTTTGTCATTTGTTTTTGCATTTCTCTAAACTGCTTGAGCATGCGATTAATTTCAGGAATGGGAATGCCCGAACCGGCTGAAATGCGCTTTTTACGCGAACTCTTGATAATCTCCGGTTTGAGACGTTCTTGTGGTGTCATCGAATCAATAATCGCGATCATGCGGCCAAATTGGTTGCCCTGTAGGGCTTGGTTGCGAACATTTTCAGGAATGTCACCCATGCCAGGGATTTTTTCCATTAATTTATTCAGATCCATGCCCCGCATTTGTTCCAACTGTTCCTTGTAGTCCACCAGCGTGAATTTGCCCCCCGACTGCACTTTTTTCGCCAACTTGTGTGCTTTTTTCTCATCAACCTGGTGTTGAATATCCTCAACCAGCGACAAAACGTCTCCCATGCCCAAAATGCGCGAGGCAATGCGCTCGGGATGAAAGGCCTCCAAGGCGTCGGTTTTCTCTCCAACGCCCAGAAATTTAATCGGTTTGCCGGTGATATGGCGAATGGACAAAGCCGCACCGCCGCGCGCATCACCGTCTGTCTTGGTCAGTACTACCCCGGTCAACGGTAGTGCATCGTGGAATGCTTTCGACGTATTGGCAGCATCCTGTCCGGTCATGGCATCGACAACAAACAGAGTTTCTGTCGGCTTGACAGCGCCATGTATTGCTTGAATTTCCGTCATCATTTCAGCATCAATATGCAATCGTCCCGCCGTATCGATAATAAGGACATCCAGCGTTTTACGTCTGGCATATTTCAGTGCCTTTTGGACGATATCTACGGGCTTTTCACTGGTTTCCGACGGAATGAACTCAGCACCTACCTGAGCGGCAACGGTTTGTAACTGCTTAATTGCCGCCGGACGATAAATATCGGCGGAAACGACTGCTACGCGTTTTTTCTCCCGTTCGATAAGATGCTTGGCGAGTTTTGCCGTGCTGGTTGTCTTACCCGAACCCTGCAAGCCCGCCATCAAAATCACTACCGGTGGTTGGGCCGCCAGATTGAGAGAATTATTCTCTTCACCCATGATATGGGTTAACTGATCATGAACGATTTTAATAAACGCCTGTCCGGGAGAGAGTTTGGTATTGACTTCCATGCCAATCGCTTTCTCTTTGATATCGGTGATCAGCCGCTTGACGACCGGCAAAGCCACATCAGCCTCGAGCAACGCCATGCGCACATCGCGAAGAGCCTCTTTCATGTTGTCTTCGGTAAGACGGGCTTGTCCTTTTAAGGCCTTGACGGTTTGTTGTAATCGTTCGCTAAGATTTTCAAACATATTTCCCTTCGTATTAATTGTTCGTTATGAGTAAGGAAGTATTGCAAGATACACACTTGGGCAGGTCTTATTGCCGAAACATTGTATCCGTGTGGGTAGGTTATAGGTTTCCTTAAGTACGGCTATTATACGGCTATCCGACGGCATATTCCACGTGCTTACCGAAAAATCCCCGATGTGTACCAATGGACAATATACCTTAGTCATATTTATTCTCGGCAAACTGTCGGATTATTAGCTATAATATGCACAATTCACTAACAGATAGCCGCATGCTACTAACGCTACTTTCATCATTGCTCTATATTACCTCAATGATGTTGTTACACAGCCGACAAAAACCGAAGACCGTGTTGATCTCGGGCACTATGGTCGCGGCGATAGCTCTGCATTGGGTACAAACTTTTAACGGTTTAGGTGCATTAAACGATGTCGCCATTTTCAATATCCTGTCGTTGATCACCGTTTGTATGGCCATGATCGGTGCACTGCGTTATTTCTTGCAATCAGACCAGAGTGCTTATACGGTAGTCAGTTTGGTTGCCGCCGTTTGCGTTTGGTTCCCGCTGATCTTTAATAAAATACACATGCCCATTGACAGCTGGGGATTAAAATTCCATATTGTCCTGTCCATTGCCGCCTATATTTCTTTGGGCTTTGGTGCCCTTTATGCTTGCTTTCTGCTGTTGCAAGACTACCGCCTGAGAAAAGGCAACGATGTATTCAGCTCATCTTTATCACTGAGCTACCTGGAGCGGACTATGTTGCGCTTTACCGTATTCGGTGAAATGATACTGACATTGTCACTGGCAACTGGACTACTGTTTATTTATGATTTTTGGGCACAACATATTTCTCATAAGGTCGTGTTTGGCTTTATTTCTTGGGCGATTATTGCCATTTTACTACTGCGCCACTATCGCCAAGGAGTTCGTGGACGACAGGCGGCCATTTGGGTACTGAGCGGCTTTGCCTGCTTGATACTTGCTTATTTTGGCAGCGCTTTCGTCTTACAGCTCATTTTTCATCGCTAGTTTATGATTATTTCAGGGAGATTATAATACGTGAACGACTTGCCATTAGGGATACAAATTGCGCTACTTATCAGTCTGATTCTTTGTTCTGCCTTCTTTTCCGGTTCGGAAACCAGCATGATGGCACTAAACAAACATCGTCTCAAACACCTAAGCGAAGAAGGACAGCGCAGCGCAAAGCGTGCATTGGCATTACTTGCCCGGCCCGACCGCCTGTTGGGTGTGATTCTACTGGGAAATAACTTTGTCAATATTCTCGCAGCTTCACTGGCGACACTGATTGGTATCAAGCTGTGGGGTGATGCCGGCGTGTTTATCATGACAATTATCCTAACGGTCATTGTCTTGATTTTCGGTGAAGTGACGCCAAAAACTTTTGCCGCTATTAATGCCGAAAAATTTGCCTTTCCGGCGACAATCATACTCAGTTTGTTATTAAAAATTTTGTATCCCGCCGTCTGGTTGGTCAATATCATTGCTTCGGTGGCACTCAGGCCACTGGGAATTAAAGACTTCAATATGACCGAGGAATTGGTCAGCAAGGAGGAACTGCGCAGCATTTTGCGCCAAGACTCTCACCACATCGATGAAGAAAACCAAGACATGATGCTCGGTGTTTTATACCTTGAAGATATCAAAGTTGAAGATATCATGATCGCCCGCCACGAAATTACCGGTCTGGACCTGCAAAATGACTGGCAACAATCGGTTGAAGAAATTCTCAATAGTAAGCACGCCAGGCTGCTGATATACAACGACAGTGTTGACCAGATTAAGGGGATCTTACATATTCGTGAAGTCCTTAATCTCTACCGCGACAACAAGCCGCTGACAAAACAAAATATTCTGGAACTGTCCTGGAAGCCCTATTTTATCCCCGAAGGAACTTCCCTAAGCCAGCAGTTACAAAGGTTCCAACAGTTAAAACGACAAACGGGATTGGTCGTTGATGAATACGGTCATATCATTGGTTTATTGACACTGGAAGATATTTTGGAATACGTTGTCGGTGACCTCAGTCTACAAGAAATTGCACAGGAGGAAAAAGACGAAGAGTCTATCATCAAACACGATGACAACGTTTTTGAAGTGTTTGGCAATTTGAGCATTAATTATCTGAACAAAGAGCTTGATTGGAAATTACCCGATGAAGGACCCAAGACACTCAGCGGATTGATTCTCGAAGATTTGGGACATTTTCCCAGTGTCGGTGCCCGCATCCGGGTTGGCAATTATGAATTGTCAGTTTTGTCTTTTGACAAAAAACGTATTAAGAAGATATTGGTTAAAATTCATCAAGACAAAGGGTCAGTATAAATACCATTTTTATCGATCAGTCGTTCTCAGCACGTTCAATGCGGCTTTTGAGTGACTTTACCTTTGATTCAAATACTGAGCGGCTTTGCCAATCAAGCCCCGGGCGGGAAAGGGCGATTTGTGCCTGGGTTAGTGCTTTTTCATCATCTCCCTTTTGTTCGTAGAGACGAATGAGCATTTTATCTTGCTCAACAAAACGACCCAAGCGGCCCAGAATCTGCCCGTACAGGTGTGCCTGTTGGTCGCTGAGAAGCACCGAATCAAGCTCATTTTCAAATAGTTTAACGGCCTGGTTCAGGCGGTTTTTAGACAGTAAGTAACGGGCGTAGTCATAGGCAACAATACTGTCACCGCGATAACGCTGCCACAACGAGCGATAATCTTTTTCCGCCAATGCCGTCTGTTTGTTCAATAAATGTAATTTTGCCTGAAGCAACAGCACATCGCGTTTACGCTTCATCGAGGACAGCATCTGTGACAGCTCGCCGAGGGCTTGAGAAAACCGACCATATCGCATATGCTGTAAAGCCGATAGATAATGGGCGGCATCACGAATCTGCGACTGCCCCGACTGTTTATCCTGGACAGTCAGACGGTTAATATCCTGCCTCGACAGCAGACCGGCGCCAATACGGGCCTTGAATAAAAAGTATTCATCACTGCTCGGCAAATACTTGTTTGCCTTTTGCCGTCCTACCGAATCGATATCGGCCTGCCGTTCCAACGGCAACGGGTGAGTCAGCAAATAGGCCGGTGTATTTTGTGCTCTTTCGGAACTGTAGAGTTTGCCGAAAAAACTTTGCATACCCAACTCGTTAAAACCGGCCTTTTTCATTAATTGACGCCCGATGCGGTCGGCTTCTTTTTCGTGACGGCGAATATCATTGATTTGTTGTTGTGTTTCACCGGCGACAATGGCCGAAACCATACCGGCACCGGCATCGGTACTATCACCGGCCGTTGCCATCAAAACAGCTGCTATCATAGCAGCTGCATTACCTACGCGGCGATCTTGTGCTGCTAGTACGGTTCTGGCGATATGCTCTTGAGAAACATGCGCTATTTCATGCGCCAGCACACCGGCAAGTTCATGCTCGTTGTCTGTCGCCAAAATCAAACCGGCATTAATGGCGACATAACCGGCCGGAGAGGCAAAGGCATTGATACTTTTTGCCTTGGTGATGTAAAAGCGCAACCCTAATCGAGTATTGGTGTAATGACCTATTTTATGACCCAGATAATTTAGGTAATCTTGATCTGCCAAGTCATCGTGAATATTGCCCTGTTGCTCCAGCTTTTCATAGATTTCTCTGCCTATGTCAAGCTCTTCTTTCTTTCCCCAAAGGCGATCCGAAACGCCGCCCAGAATGGGGATGTTCTGAGCCCCAACCGGGACAGACAAAAGCCCCGACACAAGGACAACACCGGACAACACTTTAATTAATAATACCCGCAGCATAGACAAACCGCCTTTTAGAAAACAGGATACCGGCTTTTGCACACCGGCAATTATTTCACCATCATGCGGCGAATCGTTCCTTGGTAAACCATGCCGTTGGTCATTTGACAGTCAACCGCACCGGCGCGTTGGCGGTGATTAAACTCACCCTGGCAATTCAGTGCCAGATTATCACCATAGGCATTGATACTGACTCTGGACTTGTCGCTGCGATAATGGCCAATTTTTGGAGAAGCCGAAGCACCGATAAAACCACCGTGACTATGGTGACCAAAACCCGTACCGATGCCGAAATGGAAATTGTCCCAAAAACCGTCTTCGGTAACGGTTGTCCCCGAATCTTCGATATATGTCATTTGACCGTGCAATATCTTGCCGTTGGGTAAAGAGATGGCTATTTTATTTACCGATGTGTTACTCGGGTACTGGGCATAAAACGACAACGTGCCAAACTGCTGGGCTGCTTTATTTTTGGGGTATAAAGTGACGTTGTCAGTTACTGTGTAAACACCGGCACACCCGGAAACAGCCGCTGCCGTTACCATAGCGGCAACGACAAATATGTTTATCTTTTTCATCATGTTTTTTCTCGCTGGTTATATCGACTTTTTTTATTATAACGTGAATCAGTTGGAATTTGTTCCTTACCGCAGATAAATTATCCGAAGGCTTTGATAAACCGACCGAGCAGCTCTATAGTCGTGCCAAGATTTTTTCGGTACAAGGCGCACATTCACAGACCATCCCTCACCTAGTAACTTAGGTGAGCGATGGCAAGAAGATGCAACCATGACCACTAATAAATGGTCAGGTGAATGCTGTAACGGAAAATCTCCGGCATGACTAGATGTTGAGTTTATCCAGTCTGTTAGACAGTTGATGACCAATCTATTAGTTTAGCTCGAATGTTTGTGAGAAAAATAGATGACCAAAGTTGCCATAATCAAGATGGGAATACCTAGTTCCAGCATTTCCTCTAGCAGTTCCATATTGCCGGAAAATTGATCGCTGATTGTTATGCCCAAGGCTGACAATTTCCTGCCAATACCATCGATAAATTTTGAGATAATCAGAGCTAACAATACGGACAACACACCATACGCCAGTGGTGTCCGATGCTTAAGGCCGTCAAAAAATGTCTTGCCGTGCCGGGTGATTATCCTATAAACAATAAAAAGCAATAAGACAATAACGAGTAGGCCGATGATTTTTTCGCCTATTGGCGCGGCATCGTTAAAATAAAATTTACCTTTGAATATACCCATTGTGGTGAATCGCTTATCAAAGTCCAATTCACGCAAAGCAAACAGTATGGGTAATAAAACAAGAGAGGAATATTTTTTTAAATAGGGCAGTTTTCCCTTGATTATCATCATCGCCACGCACAGGCAATAACCCAATACCGATAGCGATTCAACAATACCGCCTTCTTTAATCCAGACGGGGCGATTGCCTAAATCAAATAGGAAGCCTAGCAATATAAGCACCGCGATTAAGCCAATGCTAAAAATAATCGGGAAGTAACGATTAAACATATTGATATTTAACATGGTGTATTTTTGAGATTGTTTAACATGTTGTGTCGGCGCAACGCCTATGGCTTCATTATATCGTTTGCTTTTGCATAAAGTGAATGGGTCATTTATAAATAAAAAAACCCACCCTCAAGGACACTTCGCAAAACGTACCATTTGAACAATGAGCACAGCGAATTGACACTTGAGTCGGGATCTTAGTTTTCAAAAGGACACAAAACCCTCACCAAAGCGGTTTATCAAAACCTTCTTCTACTTCGCTTAACGATTTTTTTCCAATCTCTCTAGCAGTTTCTCACCTTTTTTAATATGGTATCTAATAATTCTTAGCTCTTCCTTGGCTTCTTTTCTTTGTCTATCACTGAGCCTCTTTTGTAAGAGATTTTTTATTTTCTGTCTCCTTTTTTCCAACTTCCTCAAAAGCTTTTTTATTGCCCTCCTTTTTTTATTCTCACTAAAATCATCCAAATCGAGACAATCCTTTGCACCGCTAATAAATTCTTGAATTTTCATTCCTCTCTCCTCTAGTACAACAGCTGTAAATCCTCATCATCTTCAGTAAGGTGATCACTCAGGCTTCTAATATTTTCATTGTTCAAAATAAAGATAATCTCAGCCATTGAAATCAATTTTCTTGAAATTGTACCAGCATACGATAAATCATTCATCAATGATGTCGCCATCTCATTGGTAATCAGATCACCCCTAATCAACTGATCGATACCGTCGCCCAAGATAACATCTCTGTTTATCATAGACAATTTTGCTCTGGACAGCAACAGAACAATTTTTTCTTCTTCCTGTGTTGTTGCGATAGTATTGATAGTTCTTAGCAATTGCGTTAGGTTTTTTCTAATATTCTCGTATTCTTCTCTGATGTAAGAATTCGAGCTAACCAAGTATTTCTTTAAATTCTTCTGTAGATGCTTGGTATCTTTTACTGCATCGACAATATCTCTGTTTGCTAATTTGATTTTGTATAGCAATTTAATATCATCTTCGCTCATACTGGATTGGGCTTTGGTTGAGAAATCGATAATCTCACCATAAAGACCCTTGATTTTGTAATTGTAGAACTCATCGATATCGATGAGTTCATCCGTGAAATTATCTTTGACAACTTCACGAATAGGCATCGTGGAATTGATGTTGCTGCGTTTTAAGTTTAAACCGTGAGCAATGATCTCAAAGGCATTATCATAGAGATGTTTAGTTTCTTCTATCAACGCTTTCATTGCCGTTTGCGGCAACTCCAGCACCGAATTATTTAGATATTTATTTTTTTCAACAGCCATATTGGTGCCACTTTTCGCCGATACTTTAATAAATTTCTGCAAAAACCACACCAACTTACCTGTAAACGGTACCATGATAACAACGCCCATTATTTTGAAAAAGCTGTCAAAAACTGCCAGTCTCAGGGTATAGTTATTGGAATCAATGCCTAAAACATCGCTAATTCCGGCAACAACAGCCATAATCGGCGCTATCAAAGCCACCGCAATAACGGCTGTGGTGATGTTGAAAATAAAGTGCGCACCGGCCAGTCTTTTACCTTCTATATTGGAGCTCAGTGAGCCGATAATGGCCGTGATTGTCGTTCCTATGTTGGCACCAATGGTCAGTGCCAGAGCGTTTTCATAAGTAATTTGCCCGGCAGCCAGTGCTGCTATAACCAAAATAATGGTTGCATGAGAACTCTGCATAACAACCGTGGCCAGTATCCCTACGCCAATAAAAATCAATAAGCCTTTAAAACCGGGTACGGCAAAATCTTTTAGATCAATGGTCTCTTTAAATGCTTCAAAGCCATCTTTCATATAATGAATACCCAAGAACAAAAAGCCGAGGCCGGTTAAAATATACCCCAGCCCCTTAAGACTCTTACTTTTCTGAAAGATCAGTATAACGCCGAAAACCAGCATGGGCATGGCGTAGGCTGAAATATTGACCTTGAGCCCAAACCCGGCCATCAGCCAGGCACCGGTGGTCGTCCCAATATTGGCACCGTAGATAATACCTATCCCTTGTACCAACTCGATTAAACCGGCACCCAAGAACGAAATCGTCAGCACCGAAACCAGCGAGCTCGATTGCATTAGCGCGGTACTGACAAAGCCAAACAACGTGCTTTTTGCCAAATTACTGGTCGATTTTTTCAGCACTTTTTCCAGTACACCACCGGAAAATGCCTTAAATCCCTCTTCGAGAGCGACCATCCCAAATAAGAAAATAGCAACTCCCGCTGCTATTTCCTTAAAGTTAGAACTTAACCAAAATCCGTAAGACAGAATCAGTAAGATCGTCGGTAATAATATTTTTTTTAACAATGAAACTTTCCCCGTGTTACAGAACAATACCTTTTATCATAAAGAATACCATCGCACTCAGCACTGCAGCAATTGGAACGGTAATGACCCAAGCCGCAATAATCTTTTTGAGGATATCTCTTTTGACATAGCGAATCTTTTGAGCCGTTTTCATTTCTTTTTTGGCTGCTTTGATTTTGGCTTCTTCTTCGTCAATCAGCTGATACAACTTGACGATTCTTTTATAGTCGGCTTTTTCCTTTTTCGACTTCTCCTGCAGTGTTGCCAATTCCGAACCGTAAGCTCTCAGTAATTTTTTCTCATCGGTAATGACCTTTTTGTCATGCTCAATAATGTGTTCTGTTTCTTCATCTTTTAAGTATTCTCTCAAGAAACCAACCCCAAAAATACCACCGATGGCAATATGCGTTGAACTGACCGGCAGACCCAACTGTGAAGCGATAATAACGGTAATTGCTGCTGCCATAGCTACTGAAAAAGCCCGTGTTTGGTCAAGCTCGGTGATTTCTCCACCCACGGTTTTAATCAGCTTCGGACCGTATAAAGCCAAACCGATGGCAATACCCAGAGCACCAACAGCCATAACCCATAGAGGGATACCGGCTTTTGCTGAAATACCGCCGCTAAGCACGGCATCGTTAATGGCAGCCAGTGGTCCAACGGCGTTAGCCACGTCATTGGCACCGTGAGCGAAACTGAGCAGCGCAGCGGCAAAAATCAACGGAATAGTAAACAGAGAGTTGACGCCCGCCAGGCTATTTTCCATTTTGTGAGATACTTTAGAGACGCTAATTCTGACTAGGAAATATACGACGACAGCAATAATTAAACCCAACATAGCAGCCACGGCAAACGTCGGCTTTTTGGTATCAGGTAAGAAAGTGAATATTTCAACAACGTGCGGCCATACCTTTTTCAGACCCTTCAAGGTTAGATAAGTAACAAATGCCCACGACATCACGGCGACAAAGACCGGCACCCACGTCACCGAAGCCTTTACCTTGTCTTGTTTGTAAGTCATCGTTTTTTTGATTAAAAACAGAAATATTGCTGCAATAATACCGCCTAAAACCGGCGAAATAACCCAGGACATGGCAATTTTACCCATGGTTCCCCAGGCGACGATAGAAAAACCGGCTGCGGCAATACCGGCACCCATGACACCACCGACAATTGAGTGGGTTGTCGATACCGGTGCCTTAAAGTAGGTGGCGATGTTCAACCACAGAGCGGCAGACAACAACGCTGCCATCATTGCCCAAATAAAGACATTGACATCCGAAAACGCCGATATATCGATAATACCTTTTTTGATGGTCTTGACGACATCTCCCCCGGCTATCAGGGCACCGCCGGCTTCAAAGATAGCGGCAATAACAATTGCTCCCAACATGGTCAAGGCTTTAGAGCCCACCGCCGGCCCAACGTTATTGGCAACGTCGTTAGCGCCAATGTTCATGGCCATATAGGCACCAAACAATGCCGCAATCGCCAAAAACACATTATTTGAAACACCACCCGTTGTCATAAAGCTGTAGGTTAACACCCCTATCATAAATAAGAGAGCAAGACCTAGCCTGCTAAAATCCAGGCCACTATTTTTAATGGCTTGTGTTTCCATTTTCTTTATCGTTTGTATTTCCATTTTTTTCCCCTTATTTATGAAAAATTAACTAAAATTAACTGTCGGATAACATTGTATTATCCACCCGGCGAATATTCTATCATAAAAAATATATTTTTTCAGCAATAATAACAATATTATCTCTATATTTATCAAATAGATAGGGATTTCCTTCAACATTAACTAACAAAGCGTAAAAAACCGATGTCACAAGCTAAATAATTACGAGCAATTTAGAGTCTGATAAGGAAAACAAGCAAATCCCCTTCTCCCTTTGTGAGAGGGAGATAAGGCAAGTGCCGGGTAAAAGCTATAGTCGCGCCAGTAATTTTCTGGTACGAGGCACGTCATCGAAGACAGTACTATAGCTACGGCAAGATGACGTAACCATGACCACTCGCGAGTGGTTCAGGTAAACACTGTAGCGGAAAATTAGTGTCATGACTATAACTTATGTCATTATGCTAAAGACGACGCTTCCTTTCCCGATGATGTGAAACGATATGCAGGCGCCACAAAAGTCGAATAACAATAAATGAAGCGGCGGATAAGATCACACCAACGACAACGGATCCAAAGAAAAGAGGAACTAAGATATCACCGCCAACATTAACCAGCGCCTCAAACGACCAATTAAATTGCTCTAAATCAATCCGAGGACGGTTGAGCAGCCAGGCACCCAGATAATAGTTGGCCGTGTAGAAAAAAGGCATGGTAAAAGGATTGGATATCCAGGTTGAAACAACCGCCATTGGCACATTTCCCTGCAGGCCGATAGCGACAATTGCGGATAACAACATCTGACCTACGATCGGCAAGCTGCCAAAAAAGAAACCGATGGCAATACCCATAGCGATCGAACGCCGATTAAAATGCCAAATTCTCGGGTTTGTCAACCAGTGAGCAATGGGGCGTAACACCTTATGCTTTTCCAGAGTTTCTTTGTCCGGCGAAATCTTTGTAAAATACTTCTTCATACGACGACTATTTACCAATCATAATGGGGGCTGGTGGCATTATAACAATCGGTATGGCCAAATGAAAGAATCCGCACCGTTTCAGTACACATTTAGCAAAGCGCACCCTAACCCTTCTCCCAGCGGGGAGAAGGGGATTTGTTTATTCAATTTGTCTCTTATAGCCATGCATAAAAAATACCCGCCGAAGCGGGCATTTTCCTCCAGGTTAGGTTCGTTCAACCAACCTCTCTAGCCACATGGGTTAGAGAGATTGGCTGGCATCGATTTAGATAATGATGTTAATACCGTCCTGAATCAGCAAGTCATGATTTCCATCGCCATCGCTGTAGGTGTAGGTTGTATAGCCAGGATTGGCTGTTGTATTAGCCGTTCCCCAGTTACCACCGGTCAGCTCGACACTGTCACCGCTGTCACCGTTAATTGTCAAACCTTTATTTTGCATCTCAGCTGGAGTATCGTTAATGATCTCTAACAAATCGGAGGTCTCTAAATGGGTTATCGATTGGTTACCGTTACCGGTCATATCGATAATCTCAAGCTGATCAAACCGATTGGACTGCATGGTATCGAGATCCATATTTGTGGTCAACTTCAAGGTGTCCGTTCCGGCACCACCATTGATATTACTATCATCAACGTCGAAGACTAAAATGTCGTCACCTGTCTCACCGTACAGCACATCGGCACCGGCACCACCATCGAGGATATCATTATCCGCCCCCCCATGGAGTTCATCATTACCGTCATCACCGTACAAGCTGTCAGTGCCCCAGGCACCGCGCAACAAGTCGTTACCCGCTCCGCCGTGGAGTTCGTCATCACCTCCTTCACCGTAGATTCGATCATTGCCGTCACCACCGGTAACAGTGTCATCACCGGCCAAAGCGTGGACGATCAGATGATCGCTGACACCGCTGTAGTCCTCAGTATCATCATTTGGAGTCAGATTAATTTCAGCCGCATTTTCAATCAACAACGGAGCGATAATATCAACTGAAGCCACATCGGTAACGGTAGTACCATTCGGATCAATTGCCGTATCGGTAACTGTCGCCACGATTTTCAAGTTGCCGTCAAACGGCTGACCATAGCGAATACCAAGATTGTTAATCTGGTCACCGGTCAATCCGGTGATGGTATAAACACCTGTTGCACTGTCGAAGATGACCTGAGAAGCACTTAAATCAACACCATCGACTCTAAAGCCCATACCTGCAGCCAAAGCAGCACCACTGGCATCGGAAATCACCAAATCCGTTCTTTCACTGCCATCGGTTCTATCGTCTTTATTGGCATTGAGGTTGAGCTCTGTCCATCGATTAACCTTACCAAACGTTTGTGTTGGTTCGGCATCTATCGTATCGGCTTTCGGATTGATCATAGCGTCGTAGTGGGCCGTACCAGCAACGTTGCTGATCAAACCGTCTTGGGTCACTGCCTGAACATCCGCTTCAATGACACCACTCCAGTCAGGATCCGCAACAACAAACACTTGCGGATGATCATTCGCTGCATCGATAGGAATATTCCACTTACCATCATCAAATTTAGAAGCAAGATGAAGATCACCATTAGTATCGGCATAAAATACCGTTGCATTAATGGCGGGATCATCAGGTACCGTGACAATCAACGAAGACAATGGTGGAGCGACATCGGAACTGTCGCCCGATGCCAAATCATATGTCAACTCAACGAAGCCACCCTCATCGGCAGACGGTGTATTGGTTGCCGATAAAACGGCAGCATCATCTTGTGGTTGGATAGTCAGATTAATGGTCTCTTCACCATCGCTGCCACTGGACGACACTTCACCGTTCTTAGTCGGATCATCGTGAACTTCCTGATTTTGGACAAAGGTCTTAATGGTGGCCGTACCGTCGTTATTGGCCGCCGGTTGGTAGTACACCTTAACATCACTGTAATCGGTAGTACCGGCCGGCAAGTCCATCACATAGTAGTTTCCTGCCGGCCAATTCGTTCCGGCCGGCGGTGTGGCAGACACTAGTTCACCCGTCGGGTTGCCACTGGCATCAACACCGCTGTACAAATGACCCGTATCCTCGGTATTACCACCGCTTGCGGTATCATCGCCACTGACGTAATTTTCTTCCAGCAGGAAGTAAACCTTACCGTCAACGATACGATGATAGTCACCATCCACCGGGTTGCCAAGTTCGAGTGTAACTTCTTGCAAAGTATCTTCCAATAAGGTGATATTTTGCACCTCAGGCGCCGGCATTTCATCGGTTACTGGCGTAATATTGACATCGACGTGGGCATCGACTCCAGGACCCGGATAGTATTCCGTCCGGACGTTATCCCAAGCGGCAATCGACACGTCAAAACCAAACGGACCATCAGGATCACCCGCAGTAGCGTTATTGGTACTGAAATTCTCCTCAGGTGTAATAATAACGCTATCAAGCATATCCTGCAGTTCTTGGTCAGTGTTAAGATTGTTAAAGGTAACAAATATACGACCATCAACCTGCGTTATCTGCACAGCCGGATTTGTCGATGTCACCTCCGTTCCCGGCGGCAAATCATCCAAGATAACGCCAAAGTTAGCACCGGAATTATGTTCTGGATTCATTGTGACATCAACAACATCATTCAGACTAAAGTGACCACCTTCAGTAATACTGTCGTCAACAACATCGTAGACATTGAAGCTGTTTTCCTCAATAATCTCCTCGTTGTCTCCTTCCGTATCGTGTCTGATCATATTAAAGTCAAAAGAAACTGAATCAAACAACTCAGCTGCATCTTGGTAATTACCATCGGCACCAAAATCCTGATTGTAAGCTTCAATCGTTATCGGTGTACCGACTTGCATCGGTGGTAAAGAACCTGTTCTCGCCTTAAATACAACATCATAGCTAGCATCCGTACCGCTTATAGGAAGCGTAGAGTCTAAATTAACTAACCAGTTGTTCACCTTAATCTCGGCACCACTGACAATATCAGTGATGGTTCCCGCTTCTTCAGGCACACCGCCAACGACATCGACACCATCCGGAACACCTTTAATCACCAGTCGAGTCATATGCTCGCTGCCGTCTTTATCCGGCGAAGTTAAATGCACCGTTTTGGTAAATTCCGTATCATTCGGTCTCGGATCGCCAGGTATGGTCGAGTAATACATCTCTGCAGGATCATCCAGCGTATCTTCGTTGGTAATCTCCGGCGCATCCGTTATCGGCAGGATATCGACGTGGTACGAACCCGGTTTGGGCACCGAAGTTGCTGTGGCAAGGACATTACCACCGGCATCTTTAACGACGTCATCGATTGTATAGCTAAATGCCAAATCAAATTCACCATCACTATGCTCAGGCACTGCCGTGCTGCCGTTCATTTTGATCACAACCGTTTGATCTGCGTCAAACGTGTATGTTGCATCTGCAGCACCGCTCTGCTCAACACCATCAACGCTCAGCGTTAAGCCCAATCGGGTCAACTCAGCCTGAGTAACGGTGACAGTATTTATCTGCTCATAGCCGGTGATTTGTGTTGCATCATTGGTATCAGGTCCAGAGATAAAGGTATTAAAGTCAAGTGCCACTTCACCGTCTTCAGCAATCGTTGTATTGGCATCGACTATACCGTCATCCGCCGCATCGGGGCTGACGAAGATTTTGGCGTTGCGTACAGAAGCTGTCTTACTGGCAAAATTACCACTGGTCTCCGTAGTAATCTCGTTAACAGTCAACGGAATCTCACCGGCAAAGTTTGGCGGTGTGACAATTTTCACCGTACCGTCAGCCAATTTTGCTTCGGTCACCGACCATTGGCGAGTGACACCGCTGCCTCCGACAAACGAAGCACCGACAACATTAAAGCCTTCCGGCAAGCCGCTGAGGATAAGACTGACCTCTTCAGGTTTGTCATTATTACCGTCAGCAACAGGTACCGTGTTGTCGTAAGAATCGATGTCATTGGTCGTGTCACCATCGTTAAAGCATTGATAAATGTCTTTTAAGGCGATCTCATTACCATTGGCATCCAAATCGGCTTCTGTGTAGGTTGCATTATAGGGTCGTCCGTCAACATCCACCTGATTCAGCTCATTATTAACCACTTCATCAGCGACGTTAAAGACAAACACCGGTAATTTAACAGGACCTACGGCATTTGACGGCTCCCACTGACCGGTATTACCATCTTCGGTTGCACGAGATTGAACACCCAACTCCATCGAACCGCTAAAGTTATGCGGCGGCACCAAATAGAATGGCGCATCGGCATCAAAATCACTGATCACCACTTCACCACCGGTAATGCTCAGTTTATCAACGACACCGTCACCATTGGTATCGTAGTACAACTCAACACCCTCAGGGATACTCGTTATCTTGATCTGGAACGTCTCAGAACCGTCGTTATCCTTACTCTTAGGCGTAATATCCAGTTTAATACCACCTGCCGGGTTATCGACAACACTGGCAGTCGATAGGACATTGCTGTCATTACCGTGAGTACGTCCTGCATCCTCAAAACCCAGTGCCGGTTTAACGACCAAGGTAGTGGGATCCGGAACCCCAACAATATCACTGTCGAACGTCAACCACGACAGACCTGAAGTTGCTATGTTGATACCTGAACCGTCTTCATCGTAGTCTTTGGTTCTCGCTTCAACTTTGATGCGATAGTGCTCACCCGCCTCAAGGTTGTAGTGACTGATATCATTCGGTGGAATAAATTCAACCGTATTGAGATAAGCGACTGGAATTTCCACGCCGTTACCGTCATCGACAAGGATATGCTGTCCGGCAGCATCCGTATAGCGGAATTGGGCCGTATCCATGGCGGTAAATCTATCATCACCATCATGGTATCTACCGAAAGTCAACAAGGCATAAGTTTGTTCCGAATCAGTATAATCCGTCGTATGACTTTGTTGACCAGGCTCAAACGTATCATCCTGGTTAGTCCAACCATCTTTTAGGTGTCCGCCGGCGTTATCATCAGCGAGGCTGAACCATGTCGGCGCATTGCCATTACCACCGCCAAGACCATCTTCAAATATCTCGCCGGAATAGACGTGATTACCGGTCATGGTTACATCGGCAACAGTATCTACATTACTGTCACTGATGACATTAGGAACGTCATCAATGCCATCACCGTTTTCGTCTTGCCAAACTCTTTCGGCAACCGGCGTCACGGTAATCTTGCTGACAAAGGCGGCAGCACTGCTATCTCCCGCAGGATTTAACGAACTATCCGTTGTTTCAACGACATAAGTCAACGGGATATCCGTACTGCTGTGAGCCGGCGGCAAAATAGCATAATTGCCCGATGCCGTACCTGTCGGTGAATCAAGGTCATTAAACCGAGTGACATCGAATAAGTACACATCATGCGAAATGCCATCATCGGTCGTTATCGTACCAGGATCTGCTTTCGGATCAATTGGCATGTAAATCTTCGTACCGTCAGGATTGACAATATAGGTGTAAAAGTTCACCCCATTAGCAACAGCATTATCAATTTCCAGTTTGGAAATACCGATGTTCCTATACGTTTCCGGCGTATCATTTGTCGAACCATTGTCTTGATTAACATCAGTAATAGCCAAATTAAACAAATCGATATAATGATCTTCCTGTCCCGTCACAGGCTGTGCCGTTACATCAATCGTCGGCGTAACATCAAGCGCTAAAGTGACCGTTTTACTGATCTCAGCTATGCCATTCGCATTATGAGCGGCAGAGTCGGCATCGCTATCTTTGGCGTGCAGGGTAATACTGACACCATCCATCTTACCGGCAAAGTCTTTTGGTGGTGTGAAGGTAAAGCCCGGATTCACAGTGCTGTTCGGACCATCTGTTAAAGCAACAGGATCCGTTGTGATTGACCCGCCGCTGGCAGTATACGATGTCCCGTTAAAGACAACCATTGTACCATCAGGCAAACCGTCAACGGTATACCAAATATTCTCGGAACCGTCGAGGTCTTCACCCATGGTTTCTACCAGCTGAGCCGTTAAATCCAACGTGGTATCTTCTTTGATCCTCGCTGTTACGTTACTACCGTTAACCGTCCACTCCTCTACACCATCAGGAGTACCAGCGTCGTTCCAAGCCAGATCTTTACCGTCAGTAACGGCTTTGACATCAATCTCAACGCTAATCGTACTGGTCGAGCCATTAGTGCCAACAACATCGGCATCCGGTAGTTTATTTCCACTGGCATCGACTTCGTACTCGGTGACACTAAGGGTAATCTCGGCATTGACGTGGCTTTGCGGTGCTGGTTTATAAACCAGCCCCTCAAACTCGGCAACCGTCATATCAATGACACCGGTGGTATCCATATCAGTAATGTGATTGCCACTATCTGTCAAACGAATCTTGACGCTGTTATTAGCGGCAGTGGTCGCATCCAACACTTGTGTGCCATCCGCTTTATACAGACCTGAACCTTGGTTAAAGCCGGATAAGGTGATTACACCTAAACGTTCCGGATAATCGTCGGCCAGCGCTCCATTCTGGTCAATCACGTCGGTGACCTGCGGGGCACCAAAGCCTAGCGCTACCGTGCTGTTAGCAAAATTGGCATCGTTAGTGGTGTCAAGATCATTGTTCAGCTCGTTGCCGTCTTCAAAGATATCAACCTTGGTATCGTCAACCGTCACAGTCGGTGCATCCGACTCAGGTGTAACACTGATGCTGATCGCTTTAGGATCGAGCTCTACACTACCAGATTTTGCCCAGTACTGCATTTCTGGTAACGAACCACTGAAGTTTTCGGTTGCCGTCACGGTGGCCATACCATCGTTGTCGATAACCACTTTAGCATATTCACCACCCGTACCCGTGCCAGACCCACTGACAAAGACAATTTCCTGTGGTGTGCCCGGCGTAAAGGTAAAGGTTTCAGCTGTTCCGTCACCATCGACATCAACTTCTATTTTGCTCAAGCTGACCGTTTCACCCTGATCAGGATCCTGCTCGACCAGACCGCTGTCGAATAAGTTAAAGTTACTTGACGTGACGTTTTGAATGTCGTCTTCTTCGAAACGGACACTAACATCGGCAATTTCACCCAAATCATCGGTACCGGTAATCGTTACCGTGACCAACTTAGTCTCACTACGACTAATTTCGTTACCGTTAAAGGCTGTACCAATCGCATTATCATCGGTCACATAGACCGGATAGGTAATGGTAATGGTTTCACCAGCCGGAATAAAGTCTAACTCGGTTGACTCGGCATTAAAGTTCCACTTTATACCCTGGGTATTTTCGGTTTGCGTTGCCGACAACCCTTGGCTGCTGGTAACGTCAAACGCATCTTTCAGCATAGCCTGTTGTGCCGCTGTTAAGCTGGTGACACTGGTATTACCACCGCCAAAGGCGAAGGTAACATCATCCTTGTCATAATGCGCCGTAACCACATCCGTCAAATCAACGTCCTCGACCGCCATATCACCTGATTCAGCAATAGCCGTTGTATCGGTCTGCTCAGTGATAGCCAAGGTTACATTGTCAGAAGTAATTTCCGGTCTATCGTTGGTACCTTGTATGGTGATGATCAAAGCACCCTTAGTACCGGTATCACCATCGACAATATATTTAAACTCTTGCGTAACCGTCTCACCCACAGCAAGTTCCTGAACCTTAGGCTTGCTGTCATCCAGTGTGTAGGTGTAATTACCGTCAGCTTGAAGCACTAATGTACCCCAATCGGCCACATCAGCAGGTGAATCAGACAATGAAACAGCAACACCGGTAGCCACTTCATCATTGGCAAGGACGTTACCCGCTGCCGTTGCGACGTGGTCCTCGATAACCGTTCCTGTATCATCTACAGGGGAAAAGTTGTCCTTGATCGTACCGGTGACTTCATCGTTAGCAACATCAACAGCAACTGCTTCGTACACATCATTACCACCTGCGGTGATATTAGTTGTACCGGTCAATGTCAGAGTGTAGCTTTCAGTACCTTCTTTTAAATTATCATCAAGCACGGCATTGGTAATGTCGTAGTGATCCGAACCGTTACCCATGATAGTAATACTGGTTTCTCGGGTATTGGTAAAGTCGGCATCACTGGTTGTTTCCGCCGCACTGTAAGCCAACGTCACAGTTACCTGCTGACCCGAAGCCAAAACAATCGGATCACCATTAGCATCGACAAATTCCAGTCGGTGATTCAACTGCTCATCACCTTCGCCTTCGGTAACAACATCATCGTTAACCAAACGAACGTAAACATTATCAACGTCAGCAGGATTCGTCTCGTCAACAATGTCCATATCAGCTGTATCTACACCCACACCAATGGCTTCAAATCCGCCACCTACCGGGTTAGAAATCGTAATATTCACTGTCTCTGTGCCTTCGGCTAAGTTGTCATCCAACGTCACCAAATCCAAATCAACACTGCTTGAACCCGCCGGTATCGTGACCTGAGCAATGCCCGTAAAGTCAGTACCGTCAGCCGCTGTACCTGTATAAGCTACATCTACCGTTACATCCGTTACCGCCGTTACTAAGTTACCATCGCTATCGCGCAACTCAACTGGGAACGTACCCGTCTCGCCTTCTGTCACACCGCCA